>SCPO01001384.1_pt1 | contig 9649 bp, 9 predicted proteins | sample 6106821 | NCBI WGS metagenome assembly SCPO01 (sample SAMN10720448, study PRJNA508395) | human gut metagenome | isolation source: Participant 2 stool, 0 month | host: Homo sapiens | collected 2017 | reverse complement strand
CGTATTGGCAATTTCAATCCCGCCCGTATCGACCATCATGAAGCGGCGGTCGAGCCATTCTGCTTCGGCATAAAGCCGGTCCCGCGTGACACCAGGCGTATCTTCACAATGGAGATGCGGCTGTCCGCAAAAATATTGAATAAAGTTGACTTGCCGACATTCGGTCTGCCGACAATGGCAACAATGGGTTTACTCATATAGGATTCCTCTTTCAATCATTCTGGTCATACTTCCGGAGCCATGAAACAGCTTGGGCCGTCTCGCCGGTTAGATAATATCGCGCCTCGTGAAGATCCCTGAAGGTTCTGCAGCCAAGAAGGGTATAAAAGTCAAGAACCTTGTTCAGCAACCGCTGCAGAAAATGAATGGTTTCCTCAGTTCCTTCCTGCTGAATCTTTTGCAGCAGATTACCTGCCATGGCAACCGCTGAAGCCCCAAGGACCTGGGCCTTGACCATCAAGGCGCTCCTGATGCCTCCTGAGGCAATGACCCCATTTCCCCAACCAACCGTCTGTACGACGGATAGCAGGGACAGGACCGTGGGGATGCCCCATTCCGAGAGCTCTTCATTGCCTTCTGGGTAACGCTGATGCTCGATGGCAGGGAAATTGGTTCCCCCTGCCCCACCAATATCAAGGAGTGTTACGCCAACATCAAGGAGGTCCTGGGCCTCTTTTTTGGCCATGCCGCAGCCTGTTTCCTTGACAATAACAGGGACCCCAACACCTTGTACCATAGCTTCTATATGAGATAGGCAGTTCGAAAAGTCCCGATCCCCTTCTTCCATCGCAAGTTCCTGGGCAGGATTCAAATGAATCTGAAGGGCGTCGGCAGAAATCATGTCAATAGCGGCCTTTGCCTGCTCTACAGAGGCAAAAGCACTTAAATTAGCAAAGATGAGCCCCTTGGGATTGCACTTTCGGACAATCGTATAGCTATCTCGATGAAGCCCCGTTCGCACCGTACCAAATTGGGAACCAACGGCCATGGCTGAACCCGTTTCGCGGGCGACAATGGCCAGTGATTCATTGATTTTTGCGACCGCGTCTGCCCCGCCTGTGATGGCATTGATGATAATCGGATGGGCCAGAGCGGGCAGGCCTGGCAGTAAGCAAGTCAGGTCCACCTCATTACGGCAGATGCCTGACAGGCAATGATGAAGCAAATGAACGTCAGAAAAGCCGGAAGCGCAAGGCCCATCCCCGACACAAAGTGCGTATCGGATATGATCGAGCTTACGACTTTCCCGGCTTTTCATTGGAGACTCCTTTAATTAGTTGGCTTCGTTTTCTACCTCAGCGAGTTTTTCACCCAGATCCTGGGAGAGAGCGCCTTTTTTGCCTAGGTACTGGCTCATTTCAGCCTTTTCAGCATCTTCCTTTGCTTTGGTGATGCTGAGGGCAATCTTCTTATGTTCCGTGTCAACACGCAGAACCTTGACCTTGACTTCCTGACCAACTTCCAGAACATCTTCCGGTTTTTCGATACGCTGTTCGGAAATTTCGGAGATGTGGATCATGCCTTCGTTCTTATCATTCAATTTGACAATCGCACCGAAGGGAAGGAAGCGAAGAACCGTACCGGTAACAATGTCACCGACATGGATGTTCTTTGCAGCAGCCTGCCAAGGATCTTCCTGAAGCGCTTTAACAGAAAGGCTAATACGGCCTTTTTCAGCGTCGAGGCCTTTGATGTAGACTTCAACTTTGTCACCGACTTTGTAGAGATCGGCCGGTTTGACGCTACGATCCCAGGAAATTTCAGAGATATGAACAAGGCCCTGAACAAAAGGTGCAATTTCAACGAACATCCCGAAATCGACGATGCTCCGAATCGTCCCTTCAACAGTTTCACCTTCATGGAAGGTTTCAAAAGCCTTATCCATGGCTTCCTTGCGTTCTTCTTCACGGCGAGCGCGTTCTTCCTTATAGGCAGCGTTTCTGGCAGCACGTTCTTCTCTCAGGACATTTCTGCGGGAGAAGACAAGACGTTTCTTTTCAGGGTTGATTTCAAGAAGGGAAACTTCAAGTTCCTTACCTTCATATTCCTTGACATCATCCACATGTCTAAGATCAAGGTGAGAAGCAGGGATGAATCCTGTTAGGCCTTCATAGGCAACGGTCAGGCCGCCTTTAACGGCACGCAGGCCTTTAACGGTAACCACTTTCTTTTCATCAGTGAATTCTTCCGGCAGTTTCAGCCAAGCCTGGTCAGCTTCAGCTCTCGTCTTGGAAAGAACAACGAGACCATCCTGATTTTCGCTGGCAATGACTTTCAGCGTGACCTTATCGCCTTTATTTACAGTGGGAGCGACGGTTTCCTTGGTACCACCCTGAACCCATTGGTCAAAGGGTACGGAACCTTCGCTCTGGTAACCAAAGTTAACAACCACTTCATCTTTGGTTACGTCGATGACCGTGCCCTCAACAATCATACCAATGTGCAGTTTCATGCTTTCTTCTTGTCCCAACAGTTCTTCCATCGTTTCCATAGCTACAATAGCCTCCTCAATAATTTCCTGCGGTGTAGATGCACCAGCAGTAATGCCAATTTTTTCTGCTCCGGCAAGCATGGATAAGGTAATCTCGCTAGCGTCCTGCAAAAGATAGGTTCGGGGATTGATAGGGCGTGCAAGTTCCGCCAAATGGCGTGTGTTGGCACTGTTTTTTCCGCCAAAGACAAAGAACGCGTCACAGTTTCCAGCAAGTTTCCTTGCTGCTTCCTGACGTTCAGCAGTGGCTGTACAGATGGTCCTTTCCACTTTGTAGTCACCAGATCGTTTCTCCTGCGACAGATGAAGCAGAAGGTTAAACTTCCCTGCCTCAAAAGTCGTCTGGCTCACTACACCAAACTTATCTCTTACAGGAAGAGATTCCAGGTCATCAGCTGTTTCGATGACCAGAGAATCCTTACCTGCCCAAGCCTTGATACTTTGCACCTCAGGATGACGCTTCTCCCCAATGATGATGACAAACCGACCTTCCTTGGAAAGGGCGGCGGCTGTCTTTTGTGCTTTCCGCACATGGGGGCAAGTGGCATCAATGATCTTAAGTCCTTTTTGTTCGGCTTCCTCATAAATTTGAGGAGCTGCACCATGGTAACGAAAGATAACCGTATCACCAGCGGAAAAATCGGCCAGTGTTTCCTTGCATTGTACACCTTTTTGCGCGAGCGATTCCACAACCCGAGGGTTATGAACAATTTCACCTAGGGTGGCAATACTAGTATTATATCCTTTTACGTTCATTTGTGCAATGTCTATCGCACGTTTTACTCCATAACAAAATCCACAGGGATCTGCGACAATGATCTGCATGGCTCAAATGCCCCCATTTTCCTTGATGAGACGGGATATTTCACCCATCAGTTCCTCCGTAAAGGCTTCCGTATCTTTTTTACTGCCTTCAGCCCCAAAGACAGAAATAGGTTGACCAAAAACAACTTTGATATGGGGCCAGAAGCCTTTTTGAGCTCCCAAGTTGGACCCTAGGATGGCTGTGGGGACTACTTGTGCCTTTCCCTTGATGGCAATCGCCATGGCACCTGGTTCTGCTTTTCCGAGCTTTCCCGTCCGGATCCTGTGCCCTTCTGGAAAGATTCCAAGGACCTTACGGTCTTTCAGAAGTTTCAAGGCATGACGAATGGCATGCGTATCGGCAGCCCCGCGATGGACCGGAAAGGCGCCCAAGGAGCGGTAAAGCGTTCCTAGAACAGGAACAAAAAGTTCTGATTTGGCCATAAAGTGAATGGGTCTTGAAGCCGCCGTTCCAATCATAGGAGGATCAAGGAGACTGACATGATTGGAAGCGATGACAACAGGTCCTTCGTGAGGAATGTTTTCGCGGCCAATGGTCTCCAAACGGAAAAAGATGGAAAACAGTACTCTAAAAGCAGCTGTACAAATCGGTACCACATGAGATTCATCTCTCCTTTTTAGCCAAGGACAGGATTGTTTCCGCGACTTCCTGAATGGACATCTGTGTAGAATCAATGAGCACTGCATCATTTGCCTTTTTGAGAGGAGAAATCGCCCTTGTCTCATCTAAACGATCCCGCTCACTGATTCTCTTTTTAAGGTCTTCCAAAGAAACAGTCTCCCCCTTCACCTTAAGTTCCTCAAAGCGCCGGCGAGCCCGTTCTTCCACGGAGGCAGTCAAAAAGACCTTAAGCTGGGCATGCGGAAAGACGACCGTGCCAATATCACGTCCATCCATGACAATCCCACCGTTTTTTCCCATCTTCCGCTGCTGAGCAACCATTGCTGTGCGAACGCCGCCATAGGCACTGACCTGTGAAACATTCCGGGAAACTTCAAGGCTACGAATGGCATCTGTAACTTCGTGATCATTGAGATAGACCTGGTTCCGGCCATCTTCATAGCGGAAAGAAATCTTGATGCCTTGGGCCATTTGAGTCGCAGCCGATTCTGTAAGAGAAAGTCCTGCAGTTAGGCAGGAAAGGGTCACAGCACGATACATGGCCCCTGTATCGATATAGGCATAGCCAAGACTGGCAGCGACTTTCTTTGCAATCGTGCTTTTCCCTGCTCCCGCAGGGCCATCTATAGCAATGATGATCTTTTTCAATGTCATTCCTCTTTTCAAAGTTCAGCTGCTTCTTTTCCCGCTACATGGCCGGAGGAAAAAGCCGCCTGCAGATTATAACCGCCTGTAAAGCCATCTACATCCATGACTTCACCGGCAAAAAAGAGATTCGGGTAAAGCCTGGAAGCAAAGGTCGATGGTGAGATTTCCTTGATGCTTACGCCGCCGCTTGTAACAATGGCTTCTTCAAGAGGGCGCGTCCCCGTAACCGGAAGGGGAAAACCCTTGAGGACATCAACGAGACGAAGGCGTTCCTTGCGTGTCAGCTGATTGACAGGCTGCTCAGGCACCAAACAGGCCTCTTCTATGACAAAGGGGATAAGGGCCTGGGGCAGCAAGTCGTGCATGCCCGCTTTGAGGCCTTTGCGGCTGTATTTCTGAAAATCCCGCTGAAGCCGCGCGTCAAGCTGCTCCCGGGTAAGCGCCGGCTTAAGGTCGATGGAAAGATTCAAAAAGCCTTGCGGATGGGCTTTGAAATAACGCGCCGCTTCCCGGGAAAGGGTAAGAATAATGGGTCCGCTGACTCCAAAATGAGTAAAGAGCATTTCGCCAAATTCCTTTCCTACCAGCTTTCCTTTATCCCAAAGGGAAGCCTCTACATTGCGCAGGGATAGGCCTTGGAGGGCCTTCATGTCCCCCAGGTCGCAATTCAAGGGAACCAAAGCAGGACTCGGCGCAATAATGGTGTGGCCAGCTTGCTGGGCAAGGTCATAGCCGTCCCCCGTTGATCCAGTTCGCGGATAGGAAGCCCCTCCTGCCGCAATGATAAAGGCATCAGCTTCATAATAGCGACCATCTGTATCATATACGGCACTGACCTTACCTTCTTGACACGCTAGCTGCGTGATTCGGCGGTGAAAGAAAATCTTTCCTCCAAGTCCATAAAGGATTCCTTCCAGAGTCCGAACTACATCGGAAGCTTTATCGCTTTGGGGAAAGACGCGGCCTCCCCGCTCCACTTTGGTTTTTAGTCCATGGCTTTCCAAAAGAGCAATCATATCTTCATTGGTAAAGCGATGAAAAGCACCGAAAAGGAATTTGCCATTACCCGGGATATGGGCAATCATCTCATCCATCGTGCAGTGATTGGTGATATTGCAGCGCCCTTTCCCCGTAATCATGAGCTTCCTGCCAGCCCGTTCCATTCGCTCCAGGATAGTTACGTCGGCTCCCCTCTGGGCTGCAGAGATTGCCGCCAAAAGTCCCGCCGCCCCGCCGCCAATGATAATGACCTTATTCATGATGCATCACCAGCTTCTTCAAATGCACGACTTCATCATCTGTCAATTCGCGATAGGCTCCTTTTTTGACACCCTGTAAAGAAAGGAAAGCGACCTGAGTCCGTTTGAGTTTCCTCACAGGATAGCCAATGGCTTCGCACATGCGCCGAACCTGGCGATTGCGTCCTTCGTGAATGGTGACTTCAAAAATTGACTGATCACGACGGGAATCATAGCGTTTGACCTCCACGAGGGCAGGCGCTGTCATCCCATCACACAGACGGATACCCGTCCTCAGCTTGTCCAGCTTTTCTTCTTCAACGTGCCCGTCGACAACGACTTCATAGGTCTTATTGATGTGATAACTGGGGTGGGTCATGCCTTGGGCCAAGGCGCCATCATTCGTCATAATGAGAAGGCCCTCCGTCATGAAATCCAAACGGCCCACTGGATAGACGCGTTCCCGTTCCTTATCCATCAGCTCGGCGACCGTCCTGCGGCCCCGCGGGTCCTTCATGGTGGTCATGACGGCAGGCGGTTTATTGAGCAGGAAATAACGGTGTCTTTCCTTGCGCAAGGGACGCCCGTCAATGAGGATCCGATCCGTAGGAGAGACCTTTGTTCCAAGTTCTATCACGGGCTTGCCATTCACGGTGACCCGTCCTTGCAGGATGATCTTTTCACACTCCCGGCGGCTTGCAACGCCAGAGGCTGCCATCATTTTCTGCAGCCGTTCAACTTGTACTTCCGTCATTTATTCATGCCCCGTCTGGTCCAGACTGGGTACTCCTTCCTCATGTACAGATTCTTTATCTCTTCCTATGTCCGCCGCCTCTTCCCTTTTAAAGACCCCATCCAGAAGTTCTTCAGGCAGTTCCGGCAACGCAGAGAGGGATTCAAGGCCAAAGGTCATAAGAAACTTTTCTGTCGTGCCATATAAAATAGGCCGCCCCATGACTTCCTTGCGGCCAACTTCCATAATGAGTTCCATCTCCGTCAAGGTACTAACAACCCCATCAACCTTGACCCCACGAATGGCTTCAATCTCACTTTTGGTAACCGGCTGTTTATAAGCCACAATGGCGAGAGTTTCCATAGCTGCGTTCGAAATCTTCTGTTCCTGCTTTTCGTAAAGATCCCGGATCACACTAATGGCCTCTTTTTTAGTGACCGCCTGAACGCCCCCAGCGACTCGCCTTAGTGTAAGGCCCCGATCCTCCTCTTGATAGGACGTTGAAAGCAGACTCAAGAGATCATCGGCTTCATTCAGCGAAAGATGAAGCGCACTGGCTATCCTGTCAAGGGATAGGGGGTCACCAGCGGCGAAAAGCAAGGCTTCAAGCTGTCCCAGTTTCGATATCGCCATGAGCGGTCTCCTTTCGTTCTGTAATATAGATAGGGGAAAAGGCGCCATCCTGCTGAATGGAAATCTGCTTTAGGCGCAGCAGTTCTAAAAGGGCCAGAAAGGCAGCAATGGTTTCACTCCGATTATGTCTGGCATGGATAAAGTCGGTAAAAGCCAGTTTCTGTATTTTACTTTTCTTTTTTCTCAGAAGGTGGAGAACTTCTTCCATTTTGTCCTGGACATGGAACTCCTGCCGCGGAATAACAGCCGGGCGCTCGTCTGGAGCAGGAATCATCCTGATCAGGGTGCGAAGCAGATCGGCCATGGTGTAGGACTTGATCTTTCTTGTCCCTGTATCCAGCTTCATAGGTGCCCGAACAGCAAAAAGGCGGGATTCCGTAAGGCATTCCCTAAGGAGTCCAGCCCTTTTCTTGAACTTTTGGTAGAGAACAAGCATTTCTACGAGCATGTCCCGCGGATCGTTCTCTTCATCCTCTTCCGCATCATCCTTTGGCAGGAGCATACGGGATTTAATTTGAAGCAGCATCGCTGCAATGAGTAGAAACTCACTTGCCATATCAAGGTCATAGACCTGCATCTCATTGATGTATGAGATATACTGCTGCGTAATTGATACGATGGGGATATCGTAGATATCGACTTTATCTTTTTCAATGAGATGGACAAGCAGGTCCAGCGGTCCTTCAAAATCAGGCAGTTTAACGGTCAAGGCTTCCGACATAAAACGCAATCCCCCACAAGCTGTCCCCCGTAACGCAAGGCCGCTTCCCTTACGGCAGGAAAAAGGCAAAAGGCGTCAGCAGAAGATAGCTGACTTCACTGGCCAAACGAAGATAAAGCGTTGCAAGAGGACTGATGATGATTCCAATTATACCTGTAAAACACAGGACAATCAAGATAAGGTTCGAATAAGGCCCAACAAGATTGGCATAGCGATATTGCGCACTGGGCGATAAGAAATAGCTCAGGACCTTGAATCCATCCAAAGGTGGGAGAGGCACCAAATTGAAGAAGGCAAACCAAACATTGTATAAGCTTAGCCACTGCAGGAAAAAATGGACGCTGTAAAACGTTCGGGAAGCAAAATAGCGCAGGAAAAATCCGTCCAGTGAAAGGGCCAGGAAACAGAGAAACAAATTGGCCAAGGGTCCAGCAAGGGCCACCTTCATCATGTCATGTCGGGGGTGCCGATAATATCTTGAGTCGACCATGACAGGTTTGGCCCAACCAAAACCGACAAGAAGCAGGACCAAGGTTCCGATGATATCCAAATGGGCCAAAGGATTCATCGTAAGGCGCCCCTGCGCACCTGGGGTTGGGTCACCCAAATGCGTGCTCATGGCACCATGGGCATATTCGTGAACCGTAAGGGCCATAAGCAGGGCCGGGATGCGGTAGATAATGGTTGCATCAAGGGAAAGCATAATGGTATTCCTTTCTGAAACAACATAAGGAAGCATGACGCGGAACTGTCCGCTGCCCTTCAGATAAAAAGCAAGGGTGCCGAATAGACCAGCACCCTTGATGCAGATTATTTTCGATGTTCTTTTAGACCATCCCGCAGATATTCATTGAGGATACGGACATAAGTTCCTTTCATTCCCAGGGATTCGGTCTCGAGGACGCCCGCGCTTTCAAACTTACGCAGGGCATTGACGATGACGCTGCGCGTAATACCGGCCTGGTCAGCAATCTTACTGGCTACCAGAAGGCCTTCATCCCCTGGCAGTGCCTTCAGGATTTCAGAGATGGCTTCCAGTTCGCTGTAGGACAGATTTGAAAAAGCAATCTGAACCATAGCCTTTTTACGGGAGGCTTCCTCGATGTGTACAGCCTTGTCATGGAGCAGCTGCATGCCGATGACAGTAGCTGCATATTCTGACAGGAGTAAATCGGAATCGATGAACTCCTTCTTGAACTTTCCAAGGATCAGTGTACCTAGACGGACCCCGTTTCCAAAGATAGGGACAACCGTTGTATATTTGCTTTCAAAAAGACATTTGGTATCATCACTGAAGGCACACATATTCTTGACAAGTCGATAGTTGGAAGAGGTCTCACGAATCTGTTCCAGCCACTTTACATAATTTTCAGGAAAACGGCCAACGTCAAGGACCTTTTTGATCATCAGTTCACATTCAAATCCATCAAGGATTGAATAGCCCAGCAGTTCACCTTCACTGGAAACAATGTAGATATTGGCCTTGATGACGTCCTTGAGGACTTCGGCCATCTTTTTGTAGCTGATGACTTCCGTGTTCTGCAGAAGCTTGTTGATCATTCTTGTTTTTCTAATAATGCCAGCATGCTGTCTCCTCCCATTACGCTCTTGGATGATGTTTCTTATACACCGATGCAATTCGGTCCGCTGTGACATGCGTGTAAATCTGCGTTGTTGATAAACTTGCGTGTCCAAGCAGTTCTTGAACGGAGCGCAAATCCGCTCCGTGATCGAGTAG
>SCPO01001327.1_pt1 | contig 9651 bp, 13 predicted proteins | sample 6106821 | NCBI WGS metagenome assembly SCPO01 (sample SAMN10720448, study PRJNA508395) | human gut metagenome | isolation source: Participant 2 stool, 0 month | host: Homo sapiens | collected 2017 | reverse complement strand
CATAGTACGGCAGGCATTGCAACGTAATCTTTGTCTTTGAAGAAGTCAACGATAAGTACGCCTGTATTTTTCGCATGCCCTCGTCGATTTCTTCCTTTGTAAGATTTCTACGCATGGAATTTCGCCGTACATATAGTCAGCGTGAGTTGTACCGTAGCAAGGAATACCGCGTCCCGATTGTGCCCAGCTTGTTGCTTGTTGCCAAGGTGAGTATAATGATACGATATTGGAATGCTTTGTAAAGCTCAATATGAGCGCTGCTGTGTCTGATGATGGGTTATATTTACCTTCGATTTTGTTACCGTCAAGGTCCATAATAACCATATCTTCAGGCTTTTAGCTTATCGTAATCAACGCCCGACGGCTTGATTGCAAAATAGCCTGTTTCTCTGTCAATTTCACTTTACGTTACCCCAAGTGAATGTAACAAGTCCATGCTTTGGTAACTGCATATTAGCCTCGTAAACTCTTTGCTTTAATTCTTCTAACATATTATATATCTCCTTTTATTAGATATTGTATGACAAAACCGTAATGGTTTTGTCTACTTTATTCTTGGAAGTATGGAGGTACAACCTCATTAAAAATCATTTCTGACGACATGTGCGGCAGAAATGGCTTAAAAAATCTAAAGTTTCGACTTGAGGGAACTTTTATGATTTTTCTTTTGAAAATACTCAAAAATTACATCGCAAGATGTGATTTTGGAGCCGACATTTTGTCGACAGGCTCTTAATATTTTAAATATTCAACTGCCGCTTTTTCGATAGGCAGACCTCTTGTAACGTACAGCAAATTCGTTAAATCCTTTAACGTCCTCGTCTGTCGGCTCAAGTGTGTATGATTCACTTTGTGAGAATACTTTGTTGTTAAGGAAATCGGTAGTGTGTTTCTGTTTCTGATTTTGCAAGCATATATGACGCAAGCAATGCGATACCCCACGCACCGTTCTTCACCGGCTGTTTCCATAAGTGAAACAGGTGTATTTATAGCGGCAGCCATAAACTTCTGACCAACGTCCTTTTGTTTTAAACAATCCGCCGTGACCGAACATTCTGTCAAGCTTGACATTTTCCTTGTCAAGAAGAATATCCATACCGAGTTTTAATGTTCCGAGTGCGGAATAAAGGTGAGTTCTCATCATATTTGCAAGGTTAAACTTTATTGTCCGGTGTAATGAACGAAAAGCTGACGGCCTTCTTCAAGACCTGTAATGTTTTCGCCTGAGATACGTAAGAAAGAAGTCCTCCGCAGTCTGCGTCACCTTCAAGAGCTTTCTGTAAAGTGTGCCGTATAGCTTTTCAAAATTTATTTCAATACCGAGTTCGGCTGAATATTCTCTGAATATATTTACCCAAGCATTAAGGTCAGATGTACAGTTGTTTACGTGTACCATTGCAACGTCGTCACCGACCGGTGTTGTAACTATATCAATTTCGGGATAAGCCTTTGAAAGTGGTTTTTCAAGTACAACCATAGCAAATACGGACGTACCGGCTGAAACGTTTCCTGTACGTTTTGTAATGCTGTTTGTTGCGGTCATACCCGTACTGGCCACCTCCGAGGGCATAGCGGAATACCTGCACCGAGTTTGCCTGTTGTGTCAAGTTTTGCACTCTTCTGAAAGTGTACCGGCATTTTCTCCTGCAACAAGCACTTTGAAGTAAGTCTGAAATTGTATAAGGAAGATTTTTATTTGAAATCAACTTATCGAATTTCTCAATCATACCTTTATTATAATCTTTTGATGCACTGTCGATAGGGAACATACCCGACGCCTCGCCGATACCGAGTACAAATTCACCTGTAAGTTTCCAATGAACATATCCGGCAAGTGTTGTAAGATACTTGATTTTGAAATATGTTCTCCGTTTAAAATCGCTTGATAAAGATGAGCAATGCTCCATCTTTCAGGAATATTGAAGTCAAAAAGACTTGTAAGTTCTGCGGCGGCTTTGCCTGTTATGCTGTTTCTAGTACGGAACGGAACTAAAGCTCTTTGTTTTCGTCAAATGCCATATAGCCGTGCATCATAGCACTGAAGCCTATTGCACCGATTTTGTGTTCTTCGCCGTATTGATTTTTTTAACGTCGTCATATTTTTGTAGCTTGTCTGAATATTCGTCCAAACGTCCTCAAGACTGTATGTCCAAATACCGTTTTCCAAACGGTTTTCCCATTCGTAACTGCCGGACGCAATAGGATTGTTATTTTCGTCAATCAAAACTGCCTTTATACGAGTTGAGCCAAGCTCAATACCGAGTACAGTTTTGCCGTTTTGAATTGCGTTTTTAATCTGCTCCATAATTTTCTCCCTCTGTTTTTATTTAAAGAATAAAACTCTTAACTATTATTATAAACAACTTATCTATGTTTGGCAATATAAAAAGAGATTTTTCCAACAAATTTGAGGTAACTCGGATGTTGCAATTCTTTTGATAATGCTATAATCAAACGAGATATAGATTTGGAAGGTGAACATAGTTGGAATTATGTATATTTAATAAAATAGAAGATGACCTATGTATAAGGGGATATTGAAAAGGATAATGTTATCGTTTTAAGAAACATTATCGAATTTTCCGAAACGGAGGGCGTTACAAGCAGTGCAATAAAAGAATACGTTGCAACACGTCTTGCGAATGACGACAATATTTTATCACGTCTTGCACAGGCGGGTAAATTTATCGGAGACGACCTTTACAGACTTGCGAAGTTTGATATTGAGCAGATTTATAAGAAGCTGTTTCAACTCAAATTAAGTACGCACCGTGGCAATCCTATCGGATTCAGTAACGGATATGTACGCCAATCAGAGCGATAACAGAGTCAAAGTCGGCACAGGAACTTCTTTGATTTGCCTTATCGAGCATTACAGAAAGTTCGGCAGCGGAATTTTGGCTAAGTATAATGCGTTTAGATATGACGGCGAACTTATCGGAGTATCGAATACTGATGATATTACTTTGATTCGCTTGTCGGCATTGAGTATCAAAACAAGTGTTGATTGATAATACAAAGGCGTTTGTCAGCGGTAAAGCGGCGAATAACGTATTGTTGTTCGGTGACAGAGGTACGGGTAAATCATCATCTGTAAAGGCACTTTAAATATGTTCTGCGATGACGGACTTCGTATTATCGAAATGCCTAAGCATTGTATAAAGGATATACCGTCACTTTCAAAGGTGTTGGCTGAAAGCCCGAATAAGTACATAATATTCCTGACGACTTTACTTTGAATCACACGAAACAGAGTACAGAGCGTTAAAGGTTGCAATGGAGGGACAACTTCAGGCTAATCCTACAAACGTGCTTATATATGCAACGTCAAACAGAAGACATTTAATAAGAGAGAATTGGTCAGACAGAGGGCGGAGAAATCCACGTAAACGACCAAATGCAGGAAACACTTTCACTTTCGAACGTTTCGGTATCAGTCTTGTATTCTCTGCACCTAACCAAAAAGAATATCTTAATATCGTTTCCGAAATGCTTTAAAATAACATCCAAATGAATGCGGATATTGAAAAGAGGCGGTAGTATGGCAGATGAACTACGGAGGCCGCAGTGCAAGATGTGCAAAACAGTTTGTAACGTCTTATATTGCAAAATAAATTCAGAGAGGAAGTTTATAATGAAAAAGAAAATTATAGCTATTACACTTGCAGTTTCGGCAATGATGTCAACAGTTGCTTTGCCGAAAACATTAATGCAAATTATACGGATAATGTATTGTCATTTGAACAGACAGACGAAAATATTGCCGTTGTTTCGTGCTATGACGAAAACGCAAGCTTTGCTACAGCAATATGTATAAGTCTGAGGACGGCAATTTCAGTGCCGATATACCTAAAGAGTATAAGGGTATGAAAACAAAGGTTTACTTTGTAAATTCAAAAAGAGATAAAGAAGTCAGTGTAAGTGATGATGTTCAGCCGACAGCCAAACCGTCTGTAACAACTGACAGCCACACCGTTCTGCAACAGAAAAGCCGTCTGCAAACAACAGTACCGACAACTAAGCCGTCAACGGACACACCGTCAATTTACGAAAAGTAACAGACGCAATTTATGCACCGGCGGTTGTTAAGGAAGTTGAAACAACTACAAAAGACGGTGAAGATATGTATGCCGTTACTTTGCTTGCACAGGGCAAGGAAATAAAGACATTGATTGAAAATGATGTTACATTTGAAACTTCTTCTTCGGAGGCTTATTCGTTTATGAAAGGCAAAGACGCAGGAAATCTTGAGGAGGGTGACGTTATCAGCCTTACATCAAACGTTGCCGGAACAAGAATAAATCATATGTACTTTATTTACAGACCGCAGGACGAAGATATATATAATTACGGGCAGTCAGGATTTCGGCACTGACTTTGAAAAGTTAATTACTGAAAACGGCTCAAGTGTTGCAAATCAATGGAAGCTTATGAAGTACGGTGAAAAAGCGTCAAGCGACAGATATCAGTACGCATTCGGACTTATCGGTAAGGTGGGTCAAATTCACTTACTTTGATAAACAAGAGCGGCAGTACAGACAATGTGATCGAAGTTGATACAAAGAAAGATACAATAGTTTATACTTCTGGATGTATCGAATAAAATGAAGTTGAAATTGCGTCAGTTGGCGATATAACTTCAACAATCTGAAAAGCACTCTGATAAGGACAATACAATAGATTTCACAAACGATTACAGCTATAATTACGCACTTGTAAGAGTGGTTTGAACGGCAACGGATATAGTTGTATACGAAAATTACAATGATTAATCAGATTGTCTGCAAAACCTCTATGGTTTTGCAGACAGGCTCAACAATTAATGTAACTCAACAAATCCTATACGATTGTAAAATTGTAGAAAGAGAGTAGGAGAAATTAAAATGAAAAATTAAAAGCTGTTTTGGCAGTTTTATCAGCGGTATTTGGTGGTAGGAAATATTAACGCAGTGTTCGCTGACGGTGATATAAGTGTAAGAATGAAGGGATTGTGTCGAATGACGCCAGTTACATAAATTTTACGGATACGAAACCCTATACAAATCGATAACCGAACATTGATCGCAAGGGCAATGGCGGAGGCTGCCGGTATGGAGGTTGAATGGGACCAGCCGACTCAGACCGCACTTTTGACGCTTAAAGCAGACGCAAATTCGGACCGGACACCGATAGAACGTTTTGCGTCAGAGGCGATTAATAAAATTGACGGTTTGAAGCCTACCAATATTAACCATGTTAACGCTGTTATTAGGTATAACTTTACCGATTCTGACGGCGATAATGTGCCGTTTGGCAAGGATTATGAAATGGTTTCGCAGGCTGTTTTCATAGAGGACGGTACACTTATGATACCGATACGTGATTCTATGGAAATGTTCGGACTTGATATTGAATGGTATCAAGATGAGCTTTGTGCGGAAGTTAATATCCCCGAAGAAATAGATATTCCCGAAGGGCTGCAATAATTCCGAACCACGGAAACGGTAAATACAGCGCAGATAATCTTGCTGACAACTCAATTCCGAGTATAGATATTGAGGATGTGCCTGTTGACAATGATCAGCAACTCGGTACATATTTGGGTAAGTTTAAGATTACGCATTATTGCCCTTGTGCAATCTGTAACGGCGGTTGGGGAGCGTATACCGCCTGGGCGGGTGAGCTTATTCCCGGTCAGACCATTGCGGTGAACCCTAAAATTATTCCTAAATTAAAGTATGTTGACGGCTATGGTTACAGACACGCCGAAGATACCGGCAGCGGTATAGGTGAATATCATATTGATATGGCTGTGCCGACTCATTCAATGGCAGTGGCACTCGGTGTTGTATACAAAGATGTATATTTGGTTGAATAACAGAGTGCCGACAAATTGTCTGGAACGTGCAAAACATTATTTTTATATTTCAAAATTTAATTTATATTGTAATAATAACAGGCAAGCCTACAGCTTTGTATGAAAATAAACTCTAACGTACCAATGTACGCCGACGAGTTCATTTTCACAAAATCCAAACTAATTTCGACTCTGCCAGCCTGTCGACATTTTGTCGACAGGCTTTGTATTATCTTCCATTTTCCAATACTGTACGCTGTAAGGTGGTAATTCACTGCCGCCGCGAAGTCGCATATTACCGCTGATTAAGTCAACAGCCGTACCGCAACCAGCCAAAATGCACTGTAACAGGATTTTCGTCTGTGTATTGATAGCGACAAGAACACGTTCATCATCATATTTCTTCAAATATGTAGTGCTTGTTTTGTAAAACAACCAACGAAATCACCGTAGCGCTTTACGCTTTGTTTTGTGTGCCGCAGCAAGTTTTGATATAAATTCTGAAAGCTCATTGTCCAAAGGCTCATCAAAGCATACACGAAGTGCAGGATCACCCTCGTTTTATGTGCTTTTCCATTCTCGCTGCCGTAATATACATAAGGAATACCAGGCATACCGAAAATCATACCGTAAGTAAGCGGTATATGCTTTTCGTTTGTAAGTGTTTGCAATTCTTGAAACATCGTGGTTGTCAACAAAACTCAATAGGTGCTTGCCACGGTACAATGTCCATTGTTCGGGACCGAATTGACGTAACAATGAATGTACAATTTCAAACATATTCATACTGTTAAAACTTGAATAAACACCCTTGTAACATTCATAATTAGTGCAACTGTGGAGCATATCGTCATTGACAAATTGATTGTAGTCACCGTGAAGAAGTTTCGCCGAGCAGAAGAAAATCATTTTAAACCGTCAGTATAACTCTCAATCTCTTTAGGAAATCCTTGTCAAGACAGTATACAACGTCAAGACGTAAACCGTCAATGTCAAATTCGTCAATCCATAGTTTGATACATTCAAAGATGTGATTTATAACTTCTTCATTGCGAAGATTGATTTTACAAGATCGAAATTACCCTCCAGCCTTCGTACCAAAGACCATCATTGTAATTTGAATTACCGTTGAAATCAATGAAAAACCAATCGCGGTAACGTGAGTTCTCCCTGTTTTGGAGAACGGTCCTGAAATGCCCAAAATCCTCGTCCGACGTGGTTGAATACGCCGTCAAGAACAACTTGATGTTGTTTTTGTGTAGATTTTCGCATATTCTTTAAAGTCGTCATTTGTGCCAAGACGTCGATTTTTTTGTAATCACGAGTATTGTAACCGTGTGTGTCGATTCAAATACAGGTGAAAAATATATTGCATTCGCTCCGAGATTTTTATATGCTCAATCCAATCGTTTACTTTAAAAATTCTGTGCGTTAAAACACCGTCATTTTCAAACGGTGTCACCGCAAAATCCTAACGGATAAATTTGATAAAATACACTTCGGCGCGCCCACATATTTCCGGCCTCCTTAATGGGTTATAATTTATTATATCATCTGTGCAGTATAAACGTCAATAAAAGAAAAATATTTATAGAAAAACTTGAAACCGCATAGAATGTGATAAAATAAATTAGTATGAACAAATTTAAAAGGAGTTTTAATTATGTCAGGACATTCAAAATGGAGTACAATTAAGCGTAAAAGGGCGCAAACGATGCCCAAAGAGCTAAGATATTTTAAAAAATCGTCGTGAAATTATAGCCGCCGTAAAGGCAGTGGGTCCGGATCCGATAATAACTCAAGTCTTAAAGACGCTATCGCAAAGGCTCGTTCAAATAATATGCCTAACGATAATATAAACAGAACAATTAAAAGGCGGCAGGCGATACAGACGGTGATAACTACGAAAGTATCACATACGAAGGTTATGGGATCCACAAACAACCTGATGCGCAGAACGCGCAATCGTAGCGGGACATGACAAACGGGCTGCGTAAGTTTTGACCAAAAGGGTATTATCATTATCGAAAATGAAGATATGGACGAAGATGAAATCAACTATGGACGCTCTTGAAGCCGGTGCAGATGATATTGAAGTAGAGGACGGCGTTGCGGAAATCGTGACTGCTCCGTCTGATATGGTGCTGTTCGTGACGCACTTGCGGAAAGTATACTATTTCTTCTGCCGAAGTCAGTATGGTTCCTCAAACAATGACTGAACTTAACAGAAGAAGGTCAAATCAATGCAAACACCAAGCTTCTTGATGCTTGAAGACAATGATGATGTACAGGATGTATATCACAACTGGGATATGCCTTCAGAAGACTAATTCAGTGATTTGGGGCATATCTGCACAATATTTTAAACTTATAAACATACGTCGGCGCTTAAAATATTGCACACCTATACCCTAACTGACTTGAATTAAAATTCAAGCAATTTTCGACATATCTGTACGGTTTCAAAGCTCGAAGTATAAACATACGTCTGCGACTTAAAAAGCACAACTAAACTAAAACTTGAATTAAAATTTAAGTGGTTTTCAGTCTATTTGCACATTTTTCAAGTCTTGAAGTATAAACATACGTCGGCAGTGAAAAACTGTACATCTATACCAACTAACTTGAATTGAAATTTGCGGGTTTTAAAACACAAACATTAACAAAGGATTAGATTAAGAACAAGATTATTCAATTATTGCAAAGCACACAGCGGGAATGCTCATATTTGCACTTTTAAGCGGTTGTGCGTATTATATTGTAGTATTAAAATTCATACTGTCACACACATCTGTCGGCGGCGGATTATTAGGATTTTCTTCTGCCGGCAATCATATTCGGTGCGGCGCTTGTGCTTATAAAATAATAAAGCAATGTATGGAAAACGGTAACTACAATGCGGTTAATTTAATATTTGGCTGCATATTGTATTTATAATAATATCAGCCGTTTTTTGTTTCGATGTTTGTATAATTTAAAACGGTGTTCGTCGTGAACACGTTTTTCTTATTTTAATTTTCGAGCAAATATTTTTCCTTTGTTGCCATACCCCCACGAATGTGACGTTCTGCTTGTTCTGCTCCAAAACCTGTGCTTCTTTGTACAATGCAGGGTTTATTTTATAAAGTCGTTCATGTACATCTTTGTGCACGGTTGTTACTATCAGTGTCGATTTCAACCACGTCTGAAATATTGATAGGGGTTCAACTCAATATCTTCGGCAATGTTAAAGTAAACATATATCTCATTTTTGAAACAACACGAATTTCTTTTTACAACCTTTTTCAATTCCTCGTTTGTGATGTTGCCCGAAAATCAAATGCACTGAATGTGTTAAAAATGCTTGAATACTGCTTTGATTTTTGAGTGATTTCTCGTGTCTTGTTTGTTTCGTTAAGACGAAAACTCAATTTTTCGATTTCTTCGTTTATAGGAATCATATCGTGTGTTCCGCCTCGTCCATTGTAATAAGTGCTTTTACGGCAAGTGTTTTAATCGTTCACGTTCCTGTTTTAATTCGTCAAGACGGTTTTCGACAATACCGCTTCTTGTATTTCTGATGTATTCTTTGATTATACTGTTGCACCTTTGTTTCGACAAGTGTAAAAAGCTTTCGGTCGTTAAGCAATGATTTAAAACAATGCGTATTCAAAGCCGATTTCAAACTAATCTTCATCAATGCGGATGTATTCGAATCACATCTGCTGCTGCCGTATGAGCTTCGTTTTGAGCAAGTCCACCAAACTTTAGGCGGTCGGTTGGGGAGTATTGCTTTTGATATCGTCCTGTATGAAAAGCCACAACTGTTGCATTTT
>SCPO01000060.1_pt1 | contig 9693 bp, 15 predicted proteins | sample 6106821 | NCBI WGS metagenome assembly SCPO01 (sample SAMN10720448, study PRJNA508395) | human gut metagenome | isolation source: Participant 2 stool, 0 month | host: Homo sapiens | collected 2017 | reverse complement strand
TGTTCTATGCGTACTATAACACTTGTTGTTAGCACTGTCAAGAGTCGAGTGCTAATTTTTTGTAAAAAGTTTTTTTATTAAAAAATCCCCCGTCTATTTCATAAGACGAGGGGTAATATTATAAGTTGATCTGTTTTTATTTTAATCTACATTCATTTCTACACTGCTTTCGGCTGCAGTCTGCCCATTTTTCCACGGTCCTCTTCTGTAGAACATAATGGATAATGTTGTTGCAACACACCAGCCCACTCGGCCATGCGCACCAGATACCTGTTGCTCCCAGTGCTGTCTTAGAGAATACAAAGTACAACACGAAGGATCAGGTCTGTAAAGGTTGCTACCATAAAGTTCTTCATCAGTCCGGCACCTCTTAAGATACCATCTGCTACCAGCTTTGCAGAAACTACAAAGTAGAACGGAGAAAGGATCTTTAAGTAAATGATACCTGTATGCATTGCCAGTTCTGTAGGCTCGTCCATAAAGAGCTTTAAGACAATGTTTCCGCCGAAGAAGTACAGTAAAACACAGGGCAGACTTAACATCCATACCATTTTAACACCAAACGGAAGCCTTCTTTGATACGTGGCATTTTTCTTGCGCCCAGGTTCTGTGCTGTATAGTTGGAAATACCATTTCCAAGTGTGGTGAAAGAAGTGATGACCAGGTTATTTAACTTGACAGCCGCTGAGTAACCTGCCATAACAGGGGCTCCAAATCCGTTGATGATACTCTGGATCACAATGTTTCCAAGAGAGATAAAACTCTGCTGTAAGGTACTTGGCACTGCGATCACTACGATCTGCATTAAGATCTTTTATCGAAAATGGTGCTTTTTCTTTTCCTTCGATCTTTGCAAGTCTGCGGAAGATAACTACCATTGCAAGGATACAGCTGATACCCTGACAGAGGAAGGTTGCCCATGCAACACCTGCAACACCCATGTTAAATCCTTTTACAAACCAGATATCTACTGCGATATTGGAAGTAGAGGAAGCAGCCAGGAAATAGAACGGTGTCTTGGAGTCTCCCAGTGCAGAGAAAATACCTATTGCAATATTATAATAGAACACGAACGGCAGGCCCCATGCATAAATATCCAGGTACAGTTTGGAGTCTGCAAATACTTCATCCGGTGTACGGATCAGTTTTAACAATGCTCCGGATCCCAGGATACCGATCAGCATCAGGCACACGCATACAAAGGCGCTGAAAATGCAGGCTGTATAAACAGCTGTTTTCATTCCCTTAAAATCTTTTGCGCCAAACAGCTTTGATACGACTACAGAGCATCCCATATTGCAGCCAAATGCAAAGGCAATGAAGATCAATGTAATCTCATAACTGTTTCCTACTGCCGCCAGGGCATTTTCACCGATAAATTTTCCTGCTACCAGGCTGTCTGCGATGTTGTATAACTGCTGGAAGATAATACTTCCAAACAACGGCAGACAAAATTGCCAGAGCACCTTTTCAGGATTTCCTACTGTCAGATCCTTATTCATTTTCCATTTCCCCCATTCCCCTTAAGCCATCAATGATCACATCCACGCAGCCATCAATTCCAAGTTTACTGCTGGATAACATCATGTCATAGCTTTCTGACTGTCCCCATTCAGTCTCGGAATAAAACTCATAAAAATGTTTTCTCATTCTGTTCATATGTTTGATCCTGTGGACCGCTTCTTTTTCACTGATCTGGTTTCGCTTCATAACACGCTTGACTGTACTCTCTTTATCTGAATAAATAAATACAGACAGTCTGTTCTCCTTCGGGATCATGGAAGCAGCACAGCGACCAATGATCACACATGGACCCTGTTTTGCGATCTTTTCGATCACTTCTTTCTCTGCATTGAATGTCACCTGGCTCTCTGAATAGAAAGTATTGCCAATGCTTGCAATATCCGCATAAGGATTTCCGCTTAAAAACTGAATACTGTTGATCGGTGACTCTTCTGTTTTGGAAATAAAATCTGTGCTTAACCCGGACTCCAGCGCCGCTTTCTTGATCAGCAGCTTATCGTAACAGGGAATTCCCAGTTTTCTTGCCAGCTTTTCACCGACCTCACGGCCACCACTTCCATATTGTCTTCCAATACAAATAATGCCCTTCATGTGATCCACTTCTTTCTTATTTATTTTAATTAATGTTGTTGAATGAATATTGAATGTTGTTTTTTGACGTCGGCTGTATTATAATCCGTAACAAGATATATGTAAAATATTAAAAATGTAATTTAGATATGTGTTTTTGATATAATGAGCGCCATAAAAAATAGGCTTCGCCTATTCAACTCCCCTGCCCCTCAATCTTGAGGGGTTAGGGGTTTCTTTTTTCTAAAATCTATCTCATAATAGTCTTATGAATATCTTGCAGAAAATTTTTACAGACCATTATGAAGAAATAAAATATACTCTCCATCCCAGAGACACCGAAATGGAAAATATCGAAAAGATGATCCATTGTGGGGATCCTTCCTTTGGCGGTGCCATGTATCATTGCCCCCATTGTGGCAACTTTAAATATGTCCCTTTCCACTGTCACAGTCGGTTTTGCCCTTCTTGTGGAAACAAATACAGCATGGAACGCACCACTTCTATGACTTTCAAACTCATCAACGTTAAGCATCGCCATTGCGTCTTTACCATTGATGAAAATCTCAGGGATTTTTTCCTAAAAGAACGCTCCCTTTTGGATTGCCTGTTCCATTCCGTTGCCAGTGTCATTTCCCGCATGTTTTTTGAACTTAACAAATCAAAAAATTTTACGCCTGGTTTTATCATGGTCTTACATACCTTCGGACGGGATCTGAAATGGAATCCTCATATCCACTGCCTTATTTCTGAAGGCGGTCTCAGTGATGACGGCCTTTGGCGAAATGTCCATCACTTCAATTACTCTTTTTTACGTTCTGCTTTCCGTACCGCTCTCCTTAATGAGATGCACCAACGGCTGGGCGATCCTTTCAAACAGATCAAATCCCTCTGTTATTCTTCTCATAAGAAGGGATTTTACGTTTATGCCAAGCCTTCCTCTTGTGATCCTGAGACTGCCATCAAATATATCGGACGCTATCTGGGGCGTCCTGTGATCGCCACTTCCAGGATCGACAAATATGATGGTTCTATGGTCACTTTTCATTACAATCGACACGAAGATGATAAATATATACAGGAAACGATCCCGGTTATGGACTTCATCAAACGTCTGATCCGGCATATCCCTGAGAAACATTTTAAAATGATCCGCTATGGCGGCTTGTATGCACGCCACCGCAAAACAGACCAGCAGCTCCATAAAGTCATTTCCAAACAGAAACGTCCCATTCTACGCAACTTTAACCATTGGCGGAATGCTATTCTTTCTTCTTTGGTTATGATCCGCTGGAATGTCCCATCTGCAGGCATAAAATGGAGTTTTTGGAACTTTATTTTAACCATCAGCGTCTTTCCCTCGAAGAATTATATGAGAGATCTATGTCCCGATCTCGCGGAAAGCGTTCTTCTGCATAACTTTCTCTGTTTTTATGGTATAATTCCCTCATAGGAGGGCATTGCAATGAAAACAGATGTTGAGGCGCTGCGTAAAAAATACATGGATAATCCTCCAGAAGGACTTACTTCCACGGACATTCGCCATATGAGCGAGGAAGACCTGCTGGATATGGATTATTTTCTAAATGATGACGATCTTGATGAAGAATTTAGTGAGGAAGGTTTTTATCTTTTTTAATCCCTAGATCGTCTATTTGTGTTGCCCGCCTACCGGCGGGCATTTTTAATTCAAAAGAGCGCCGGAGGCGGTCTTTCCTATAAAGTAAAAAACAAGCGCCGCCAAAGGCGGCATTTGTTTTTCACAAGCCATTAACGAAGGTTCCGCCTGCGAATGCAGGCAGTAAAGCGCGTCAGCGCGGGGAACCTGAGTATACAAGTGTATATATGGGGGAAAACCAAAATGGACATCAGCTACGATTATTACCGTATCTTTTACTATGTTGCAAAATACAAAAGCTTTACAGGGGCTGCGGAAGCACTGCTGAACAGTCAGCCAAACATTACCCGGACCATGAAAAAACTGGAAAAAGAGCTGGGATGTACTTTATTTGTACGCCAGAGACACGGTATTGCACTTACTCCGGAGGGCGAAAAGCTGTATGCCCATATTTCCGTTGCTTTTGAACATATTTCCTATGGGGAACAAGAGATTGCCAGGGATAAAAGCCTGCAGTCCGGTATCGTTACCATTGCAGCCAGCGAGATCGCCCTCCACTGTATCCTTCTTCCCACCCTGAAAAAATTCCGCAACACCTATCCAGGCATCCACATCCGTATCCTGACCCATTCCACTCCCCAGGCCATGGATATGTTAAAAAGGGGACTGGCAGATTTTGCCATTGTAACAGAACCTTTTGAATTTATATCCGGATTTTCTTTCCGTATTCTCAGAAGTATCCAGGAAGTGCCTGTGTGCAGCAGTGTTTTTTCCCTTTCTACCGGAACGTCCCTTACAGACGAGCAGATCAAAAAATATCCCATCATCGGTCTTGGTGAAAAGACAAGTTCCTTTGCCTTTTACTCCGACTATTTTAACAGAAGGGGCGGTACCTTTGCCCCGGAGATCGAAGCAGCGACTGCTGACCAGATCCTGCCTATGGTACAGTCTGACCTTGGGATCGGTTTTGTTCCAACGGATTTTCTGGAAAAAGAAAATATGGAAAATCTGATCATTTTAAATATGGAACCGCCGATTCCCAAGCGAAATATCTGTATGATAAAAAGAAAGTATGAGTCCCTCAGCATTGCTGCTGCAGAACTGGAGAAAATGATCCTGAATAATAATAGTAATAATAAGAGAAATTAAAAACAGTACCCCGGAACCATCCTGATCTAGATGATCCCGGGATACTGTTTTTATAAGTTGTTCTTTTTATTTTTGTAGATTATTCTACACCCTGTGCTGCAACCGTCTTATCGGTCAGTGTACCATCATAGATCACTGTTACCTTGTCACCAACGCTGATACCATCAAACATTCCTTCTGTTCCTACAAAAGAAAACAGGGTATTTTCCGGATCTGCAGTATCCAGAACAATGTGATCTGCCTCAACTTCTGCTACTGTACCGGTTAAAGTTTTCTTCTTTGCTTCTTCTGTATCTTTTGCATCAGCTGTTACAATGCGGGTCGCTACTGCTGCGTCATCTGGATCTTCCAGATCACCGTAGTAAGTTACTTCTGCTTCTGCGCCAGCTTTGATACCGTCTTTTGTTACCTTCTGGGCGATCAGTGCATTCAGTGTATAGGTTCCTTCTTCTGTCTTTAAGGTAATGGTGCTGTCATCTGCACTTTCAATGGTTCCTTCTACTACCAGATCTTCCTGATCTGCCTCTTCTTCCCTTGCAACCTCAGCTGCGGAAGTCATGATCTCTACTGAAGTTGCCTTTGTAACATCACTGCTTAATTCACCGAGCAAAACCTACGTTTACTTCATCGCCTTCGCCGATCTCATCTGCACCTGTTATCTCTGCATCTGAAATATCAAATTTTGCGGTATTACCTCCATCTTCAGAAACAGTGATCACATTATCTTCTACCAGGCTGACAAAGCCATAGTAATAATCTTCTTCTACTTCTTCATCAGAAGTCGCTTCTGTACTTTCTACTGCCTGTGCTGTGGTAGATTCTGTATCTGCTTGTTTTAGAAGAACAAGCGGTAATTCCCAGTGCAACTGCCAGAAACGCAACTGCTAAATACTGTTTTTTCATAAAAATCTCTCTCTCTGCCGCCTGTGGACTAACTTTTTGCGGCACGATACATCTTACTACGAAAGCTGTGTTTTTACTATGTATTTTTTATGAATTTTTCCTTAAATGTGTTTTTGGGGATTTTTAAGATCTGTCTTTTCTGGATCTCCTTTTCATGATCACTAAAAGGATCAGTCCTATGAAAAGCCCAAGTATACCGATCGCCACTGTGATCATAAGACCGGTGCGGACCAGATACCAGAAAGGTCCCTGTCTTTTGACCGGACTGTCATTCTTTTCCTTATGATCTTCTTTTATCTCCATGGTCGTTTCTTCCTCTGTCATTTTTGCAGGTTCTTCCAGCTGATAGATCACATGAAGTTCATAATAATCCGGCTCTTTCCATTTTACTTCCCCTTCATACAGCACTTCATAATCCCGTAAAAGCCGTTTTCCAAGTGCCAGCGCCTCCCTGCAGATCTGCCCGTTTTCATCTGAAAATGGTTCTCCGTTCCATACTAAAGAGGTGATCCGGTAATCATCTTTAGAAAGTCCCAGGTCTTCTAAGATCCGGTCACCTGCCTCTGCTGTTTTTTCAAGAAGCTGGTCTTCCCCTGCCGGGATCACAAGATCTCCCAATTCATATTCATCTGCCCCATAGGAATAAAATGTAACAGGTACTGAAAAATCTTCCTTCCACTGCTCCCCTGTGATCTCAACATTTTTTCTGTATAAATTTCCGGAAAGCAGGATCCATCCGGGATCTGTTTCATCTGCCAGAATGATTTCCGGAACCTCCTCTGCAGCTTCCACCTTGGGATATTCCACCCGTTTTTCCAGGGTACGGGTACTTTCTTCCCCTTCTTTTTCCTGTAATTCCCAGTGTTTTAATTCATAGCGGATCCCATTTTCATCTTCATACTCTTTTTCAGGTTCTGACAGTTCTCTGACTTCTTCTATTGTAAGTTTCTCTGTAAAAGTCAGCTCCGTCTGTGCCATGACGCTAAGACCTGCGGCCATACTGGTAAAAATTCCTGTAGCAAGAAATGCCAGCCCCTTCAAATACCATTTTCCCCATGTTCTGTTTTTCTCTTTCATACCTTCTCCTTCACAATATTTACGTAAGACCCTGTGTTTTTGTTTCTGTATTTAATTGTCAAGGTTCGGTTTTTAATGGATTTTTAGTGATTTCATGAAGCCTGTTATGGCTGTGATATGGGAGATCTGAATGTCTCCTGAATGTTTCATGGAGCTGTTAAAAACAGCTGTAGGTTTATTATAAAAAAGGGAGGGGATTTTGTCAAATACATCTGGCAAATATCCCCTCTCCTTGATGGATCATTTTTAATTATTAACGGAACTGGCTGTATTTATGTCCTGCTGACATTCCGCCTCTGGCTGCTGCCAGTTCGCTGACTGTAACTAACTGATATCCTCTGGCTGTCAGTTCCGGGATCAGTACTACGGCTGCGTCTGCAGTAGCATCGTAAATATCATGCATTAAAATAATATCGCCATCTTTTACCTGGCTTAAAACGTTATTGATGGTCCTCTGTGCATTTCTGTGCTGCCAGTCTCTTGTATCAATGGACCACATGATCGCCGGCATTCCCATAGAACCAAGAACAGAAAGTGAATGGGCATCTACATAGCCGCCTGGCGGACGCATTACAACAGGTGATACGCCGCAGACTGCTGCGACTTTCTGGTTTACAGCACTTACCTGGCTTACAATGCCGTCACTGCTCAGTTTGGATATGTATTTATGGTCATTGGTGTGATTTGCAACCTCACAGCCCTGGGCTACCATACGGCGGATCACATCCCCGTTGTGTGGAACATTGGTTCCTACCATAAAGAATGTAGCTCTTCCTCCATACTGGCTTAAACTGTCTAAGATGCGGTTTGTAACAGAGGCTCTTGGACCATCATCAAAAGTCAGGGCGATCATAGGCTTTGACGGATCTACTGTTGAAGAAGCTGTCTCTGCAGGCGCTCCTGCATCTTTTGCTGTAATAGATGCCTTGATGCCATCAACTCTCAGTCCTGCTCCTTCGGTTCCTGCTGTTGCACCATTTACTGCCCAGTCTGTCCAGGAACCGTTCTGGTATACCTTATAGTACAGATCATAGGAAGCTGCCGAAGAACCGGTCAGTTCCATGGCAATGGCTTCCAACGGCTTTTCTGCTGATGCCCCGCCGTTTTCTACGCCGTCTGCTTTCCAGTCAAGCCAGTAGGTACCGCTTAAATTTACTTTGTAACGGACGCCGATCTGTGCTCCTGATGGAATATTGATCAGATTAGCTTTCATAGATGTGACCCATGACTCTGATGAGGCTGACAGTGCCTGGTTATCTGCTGCCGGATTGCTCCAGCCCTGATTTCTGAAATATACACTGTAGTTGACCTGAAGTGGATCCTGTCCAGACGGCTGTACGGTTCCGCCTGCGTTTTCCTGAGAACCTGTATTCTGTCCTGTTTCTCCGGAAGTCTCCTGTGTATCATCTACGGTTACAGTACCTATATCCTGCTTCCTCTCCCGGTCCCCGGTCTGGGACGCAGTCTTTGCCGCACCAATACCGGTAGTTCCTGCCAGTACTGTCATTCCCTGGGCAGTAAAGATCATTCCTGCTGCCATAAGGACCGCAAGAACCCTGCTTTTCATTTTTCTCATTCTCTTCTCCTTTTAACCAAATACTCTTTCACACAGCATCACGTATTCTTCATAATAAATGTGGCCTTTAAATTCTTTCAGAGCCTCTGCCACGCCTTTGTAATACCAGCCTTGCATCTCTTTGTCTTTCTGGTTGAAACGCTGCCACACTTCATCTCCCAGAACAAGATAATCTCTGGCTGTACTGCGGATATTGCTTAATTTGTCCGCAAGAGCCAGGATCTTTTCATCCCTGGTTGCCGTTTTCAAGCGTTCTACGGTTGCACCTTTACGTTCAACCCAGCTTTTTGATTTATCTTCGCTTTCCCCGTCTACCAGAAATGCCACCCTGGGGCCGAACTTTTCTTCCAGTTCTTCTCTTGTAACCCCGGCGTCCTCTATTACATCGTGAAGAAGGGCCGCAGCTATCATCTCCGGTTCATCTGTAAATGCCGTTACGATGGCCGCAGTTTCCATCGGATGCGTAATATAAGGGATCTCCGTTCCCTTTCTGAAAACGCCCTGATGAGCCCGATCTGCAAATTCAGCCGCCTCTTTTATCATATTGTGCTCTACCTCTTTTCCCCCATGTTCAGTTGGCCTCTCTGATACCAGATTGCTACGTGCTTTTGACCCTGGTATCATCATACCATACCCGGACATTATTTTGAAGTTGTATTTTATTGTCACTTTCGTAAGACTTTCTCAATGAATAATTCCTTGTAAACTGTTTTTCTGCTATGCTATAGAGTTTTTAACAAAGGAGGAAATGGTAATGGAACACCATTCATCATACAGCGCACCAAGAAGCAGCCGTGGTTCAGAACATACCCGCCCTGCTGCTTCCCGTCCAAGTCAGAGACGCAGCCGCAGTCCAAAGAAAGGCAGCAGTTTCGGACATATTTTACTATGTTACATACTTCCATTTTAGCAGTCAATCTGGCGATCTTTTTTATTGTCACGGCTACACCGAAAATTGAAATGACAATCAGCGATACTACCGATTATAAAACGCTGGATGTAAGCTTTAAGGTCCACTCTCTCTTCCTTTAAAGAAGATGACAACGACTCTGGAGTCCCAGCCAATTGAATTCCAGAAAGAAAAAGGCGTTTATCATGCAGTCCTGACAAACAATGGTACTCTGGAAGTCTACGTATTAAGTTTGAACGGTATGCAGGCCCAGGATATCGAACATATTGCTGTACTGGACGATACACGCCTTCCTTTGATGAAGAAAGTGTTGTAATAGAAAACGGTACACTTACCATAGAAGACAGTATCTCCGGCATTAATTAT
>SCPO01001296.1_pt1 | contig 9720 bp, 16 predicted proteins | sample 6106821 | NCBI WGS metagenome assembly SCPO01 (sample SAMN10720448, study PRJNA508395) | human gut metagenome | isolation source: Participant 2 stool, 0 month | host: Homo sapiens | collected 2017 | reverse complement strand
GGAGGCTTATTTAAGCCAAAACACACGGTACATGCTGTACAAGGCGTGAGCCTATATCAATCACCAGGGGAAACCCTTGGTATCGTAGGTGAGTCTGGGTGTGGTAAATCCACATTTGGCTACACTTTGATGGGTTTACATCAAGCTACATCAGGTTCTATTTATATGAACGGTCGTCAGATTGATCCGTATGTGGATCGAAAAGCTGTTCATCCGGTGATGCAAATGGTATTCCAAAACCCTTATGCATCTCTTAATCCACGTCTTACCGTTAATGCGATTCTAGAGGAACCATTGAGCTAGATCCAAAATATACACCTCGCGATCGTGTTATTCGTGTAAAAGAAGTGCTTGATCAAGTTGGTTTGAACATGTCCTTTGGTGAGCGTTCATGAATTGTCAGGTGGCCAACGTCAACGTATCGGTATTGCACGGGCTCTCATTATGCAGCCACAGTGTATCATCTGTGATGAGCCGATTTCAGCACTAGATGTATCCATTCAAGTACAAATTATGACATTGCTTGAGAGATTACAAGAACAACATGGTATTTCGTACCTCTTTATTTCTCATGATTTAAATATGGTGCGCTACATCAGTCATCGCATGGTAGTTATGTATTTAGGAGCTGTTATGGAAGAAGGTCCAGCGTTGGATTTATATGAATTCCCACAACATCCGTATACTCGTGCTTTGACCGCTTTAAACGGTCCAGTTATACCGCATGCTCCCATTGGAGCACCGCTTAAAGGGGACCCACCAAATCCACTAAATCCACCAAAAGGTTGTTTGTTTAGTGGTCGATGCCCAGAGGCAGAAGGTCGTTGCTTTGCAGAACGTCCACCTCTTCGTGATTGGGCAGATCGCCGCATCGCATGCTGGCACATATAATGGGAGAATAGTATGGAAAAGTTACTTGTTGGCAAGTCCTTGGAACATCAACTCGATACAGTTATCAAAGAATTAGCACCAAAAGGGAATATATCCTATGCAGTACTACAATTTGACGATGAAGAGGAGCCGACTATTATTGCTTCTAAAGGGGAAGCTACGGTACATTCTAGTGCAAGTTTGATTAAGGTACTTATCATGGAATATGTGTTCCATTTAGCTCGTACTGAACAGTTAGACCTTAATGATACAGTACCTCTATCTAGAACACCACGTGTTGAAGGTGGTGGTGCACTACAAGAGCTAGTAGCAAAGCATAGCTTTACGTATCTTGAGTTATGTCGTCTTATGATGGTTCTTAGCGACAATATGGCGACAAATTTGCTCATTACAGTTCTAGGGATGGAAAATATCAATGCCCGTGCAGAACAGCTTGGTGTAGATGAAATTGAACTCAATCGTATGATGATGGACTTTGATGCTCTAGCAGAAGGCCGTGATAACCATTTGACTGCATTGTCTTTGGCTCGTCTGTATAAACACATTTTTGAATGTCGTGATAGAGATGCTTATGGTCGAGAAATGTGGAATATTTTAGGTCGCCAACAATTCCGTGATATCTTGCCATTTTATTGGGGCGAAGATACACGCTTTCACCATAAAACAGGATCCCTTGACCGCGTAGAGCATGATGGGGGCGTATTAGAAACATTTAGAGGTCATTTCTGCTTTATCCTCTTGATGAGCGATATCGATAATGACCGAGGTAAAGAGTTAGGCGCTCGAGTAGGGCGTATCATGAAAGAATTTGTAGAGGAAGCATTGCCATGATGGATAAACGAAATTTGTTAAAACTCATGGTCCTTGCTCTTGGGGTGAGTGTGCTCTTATTTGTATTTGGTTATCCTCGCGGGGAACAACCAATTGATGAGCATACCATTCTATATGTTATTGAGCAGGAACCATCCACATTGGATCCAGCAAAGTCTACTACCTCTCCGGAGGCTACAGTTCAACTTCATTATTTGACGGTTTAGTTCGTTTAAATGATGAAAGTGAACCAGAGGCAGCACTAGCTAAAAGCTGATATTTCTGATGATGGTCGCGAGTATACCTTCCATTTACGACCTGATTTGAAATGGTCTAATGGAGAGCCTTTGACGGCTTATGACTTTGAATACGCTTGGAAACGCGTATTAGACCCTGAAGTCCATGCGGATAATGCATATATGTTATATGTATTAAAAATGGTGAAGCCTTTAATAATGGTGACGCTTCAGCTGATGATGTTGGCGTTAAGGCCACTGATGATAATACATTAGTAGTTACCTTAGAGAATCCAACAGCGTATTTCTTAAAATTACTAGCTTCTCATAGCTATTATCCAGTGAGCCAAAAGATGTAGAGGCTCATGAAAACTGGCTGCCAATGCAGATACATTTGTATCTAATGGTCCATACCGCTTATTATCTTGGAAACATAATGGGGAAATGGATTTCATTAAGAATCCAGATTACTGGGATGCAGATTCTGTGAAAACAGAGAAATGAATTGGCCTATTAGTGAATCCCAGCACACGCCTTACATTGGTTGAAGGTGGCGAAGCAGATATGACGGTTGAGCCTCCTGTAGCAGACCAAAAACGATTAGAAGAGGCAGGTCTATTACATATTGGACCTATGCTTGGTAACTATTATTACGTATTCAATGTGAAAGCAGATCCTTTCACAGATCCTGAGGTGCGTAAAGCTTTCTCCATGGTTATCAACCGTGCTAACATCGTTAACAATATTGTTCGCGGTGGTAAAGAGGCGGCCTATGCCTTTGTTCCTTACGGTATGCTTGAAAGTAATGGGCGTGAAGATTTCCGTGAAGCGGGTAGCTATCTTGTTTATGAAGATGTAGAACAAGCTAAAGAAATCTTGAAAAAAGCTGGCTATGATAAAAATCATCCATTGCCTCCAATTACGATTTTGTATAATACAAGTGAATTACATAAAGCGATTGCCGAAGCTGTACAAGATGCTTGGGTCAATGCATTTGGTGCAGATGTGCGCTTACAAAATCAAGAGACAAAGGTATTCTTAGCCGACCGCGAAGCTGGTAAATATCAAGTTGCTCGTGCTTCTTGGGTTGCGGATTACAGTGATCCACAAAACTTCTTAGAAGTATTCTCTGCTGAAGACAATGATAGTCAGTATCATAGTGATGATTATAACGAGTTAATCGCTCGTATTCGTACGACACCAAATGGGGCTGAACGGGATGCGTTGATGCATAAAGCAGAACAGATGATTTTTGATGAAGCTCTAGTAATGCCATTGTATTTCACAACGCAACCATATGTAACAAACGAAGTATTCAAAATTATTTCTGGACTACATTAGGCCTTGTTGACTTTAAAAAGCATACAAATAAGATACACTTAAGACGTACACTATGTACGTCTTTGTTATTGTCTTTAGACTGGTTCGACGTAGTCGCGAATTAAACCACCCGCCATGCGGGTGCGGCAACGAAAGTTATACAAAAATCAATTCCTGCTTGGCATAATGTAGGTGTTCGCCGCATTATATGCAAAAGAAAGGTGATTTTATATGGCAACAAAGACACAGAGCCTTGCGCACACAAAATGGTTATGCAAATACCACATAGTATTACACCTAAGTATAGACGTAAAGTTATATATAATCAATAATAGAAATAGTTTACGAAATACTGACGTTTTATGAATATAAGGGCGTCAAGATTATCGAGGGGAGCCGGCTGATTGCATATGCTAGTATTAATCCCACCTAAAATATCAGTATCATCTTTACGGATACTTAAAAGGAAAAGTGCAATTAATGATGTTCGATAAACACGCAAACTTAAAGTATAAATTTGGAATAGACAATTTTGGTCCGAGGGTTATTATGTTAGTAATATAGGCAAATGAGGCTACAGTAAAGAAATATATACGTGAGCAAGAGCGCATGACCAAATGAAAGATAAACTTAGTGTAAAGAATATGAGGACCCTTTTAAGGGTAGCAAGTAATACACATCCCCTTTAAGGGGAACGTTACGATCAATGGCTATGCGTTGAACGAGGAAAGCCAGCGCCTTTAGACGCTGGTTTAGTACTACGGGCTTATAGGTGAGCAAAACCACGTTTACGTCTTTTGATTGTATTTTATGAGGACATATGAACTGGATTGAACCAAAGCGCTTAGCACCGGGCATGACCATAGGTATTATGGCACCTGCCAGTGCAAGCGATGAAGATTTACATAGAATAGAAGAAATTTGTAACCTAAGGGGATATAAAGTACTCTTTGGTGAAAGTGCATCGCAAAGGCTTGTATGGCGGTACACCAGAGGAGCAAGCCCGAGATCAATATATGATGACAACCGCACCTTGTGAGGCGGTACTGCCTTGCGCGGTGGTTACGGAACAATGCGTTATCTAGATTTATTAGATTATACAGCAATCCGTAAGCATCGAAAGTCTTTTATTGGGTATAGTGATTGTACAGCACTTCACATGGGGATCAATCGATATAGCCGACTCATTACCTATCACGGGCCGATGGGTGTAGATTTTAAGCCTGAACGCAAAGCAGATATTGATGCTTTATTTAATACTTTAGAAGGTAAATTACAAGTCATAGAACCATTACCTGAACCGCCGCGTGGTGCCATTGGTACTGAGCTGAGAAGGTATTTTACGGGGCGGCAATATGACGATATTATCTATGTTGTCGGGAACACCGTATTTTTAGAGGATGCATCTTGGGAGGATACTTTACTATTCATTGAAGATGAGAGGCACCTTATAAGCTAGATCGTATGTTGCAACAATTTCGTCTCAGTGGTTTATTGAGTCGTATTAAAGGTTTAGTGATTGGTACTTTTACAGATTGTGAAGGCGATGATGATGAGCGTGATTACGATTTAGGCTATGAAGCGTTACGCTATATGGAGGAAAATAGAGACCCTGAATTGTTGGAGCCTTTTGTATGTTATGTCCCAACAGGTCATGGAACGCCGCATCAAACATTACCACTAGGAGCGATGATTAACTTTAGGTATATTTCAAATACCATAATTGTTCATCCCTATACGAAAATAGACACATTCTTCTTAGATAGAATAAATAATAAACAGTATAAATTAGAAGTTAAAAAGGGAAGTTATGACATTACAAGAACGAGAGGCTCGTGCCTGTGCCATCATAGATAGTATGGCTGAGGAATTGCGCGATATCTCCTTATATTTACACGATAACCCAGAATTGGGCTTAGACGAGCATAAAGCCGTTAAGGTAATTAACCAATTCTTAGAAAAACATAATTTTACATCTCAAGTGGGGCTAACTGATCTTCCAGAGTTACAAACGGCGTTACGTGGTGACTATAACAGTACTGCACAGCATAAAATAGCCTTTTTAGGTGAATATGATGCACTACCAGAACTCGGCCATGGTTGCGGACATAACTCATTGCCATGATGAGTTTAGCGGCTATTGCCTTCAGTCAAAGTGCACCGGAAACGTGGGGAACGACCTTCTTTGGCTGTCCTGCGGAGGAAACTATTGGTGGTAAAGTATACATGGCTGAGGATGGTTTATTTAAGGGCTATGAGGCGGCACTAATCATTCATCCAGGCGGTGAAAATGAGGTAGGGGGCACATCATTAGCGACGCATCCACTAGAGATTACCTTCCATGGACGGTCTTGTCATATAGCATCATTAACTGACTCTGGTATTAATGCCTTAGACTGTGCTGTAGATTTATATCAAAAAATAAAAGAGTTAAAGAAAACATTCCCTAAAGGGGCTATTGTAGGGACCATTTTTACCGAAGCTGGTACAGCACCAAATGTAGTAACTTCTAAGGCTACGATTCGCATGACTGTTCGCGGTAGTACGGTGGACGATTTAGAAGGTATTATTTTGCCGGCTATCAAAGAGGCTGCTCAAGAGATTGCAGCATCTTATGGCGCCCGTGTTGAGATGCATCATTATGAGCCTCTTTAAGGATATGCGTCAAGATAAACAGCTATTAGATCTCTTTAACGATGTAATGACTGAATTTGGTGAAACGCCCCGTATATTGCCTGATGATGAGGCTGATGGTAGTACAGATGTAGGAAATGTATCTTATGAAGTACCAACAGCACAGCCTACTTTGCAGATTGGGTTAGGTTTAGAGGCTCATACACCAGAGTTCACTTGTGCAGCAGGTTCCGACTATGGATTGGAGCAAGCGATTAAGGGCGCTAAGATTATGGCTGTAGTAGCCTTGCGTTATGCATTGGGTAAGTGATGTTCAATTTTTGACATATAGAGGTCAAAAAGGTACAATAGATATAATATTTAAGTAGAGGAAAGCCGTCTTCAACAAGACGGCTTTTATTCCGGTGGAGATAGATATGAGTGTTTTAACCGTTTCAAATGTAACCCATGGTTTTGGAGCGCGACAAATTTTAGATGATGCATCATTCCGCTTGTTGAAAGGTGAACATGTAGGGTTAATTGGTGCTAATGGTGAAGGCAAGTCTACATTCCTAAATATCATTACAGGCAAAATACCTCCTGATGAAGGTAAAATTGAATGGTCCAACCGTAACTGTAGGTTATTTGGATCAACATGCGGTCCTCGAAAAGGGCATGACCATTCGCGACGTATTGCAACGAGCTTTTGATGATTTGTTTGTAATGGAGCAAAACATTAACGATGCGTACAATCGCATGGGTGATGTGTCTGAAGATGAAATGAATAAGCTTCTCGAGCAAGTAGGGGAGTGGCAAGAAATTCTAGAGCAGCGTGGCTTCTATGAAATTGATGCGGTTATTGAGCGTACAGCTGCAGGTTTGGGCCTTATGGATATTGGGCTTGACCGAGATGTTACGGAGCTCAGCGGTGGCCAGCGTACAAAGGTTTTACTTACAAAACTTTTACTAGAAAAACCAACGATTTTGCTTTTGGACGAACCGACAAATTATCTTGATGTAGAGCATATCCAATGGTTGCAAAACTATTTACAAAACTACGAAAATGCGTTCATCTTGATTCTCATGATATGGAGTTTTAAATTCCGTAGTCAACGTGATTTATCATATCGAGCAAGCAGTTTTAACGCGTTATACTGGCGACTATCATCAGTTCCAAGCGGCTTATGAAGTGAAAAAAGCGCAAGCGGCTAAGGCTTATGAGCGTCAACAACAAGAAATTGAGCGCATGGAAGACTTTATCCAACGCAATAAGGCTCGTGTAGCAACGCGTGGTATGGCAAATTCTCGAGCTAAACGGTTAGAGAAAATGGAAATTTTGGAAAAGCCAAAAGAGTACATTAAACCAAGTTTTGGCCGTACGCCAAGTCGTTTTATTGTAGAGGCCTTTGGTTTGGAATTAGGCTATGATGAACCGTTGACTCGACCAGTGGATTTTCAAATTGAAAGAAATAAAAAAATCGCTATTCGTGGCGTTAATGGTCTAGGTAAAACAACATTGTTGAAAACAATTTTAGGTTTATTAAAGCCTGTAAGTGGTGAGTTGGTAAAAGGTGAATTCTTACAAATTGGGTATTTTGCTCAAGAAGATACACCATCCAATTCTGAAACTGCCTTAGATTATATTTGGAATGAATATCCGGCAATGACTAATGCAGAGGTGCGTGCAGCGCTTGCTCGTTGTGGCCTTACTAACGAGCATATTACATCGCAAATGCGCGTGTTATCTGGTGGTGAGAATGCAAAGGTTCGCTTATGTAAACTGATGCAAAATAAGTATAATGTACTCGTATTAGACGAACCAACGAATCACTTGGACATTTATGCAAAAGAAGAACTTGAGTCGTGCTTTGCGTGAGTTCAAAGGAACTATCGTTTTAGTAAGTCATGAACCTGAATTTTATAAAGATTGGGTTACGGATATTTGGAATATTGAGGATTGGACGACGAAAATCGTTTAGGAGGACCGATGAATCAACGTGCAAAGGACGGGATAAAGCAATTTTTAGCGGCTTTATCTGTTGATACTGAGGCGCCAGAGCTAGAGAAAACACCAAGTCGTGTAACAGAATTATATAGTGAATTATTCAGTGGCGTAGGATTAGATACAAAGTCAGCCTGGGGTGAAACATTTAGTACTGATTATAAGGGTCTTGTAGCGGTTACAGGAATTCCTTTTACTCTATGTGAGCACCACTTGTTGCCATTCTTTGGAACCGTGGATATTGTGTACCAACCTAAGGATGGGTGTGTGGCAGGGCTTAGTAAGTTTCAAGATATTGTTAATATTCTTAGCCGGAGGGCAACTACAAGGGCGGTTAGCATCAGAATTAGCAGATGCAATTATGAATGATTTATCTGCTCATGGTGTATTCGTACGCATTACATCAACTCAGTTGTGTATGCTTATCAAAGGGACCATGCAGCAAGATTCAAAGGTTATTACATTAGAAAGCCGTGGTGTGCTAGCAGAGACTGGCACATTACGAGATGAAGCGTTGGCAATGTTAGGTGGAGGACAGGCAAATGTTTAAACGTAGAAATTACACATGGAATGATGGCAAAAGTTTATCTTTGTGCGATCGTACCCTTATTATGGGGATACTAAATGGTACGCCTGACTCTTTCTCTGATGGTGGTAAATTCAATACTCCAGAAGCAGCAGCAGCCCATGTAACGCAAATGATTGAAGATGGTGCTGATATTATTGATTTAGGCGTAGAATCTACGCGCCCTGGTTGCACACCATTGACAGCAGATGAAGAAATTGAACGCTTAGCCCAATTGATAGACCCTGTACTACATGCATCTACAGTACCTGTATCTATCGATACCTATCATGCTAAAACTGCTGATTATGCACTTTCAAAGGGCGCTCATATTTTAAATGATATTTGGGGCTTACACTATGATCCTGATATGGCAGCAATAGCCGCAAAATACAAGGTGCCGGTAATCATTATGCACAATAGCAATGATACAAATTATGGTGATATCATTGAAGATATTAAGGCATACTTCTTCTTTGCTGTAGATAAAGCCTTAAAGGTTGGTGTAACACCACAACAAATTTGGCTTGATCCAGGTATCGGATTTTTTGGTAAAACAGAAGAACAAAATATTGAAGTTATGCAACGTTTAGGGGAATTAACGGCTTATGAATACCCTATTTTACTTGCGCCTAGCCGTAAGGGTTTTATCGGTTCTATGTTGGGCGGTTTACCTCCAGAAGAACGCGATGAAGGCACGGTAGCGGCTTGTATTACGGGTGTATTCCAAGGTGTTGATATGGTGCGTGTTCATAATGTGAAAATGCACAAACGCGCCTTGGCCGTAGCAGATGGCCTATTACGAGGTGAATAATGGATAAAATCGTTTTAAAGAACATGGCATTTTACGGATTTCATGGAAATTTGGCATCTGAACAAGAACAGGGACAGCGATTCTTTTGTAGATGTTGAAATTACTACAGATTACAAAGGCCGGTCAAAGTGACCAGTTAGAGGATTCTATCAATTATGTAGAGGTATATGACATTGTAGAATCAGTTATGACTGGAGAAAAACATAATTTGTTAGAACGGTTGGGTGCGCTTATTGCCGACTCTTTATACCAACATTATCAAGGCATCGTTGGCTTATCTGTAACGGTGCGCAAGCCATCTGTACCGATTGCAGGTATTCTAGATTATGTTGAGGTTGTCACTAAGAGGTCAAATTTGATGTATACCTATTACATCAGTGTAGGTTCAAATATCGGTGATAAAAGAGGCTATATTAATTCCGCTTTTCACCTATTACAAGGGCATGAGACCGTTTCAGAGGTTATTAGT
>SCPO01001029.1_pt1 | contig 9731 bp, 14 predicted proteins | sample 6106821 | NCBI WGS metagenome assembly SCPO01 (sample SAMN10720448, study PRJNA508395) | human gut metagenome | isolation source: Participant 2 stool, 0 month | host: Homo sapiens | collected 2017 | reverse complement strand
AAAAAGCGAAAAGTTACAGTCAAGGCTGGTTTGGGTGTCAGTCAAAGCGTTTTATGGGCAAAGATGGAGGATCGATGCAAAGTGGACACGGAAAGCAGCGGCTGTGATGGCTGTCATCTGTCGGCGTTCGGTACAGCGGGGGTAATGCATAAATGGAATGAAATGCGTCAGGAGAAGGCGTATGAAGAGCTGACTGCTCCGAGGTTGTGGGAATGTCGGGCAGGGACGACAGGAGAAACAATGTCGGAGAAAAAAGTGTCAGAAGTGGACAATGAGATAGATGAGACAAATGCAATAAAGGAGACAGAATATGTGTCAGTAATGATTTCGCAGTGCTGGATTCCCAGAATCCGGACGTCGTTGCTGGATTCAGCTTCCGGGAACTCAGATCAATTATCCAGTGGTTCAGGGAAGGACAATAATTATTACCTGCACCGTGACCTGAACGGACAGAAGAGCACGGCGGGCACGATTTTCTGGACTATGCCGATCGGGCGGATTTTTTGTCCCTGCATAACGTGCTGTACGGTCATCACATGAAAAATGGAAGTATGTTTAAGGACATTTCCAGATACAAGGATCAGGGCTATTTCGATCAGCATTCAGAAATCATTCTATATACGCCGGAGCGGGAGATTCATTTAAAAGCCCTGGCGGCTGTCTGCATCGCCGGATGCGATCCGACGGAAAACGGGTTTGCATCGGGAGAAGAGTTTGCTTCGTATATTCAGCAGATGACAGCGGGCGCGAGTGCGTCCGCGCCGATCGAGGGGACGATCGTGCGCTTGTATTCATTTGTGACATGCAGCTATGAATTTAACAATGCCCGGACAATTCTATATGCGTATGAATCGGCAGAATAGTAACTGTTCACGGGTAGGCACTTTTGGAACCGAAAGTGCCGCAGAATAAGATGGGAATGTTCAGATGTGGAAAAACAAAATGCGTTACCATGATGCAGTAACTGGATAGACAGAAAGACATAACATGGAAACGGACTGGAAAGAAATGTTTATACGCTGCTGCATCTGGAAATAGATCTATCAAGGGAGGTAAAGGGATGGAAGAGAGAAAAATCAGGGGAAGGAGCCGGAGACGGAAGTATAAAAATCAGATGCGCCGTCCGATAGCAGTATTGCTGGCGCTGATGCTGTCGTTTAGTTCCTTCGGTACGGCGACTGCTTATGCGGATGCCGCGGAGGACTCGAAAACGGAAAGTCAGCCGGAGAAGGTGGAGTCAGAGAAATGGACCGAAAAGACGATTTTAGACAGCGGAAAACAGACGGATGGTGTTTCGGTTACAAAGGATACTTCTGCAAATGCAGCTAATGAGGGAAAAGAAACTGGAAATGACAATGAAAGCGGAAATGACGATGGGCAGACAGATGGAAAGACAGACAATCCGTATGATTCCATCGAACGTCCGGCCCAGTCGGATACCATAGAAATGATTCCGGGTGCACCGTCGGATTCAAAAGATAAGGAATCGGATGCCGGAACTGACACAAAAACGGATACAAAGGCCGATACTGCCGAAGGCTCGAATCCGGAGTCAGGGGCAGCAGGAGAGTCGAATGACCAGAATGAACAGGAAAAAGAGGGTAAATCCGAAAATCAGCCGGAGGGAGGTCAAGAAACCGAGGTAAAACCGCTTCCGGCGGAAGAGAAAAATTATGATTATATATATGACAAGGAAGGGAAAATTTAAGATCGTTTCACATCAAAGAAGATGCCAAGGGCGATCAGACGGTTGAACTGAGCAAGGTGATGGAAGAGATCAATGCGGCTGGCAAGAAGCAGTTTGATGAGTGGTTTAAGACAGAAGAAGGCGCGAAGGAACTGGATGATGCACAGTATTATGGTTCAACGATTCGCCAGTCATTCGGCGGCGTTGAATACATTTATAATCCGGTAAATGGTACAGCGAGTCTCTATGAAGAACCGGGCTGTACGACCGTGTTTGATGTCTATCTTACAAATGGCTCCAAACACACCTACGTATAAAAATAACAGCTTTACGGTATCGACTCGGATATGAGCAATTCGGATCACAGGTGTGACTGGATTTGACGGTCAGGAGCTGCCGGAAGATTATACAAAAGGCTTTCTTTTACCGAAGTATGACATTGAGAATGCGAGTACAACCGGAGTAATTGAAGATTTAGTCGATAAGGCACTTCAGGATACGCAGTCCCAGTGGCAGTATGGAATCGACAAAGATGGAAATTTGACAACCTCCCATTCACAGAAACTGACAAAGAACGATATTAAAATCGGAACGCCGGTTTATAAGATTCGCAATAAATATTATTTATATTCAGAAAAATATGATTGCTATTATGGAGAGTTTAATCAGGCGCAGGTAGAGGAGAATCCGAAAGGATCTGGAAAATACGTAGTAAAATTGGTTCCGTCATCTGGAAAGAATAATTATGCCATCAAGGCAGATGGAAGTAACTATTATGCGCCTTATGTGCGCGGAAGTGAGATAAATGCGCTCAAGCCATCTGCTTCGAGGATTCAGATGGCGGTAAAAAATTATCTGTCTAAAAATAATACAACGCTTGCACAGGAGGTCCTGAAATATTATAACGAGAAAGACGGTACTTCTTATGCGACCATCGAGGAGCTGCTTTCGAAAAATGAGACGGCTATGGATGAACTGACGAAATCGGGGCGGCTGATAATGCATCCTGAAATCGTGGATCCGATGCTGCTTCATTCCAGCAGTCAGTATGATAATTTTTATCAGAATATTTTCAGCTTCAATGTCGGCAGCCAGGAGGATATGAAAAAATTTCTGGAAAATGAAAATCTGGGTCACGGTCATAGTCATGGAAATTGGGCGACGGATGGGTGTGAGATGACGATCGGCGATTATATGGCGGATAAGTTAAATGAAACGGATGGTGCATGGGATAAGGCAAATGCATATTTTAATGCACTCTTAAAATCGGGCGTCTCATCGGAAGAAGCCACGGGTGGCATTTACGATGGCAACCAATATTGATGGTCCGCGTGCGGATAATGATTATCAGAATTCCGCCTGGAACTGGTACAGTTCCATGGTTCTCAAACAGCAGGATGGCACCTTCAACCTGACCAAGGTAGATACGGATGGCAGCCAGCTCGGAGATGACGAGGGCGAGGGGCAGACTTCGTTCTATCTCTGGTATATAGATAGCAAGACGGAGACAGATGAACAGGGAAATCAGAAGACAATGGATGTGACAAAATACTGTGTTTATGTGGATCCGGTCTACGAAACGGTAGAAAATGAAGATGGGACGAAGAGCCAGAAACTGGTAAAAGATGGATATTATGGCTGGGTTGAGTACGATCCGGACAACAAAGAGTTAAATTATACCGTCTCGACGACCAACGGAACCCTGAATATTGATTATGCACTTTTAGAGGAGTGGTCTATTACCTTCAGGAAAAGGCGGCGCCAGATGGATATAAGGTGGATTCCAATATTTATGTGATCTGCGATGAAGAATCGTATCAGCAGATGACAGCCGAAAAAGGGGTGAGCAGTGTGATTAACCCGGCCACCGGCGTGGAGAGCGCTGTGGTTTATATGGCGCAATCAAAGGCTGCGAAACTCTGAAAGTAAACTTTGTCAACGGAAAGACAGCTCCGAAGCCAGATCCAACCCCGGATCATGGGGGTGGCGGAAGCCACGGCGGTCATGGAGGCGGCGGTTCCAGTTCTGGCGGAAAGAAGACAACCTCTGCGGGACCGGGGACAGTCACCGAAGAACCGGTGCTTCCGGAACAGCCGGCGGAAGTGCCGATTGAAAACATTCCTGCACAGGGACTTCCGAAGACAGGAGAGGACGGAGTAAACACATCGGCTCGATGCTGACACTCGGACTGATCGCATCTGCTTATGTATGGATGAGCGGCAGACGGGAGGAAGAAGAGAACCGTAAAAACTAAAAGAAAACGGTGATGATAAAGACGCAGAAACGTTGTAAACAGGTATAAATCGAACAGATATAAATCAAACGGCAGCTGCTAAACAGGTGGATACAGTAAGTATCTCTTCCTGTCTGGCAGCTGCCGTTTGTCAAAATATATTTTTTAAATAAAATACTCCGCCTCACTTCTGCGTGTATAGTTCTGTTCCAGCATCGCAACGTGGGACAGAAAAGCCTCGTTGTCGAAGTATTTGGCGCCAGCCGGGCAGATCTTGATGCACGCCTGACATTTAATGCAGATGCCGGTACAGGTGTCTGCATCCGCCGGGATGGATCCCATCGGACAGACCGTTGCACAGATGCCGCAGCCAGTACATTTTTCCAGATCGGTAACTGGTTTGGCTTTCAGGAAGACAGCCGGTTTTCCGTCGGTGCCGAGCGGGGTGTAATATGGTCCGACCGGATCATCGCCGCGCACGGCAATCGGAGCCGGGATTTCGGTCAGGGAAGCGACCTTTTCAGCTGCCTTGATGCCGAACGCGTGGATCTGTGCGAGATCATCCGCATCTGGACGTCCGGTTGCCAGCTTGTCGCTGAATACGTGCTCGGTCGGGATACCGGCACCTGCGATGGTGTGGAAGCCGTGTGCCTCTAATTCATTGCGAAGCTCGATGAGCCCATTGTCGAAGTTGCGGTTTCCGAAGACAGCCACCGGAACGGCGAGCGCGCCATTTCCCTCAAAATGGGTCTGTACAAATGGGAGCATCTTGTTCGGGATGCGTCCCGCGTAGACCGGGGTACCGATAACGAGCAGATCGTCTGCCCCGTATGTATGAACTTTTTCGCGGCTTTCCGGCAGCGTGAAATCATAGGAATCCATCGGGACGCCGAGTGTGTCCGCGATCGCCTGTGCCAGCGTGGTAACAACCTTTTTCGCGTTGCCGGTCGGGCTGAAATAGACTGCGTGTACGTGATTGATTTTCATGAAAATACCTTCTCTTCATATGTTTAAATTTAATTCGGCAAAAACCTTATTATAGTAGGTATTTTAATGGATTTATGGTGGGCTGTCAATGAAACTGGAGTTTTTTGGTTACTGGGCACGTATGCGTGAACAGTAATATGTTTTTTGCAGAATCGTCCAAAATATCATTACATATGTCTTGTCACATGAAATAATATGTGCTATACTGGTGCGGATGCACAAATGAAGTTTTGGATTGAAAGAGAACTCTGTTTGCGATAGGAGCATAGAGTGGCAGATAGTATTCTGCGATTTGAAGGCTGAACTATCTGCGGGATAAAAAGATAAGTGCAAACGTATGGTATAGAAAGGAAGGCAACAAAATGGTCCGGGAGGAAAATTATGATGTGGTCATCGTCGGGTGTGGCGTAGGCGGTCTGTACACCGCTTTAAACCTGCCGTCGGAAGACCGGATCTTAATGATTTGCAAGGAAGATATAGAGAGCTGTGATTCCATGCTGGCGCAGGGAGGTATCTGCGTGCTGCGGGATGAGACGGATTATGATGCGTATTTTGAGGACACGATGCGCGCGGGACACTACGAGAACCGCAAGGAGAGTGTGGATATCATGATCCGCTCCAGCCGGGATGTGATAAATAATCTGCTGAAATTAGGCGTAGGGTTTGACAAAAATCCAGATGGCAGTTTAAAATATACAAAGGAGGGCGCGCATTCGCAGCCGCGTATCTGTTTCCATGAGGACATCACGGGAAAAGAGATCACGACGACCCTGCAGACGCGTGTAAAAGAACTTCCGAATGTAGAAATCCGGGAATATACCGTTATGACAGATATTTTGGTTGAAAATGGTATCTGCACCGGCATTCTAGCAAAGAATGCCGCCGGCGATATTTTAAAGCTCCATGCGAAAGACACGGTTCTGGCGACCGGCGGCATCGGCGGGCTTTACAAGCATTCGACGAACTTCCCGAGCCTGACGGGCGATGGACTGGATGTGGCAAAGAAACACGGCGTGCGTCTGGAACATCTCGATTATGTCCAGATTCATCCGACCAGCCTGTACAGCAAGAAGCCGGGACGCAGCTTCCTGATTTCAGAATCGGCCCGCGGCGAGGGGCAGTTCTGTTAAATGGAAAGGGCGAGCGCTTTGTCGATGAGCTTCTGCCGCGTGATGTGGTGACGCAGGCGATCGAGAAGGAGATGGAAAAAGAGGGCAGCGATCATGTATGGCTGTCGTTTAAAGGCAGTTCCGGAGGAGACGATCCGGAACCATTTTCCGCACATTTATGAGGAGTGCTTAAAAGGGGCTACGATATCACGAAGGAACCGGCTCCGGTCGTTCCGGCGCAGCACTATTTTATGGGCGGTATCTATGTTGATCATTTCTCCGAGACGACGATGGACCACCTGTATGCGGTTGGTGAGACGAGCTGCAACGGCGTACACGGAAAGAACCGACTTGCCAGCAACAGTCTGCTGGAAAGCCTTGTATTTGCAGAGAGAGCGGCAGGCAAGATCGCCGGACGGGAGGACGAAGAGTATGAATCCAATTACGATGCAGCTTGTTGCGGATGAGTATATCCGCATGGCGTTAAAGGAAGATATCAACAGTGAGGACGTTTCGACGAACGCGGTCATGCCGGAATACCGCAAGGGCGAGGTACAGCTCTTAGCCAAGGCAGACGGTATTATCGCCGGTTTACAGGTGTTTGAGCGCGTGTTTAAACTTCTGGACGAGGCGACCGAGACAAAATTTGAGGTAAAAGACGGGGATACCGTCACAAATGGGCAGTTTTTAGGCGTGATCACCGGCGACATCCGGGTGCTTCTTTCCGGCGAGCGGACGGCGCTCAACTATTTACAGCGGATGAGCGGCATTGCGACCTATACGAATCAGGTGGCGAAGCTTTTAGAAGGAACGAAGACGACGCTTTTAGATACGCGCAAGACGACCCCGTGTATGCGTATATTTGAAAATATGCGGTCAAGGTTGGCGGCGGCAGCAACCACCGTTACAACTTATCGGACGGCGTGATGCTCAAGGATAACCATATCGACGCAGCCGGCGGAGTTAAGGCGGCGGTTGAGGCGGCGAAGAAATATGCCCCATTTGTCCGCAAGATCGAGGTGGAGACAGAAAATCTCGATATGGTGCGCGAGGCAGTGGAAGCGGGCGCTGATATTATCATGCTGGATAATATGACCCCGGACGAGATGGCGGAGGCGATCCGCATCATCGACGGACGCGCCGAGACGGAGTGTTCCGGAAATATGACGAAGGAAAATATCGCAACGATCACGAAATTAGGCGTAGATTATGTGTCCAGCGGCGCGCTGACGCACTCGGCACCAATTCGGATCTGAGCCTCAAACATTTGCGGGCATTATAAAAATTTAAAACTAAGAAAGGACAGGGAAAACAGGATGGAAACAACGATGACAGGAGTACAGCGGAGAAAGAAAATACTGGAAATGCTGGGACAGTCATCCACACCGCTTTCCGGCGGGGCGCTGGGGCGGGCAGTCGGCGTGAGCCGTCGGTGGTGGTGCAGGATATCGCGCTTCTGCGTACCGGGACACCCTGTCCTTGCGACTGCCCGCGGTTATGTGCTGGAGGTGCCGCACCAGACGGAACGCCTCTTTAAAATGTGCCATACGACCGAGCAGACGCGCGAAGAGCTGAATACGATTGTTGATCTGGGCGGCGAGGTGCTGGATGTCATGGTCAACCACCGCATCTATGGAAAGGTATCGGCGCCGTTAAATATCCGCAGCCGCCGCGATGTTGAGGCATTTGTGGAAAATATCCGGACTGGGCGTTCCACGCCGCTTTTAAACGTGACATCGGGCTATCATTTCCATCACGTGGCTGCCGATCAGGAGGAGATTCTCGACGAGATCGAGGCAGCGCTGCGGGAAAAGGGATTTCTGGCGGACTTCCTGTCATACGAGCAGGAAGAGGTGGAAAAATAGGGGAAAGTCAAAGAAATGAATTTTTGAAATTATTTTAAAAAATATGAAATTTCCTGTTGACATTCTTTTTCAAATGTTATATACTATCTTTGCTGTCGATGAGACAGACAAGCAGTTGGCTGAGAGGTCAGGTGCGGGAATGGTTACAGTGCCGGATAAAACGGTCAGAATCGCAAAATGAATATGAGTCTGTAGCTCAGCTGGATAGAGCAACGGCCTTCTAAGCCGTGGGTCGGGGGTTCGAATCCCTTCAGGCTCGTCGAATCTGTTTCGACAGATTCCTATGGTGGATATAGCGCAGTTGGTTAGCGCGCCAGATTGTGGCTCTGGAGGCCTAGGGTTCGAATCCTATATCCACCTTCCTTTAAAAGGATCTTTTGCTGATGGGCTATCGCCAAGCGGTAAGGCACAGGACTTTGACTCCTGCATTCGTTGGTCCGAATCCAACTAGCCCAGTTAAAGTTTTATATTATGGGGTATTAGCTCAGTCGGTAGAGCACTTGACTTTTAATCAAGTTGTCCGGGGTTCGAATCCCCGATGCCTCATTACGAAGACACATTGCAGACGCGATGTGTCTTTGTATAATGGGAAATCCTTGGAATTCTCTATTACACAAAAGGCACTAACGTGCCAAAGATGCGCGCTCGCGCGAAATTGTAATATGAGGAGGTTTTAAGTTATGGAAAAAGTCCATGCGCGTAATCAGGGAGTACACAATGATTACAGCGGCGACCTTTGTCGTGGCGGCAGCCGTCTATTTCTTTCTGATTCCGAGCGGTGTATCGGTGGGAAGTATTTCCGGTCTGGCGATGCTTTTGGGAAATGTGATACCGCTGCCGATTTCAGTGCTGACCTTTATTTTAAATGCGGCGCTTCTGGTGGTGGGCTTTCTTTTTATCGGACGCGAGTTCGGCGTCAAGACGGTGTATACGTCACTGATACTGCCGGTTTTCTGTGGGTGTTTGAGCAGGTTTTCCCGGATTTTGTGTCGCTCAACCGGATGCGATGATGGATACGGTCTGCTATATCTTTGTTGTCAGCGTTGGTCTGGCTCTTTTGTTCTGGATGAATGCCTCGTCGGGCGGTCTGGACATCGTGGCAAAGCTCTTAAACAAATATTTCCATATGGAGCTGGGAAAAGCGATGGCGCTTCCAGGCATGTGTGTGGCGCTCTCATCCGTGTTTTCAGCGATAAAAACTGGTGGTGCTGGGCATTCTGGGCACATACTTAAACGGAATTGTGCTGGATCATTTTATTTTCGGTCTGAATCTGAAAAAGAGAGTTTGCATTATCTCGGAAAAAGAAGAAGAGATACGCCAGTTTATCCTGCATACGCTTCACAGCGGCGCGACGATCTATCAGGGATTCGGCGCGTTTGACAATGAGCCGAAGACGGAAATTATCACGATCGTAGATAAAAACGAATATGCACAGCTCATGCCGTATATATTAAAAAACAGATCCGAAGGCATTTGTGACGGTGTATACGGTGAATGAGATTATTTATCGTCCCAAAGATAGAAAATGATGTTACTGATAAAAACTCAGTAAGCAAAAATGAACAAAATTTGCTTGACGTGGTAAGTGATTCATGATATAGTCTCATTGAAGTTAGATAAGACTAACCTGTGAAAAGGAAAATAGAAAGCAGAAAAAGCCTTTTATTTTTTAAAAGATAGTTAGCTATATCTAACTAAAGGTAGATATGGCTAACTAAGAGAAGCAGTCAGGAGGCAGAAAGATGGAACGATTGTTTGAAGAAGTATTCGTAGAGGTGTGTGCGCCGACTCTCTCGTGGCATCAAACCGTCGAACTTGTTCCGCTATCAGCCGCAGAACCGTGATAAAC
>SCPO01000563.1_pt1 | contig 9802 bp, 12 predicted proteins | sample 6106821 | NCBI WGS metagenome assembly SCPO01 (sample SAMN10720448, study PRJNA508395) | human gut metagenome | isolation source: Participant 2 stool, 0 month | host: Homo sapiens | collected 2017 | reverse complement strand
ACTCAACCCGAAAGTCAACCCGCCGACACCCCAGAGCATGCCATAGATAACCGCTCCCAAGCTACCCGGCGAACGCCATAGTTCCAGCAAGGTACTCTTCCGGTACGCCAACATCGCTCGAGATAAGGGAAACCAACCAAGCGAAGATACCTTGCACCAACCAAAAGCTTTCCCAACCCAATCCCGGATCTTATTGATCGGCACGTACGAGCTACTCTGCCCGAAACTGCCGATCGCGATGATCAACAACCCGATCCCGATCTCTATCATTTCCGTCTTGAGGTAACGTCGGACTCATATTTCTCGATCTCAGCGATATAAGACTCTCCTACGGGGACCCCACTTTGCAGACAATACATATCCCAAACCGCACCCCAAGGCAGACTCTTCGCTTCCTCCTGCAAGGCAAGACGCTGGAAATACTTACCCTCATCCTCGTACTGGCGAAGCAAGGCGATCGGCTCCAGCAAAGCGAGCATAAAGGCTTTTTGCGTGGCACGGCTACCAATGACATAAGCACCGATACGATTGATGGTAGCGTCGAAATAATCCAAACCGATATGTACCCGGTCCAAGGCGTCGCAACGCACGATCTCACGGGCTAAATCCTGCACTATCGTCATTCAAGATCACGACATGATCGCTATCCCAACGGATCGGACGACTTACGTGCAACATGATCTCGGGCGTAAACAGCAATAACGAGGAAACCTTGTCGGCGATACTTTCCGTCAAATGGAAATGGCCGGTGTCCAAGGTAACGATCTTGTTCTTTTTCGCCCCGTAACCCAAATAGAAATCATAGGAACCTACCGTATAACTTTCCAGACCGATACCGAAGAGTTTCGCCTCGATACAATCTTTCATCCATTTATATTCGGTAGCGAATATCTCATCCAGCGATTCCTCCAAGATACGGCGATAACGTAAGCGGCTGGCCGGTACTTCCTTGCTCCCGTCATGTATCCAAAGGTTCATCATGCAAGGATCGTTCTGGGCTTTACCCATCTCATCGCTGATCCAGCGACAACGCTTCGTATGCTCGATCCAGAAGTTACGGATATCATCGCTGGGTTAGCCAAGGTCAAATCTCCGCTTTTAGGGTGCGAGAAAGAGGTACTGTTGAAGTCTAGCTTGAAATCATTCTCTTTCGCCCATTGTATCCAGCTCTCGAAATGATGGGGTTCTACCTCGTCACGGTCTACTTTCTCCCCTTGGAAATCCCCGTAGATCTCATGCAGACTAAGCCGATGATTACCGGGGATATAGGATTTCGCCTTCAATACATCCCGACGCAACTCGTCGATAGTACGGGCACGTCCCGGATAATTGCCGGTCACTTGTATACCACCGGTCAAGGAGCCGCCTTGGTTCTCGAAACCGCTTACGTCATCGGCCTGCCAGCAATGCAAGGATAGGGATATTTTCTTCATATCCTCTAAAGCTTTACGAACGTCTACACCTACGGCCGCATAACGTTCTGCCGCTACTTCAAATGCCTGTTGAATTAAACTGTCTTTTGTCATGGTATGATGTTTTTAAATTTATATGTAATGAATCTAGTTGTAGAGACGGGGCGTGCCCCGTCTCTACAACTGGATGAAATTCCTTGGGAGGGAATGCGGTGGCTATCAGTCTTCGCATCTCCCAACAATCCGTCAGTAATCCTGCCGACTTAGCCTGTATCAAGCAATTTCCAATGGCAGTCGCCTCAGACGGGCCTGCCAATACGGGAATACCGATAGCGTTAGCTGTCAACTGATTCAGCAGATCGTTCCGAGAGCCACCACCTATCACATGCAATCGTTCAATCGGATGTGGCGACATCGGTTTGAGTATTTCCAGCACCTCTTTATAACGATTCGCCAAGCTATAAAATATACAATGTACATAATCGGCGTCCGAAGCGGGAACAGCCTGTCCGGTTTCCTCACAATAGGCCGTGATCTCACGTAGCATATTCTCTGGATTGGCGAAACGGGGATCATCCGGATTGATCAAAGAAGTAAATTCGCTCAACTCCGCCATCCGAACCATATCATCGTACGAATAATCCAATCCGGACCGCTTCCATTGCTCCCGGCAACGTTCCAAGATCCACATACCTGTAATATTCTTCAAAAAGCGAGTCGTACCCTCGATACCCCCCTCATTCGTGAAATTATTCTTGAAAGAGACCTCGTTGATGATCGGCTTCTCCACCTCGATACCCATCAAGCTCCAAGTACCGCTACTCAAGTAAGCGAAATTAGGAGAAGAAGCAGGAACAGCGGCTACCGCCGACGCCGTATCGTGACCAGCCACGGCGATTACCGGGATTTCCCCGATTCCTGTCTTACGGGCGATCGACTCGCTCAACCGCCCGATCAACGTCCCCGGCATCACCACCGGACACATCAAAGTAGGAGATACACCCACGGCCTCCAAGAGCTTGTAATCGAATTTATGGGTTTCCGGATTCAATAATTGAGACGTGGAAGCGATCGTATATTCACATACCATACGCTCCGTCAACATATAAGCCAAAAGGTCCGGTATGAATAATATCTTTTCCGCCACTTCCTGCGGTATAAACGAGTCTTGCCCCGCCCTGAAAAGCTGGAACAAGCTATTAAACGGCATCACTTGAATACCTGTCCGCTTATAGACCTCTTCCTTGGGAATCCGTTTGAAAAAGTCCTCGGGAGCGCCGTCCGTATAAGGATCTCGGTAAGCACGAGGTAAGCACAATAAAGAGCCATCCAAAGCCACATACCCAAAATCCACCCCCCATGTATCTATTCCGATCGAGTGCAACCGGATTCTTTGCCGGGCGCATATCGTCAAGCTTTCTATAAGAGAAGTATAAAGATGATAGATATCCCAATAAAACCGTCCGTGTAATTCCACCATCGGATTCGGGAACCGATGGATCTCTTTCATTTCAAATTTGGCATCCTTTAAGGTTCCGAGCACGGCCCGTCCACTGGTAGCCCCTATATCAAAGGCTAGAAAATTATATTCCTTCATGGCTTAACAAAGTTATTTGTTTGACGAAAGCAAAAGTAGAAGCATTATTGCTATATTTGCTTACGAAAATGATTTTAAACCTTTCAAATCTGACATGAACGAACTGCGGAATGATTTACTACGTTACTTGACGATCAGCGCTACGGATGAGGAATGGGGAATCGTCGTCACGACGGTCGGATATCAATTCATCCCGCCGGGTTGCGCCTATCCGCTTTCCCGGCATCCGGAGAAGTATAATTTCAAGCCTCAGACCGGGCGCATCCTGAATGAGTATCAATTGGTATATATAACGAAAGGTAGCGGGTACTTTTCCTCCCAGTCTTGTAAATCGCAAAAGATAAACGCAGGGACGATGATCCTCCTTTTCCCCGGGGAATGGCATAGTTATTATCCGGACCGGGAAACGGGATGGGATGAGTATTGGGTAGGTTTCCGGGCATTCATATCGATAAACGTGTGGAGAAGAAATTCTTTACCAAGGAAGAGCCGCTACACCGGATCGGGCTGAGCGCTACGATCGTCGGACTTTATGAGGATATACTGAAGTTCGCCTCGGAGGAGAAATCCGGTTACCAACAGATGATCTCCAGTATCGTGCTTCATATATTAGGCTCCGTATATTATAAGGAAAAGAACAACTCCTTCACGAACACCTATGTCGTAGATAAAATCAACGAGGCACGTATATTAATGAAGGAGAACATCGAGGACCCATTAAGTCCGGAAGAGATCGCTGCCCGTCTTGGTTTAGGTTATTCATGGTTTCGCCGGATGTTTAAGGAATACACCGGCGTCTCCCCCGCCCAATATCAATTACAACAGAAGCTCCTTCGTGCGAAAGAGCTTCTGACTAGTACCCCTTTGACGATCTCCGAGATCGCCTATAGCCTACATTTCGAGAATGCCGGCCAATTCTCCACATTCTTCAAGAAGAAAGAAGGGGTTACACCCTCGGAGTTCAGGGATCGGACGCATTGAGCTGGAGTGAACCGCTCAATAAGGTTTATAAGGCGTACGCATGACATTCCATGTTTTTGGTAGCCACACTCTATAACGTTCTGCCTGATTCCACGTATTACCAGCTGATGCGAAATCGCACAGATGAATCGGGCGAGCCTTGCCGTTTCCTTCCAAATCCGTTCCTAAAACCATAGGAACGGTAAAAGCCATCCAAGCGAAATCGGGGGCTTGTACCGGAGTTAATTCCACATAACCATCCTTGCTGACGATCACGGAAGCCTCATCCACATCTCCATCCTTAAAGCGGCTATCTCTAGCCAGCACCAAAGGGCCTCTTACGATCGCTTGAGCCTCGTTCAGCTCCACCAAGCGAGCCCGCATATCCAACTCCACCGTAATTTCATCCCCTTTCTCCCAAGTCCTATGAATCGGTAGGTATGCTCCAGCCAACAGATCCGTTAAAGGCTCACCATTGACAGACACCACAGTTCGCTCACTCCACGCCGGGATACGCAAGGCGATCGTAAAATCACTCGTCTTCTCCGGTTCCACCACAATCCGGATTTGCCCATCTATCGGGTAGTCCGTCTCCTGCGTCATCGACACCCTCGTCTTTTTATCCAACTCTACCTCCACGCTCGAAGCCGCATATAGGTTGACATCGATACGTCTGCCGTTTACCTGATAAGCGAACCGCGGAATCATCGCGAAAGCACGAGGTCCATTCGCATTGCAACAATTGATATGCATACCGCATTGCTCCTCTCCTTCATGCCGCCAGCCCTCCAACGGACTGTATTTCGCTATTTGAGAGGCATCCGCTTTCAGCGAGGCTAGTAAAGCGTTATACATAGCCTTCTCGATCTGGTCCGCATATAAGGAATTTCCGGTTAGTCCGAGCATCCTGTCACAAATCTGCATCCACGTGAACGTCACACAAGTCTCCATCGTATGATAAGTAGGATAGGTCTGTAACGCCTTGCCTCCATACCAGCACTCGAACGCACTACCAGAACCGGCCACATTGATTTCCTCATTGATTATATGATTCATCGTTTTCTCCACCACAGATAAATATAATGGATTCTTAGTGACCTTGTAAAGTTCCAACAAGCCCTCATAACAAGACATCATCTCATATGCTTTTTGTCCATTCTCCGGAGAGAACCAAACCTTTGGATGTGGGAAACGTCCGGCGACAGGAATATCCGCAATCGCCTTACTAATCAATCGAGGGCCTTCCGGAGTCTCCCATTGCTTTACGATGTACTTGGCAAAATCCAGATATTTATCTTGCCGGGTACGATTATACAGATACATCACCGGCTCAAGTACCGAAGAGCTTGGCATTCCTATATAATTACCGGTCGTCACGATATTCACTTTTCCGGGTCCCACCTGCGTCATCAAATGGTCAGATCACCCGGCAGGCGGCATCCAAAGCTTTTCGATCCCCGGATAAGTCATAATAAGCGATCAAACCTAAAGCCGTGTATTTTCGCCCCCATATATCCCACTGGTTCAACTGTGCTTCCTCGGAATAGTTACCGATATATCCATTTGGCAATTGGGTTTCCATCAACAATTCCGCTCCATTCTTAATAATCTTGTACAACTCAGGATCTTTATCATAACGGTATGAGGCGATCGCCCCTTGTATCCATTTTCCCCCAAAATTCTTGAGTGCGAGGTCTCTTCCTTATGCCGGAAAGGTTCCACCAAATGATCCACATCTTGAGCTTTCACTCGATACTCGATACAAGCGTCGATCCGTTGCCCCAAATAACCGGATATCCTCAAGTGACGTACAGGATCAGTGTTTCTTACTTGCGCATTCATACAACAAACACAAAAACAAAAGAATAGACACGACATGCCTTTTGTTAATACGGATATACTCATAAACACAATTCTTAAGGTTAATAAATGTGATAAAGATAGCACATTCCACTTGTTCGGAACTTTCAGAATTGACAAAATAAATATGAATATTGACACACAAATCGTATCTTAAAATAAAATATCTATTATTTTTCCCCTGATATATTTTGTATGAATCCCAGTAAATACATATTTTTACTTCAAAAAAATTTAAGTTATGAGGGTCATTTATCTTTACTATCTTTTATGCTTTGTTTCTACCCTGTCACACAGGCGCAAAACACGACGAATCAATTTATGACACAGGCACAAAGCAGCCTGGAAAAAAAAGACTACACCAAAGCTCGTTATCTTTTTTTACAAGCTTACAAGAGCTTATCCCAAAAAGGTGATTACAAACAGGCGATCGATGCCGGTACGCAGGCGGCTTATCTATATTATCGCGAGAATTATTACCAAGAGGCATTCGATCTTTGCCGCCAGATGAACCAATTCATCTTAACCGAGGAACAGAAGTTGCAGAAATCGCTCTATGAGCAACGCTTCCAAGTAACGAAAGAGCGGTTGGAAATGTATATTAAGCTAAAGAACGCCGCCCAAGCGCAAGTTCAACTCAATACATTAGATAATCTGGCCAGCCAAGCGGGCGATGAGAAGTTATCGAACAATTTATTATATACCCAAGCAGGTTATTATTATACGTTCGGGCAAAACGAGCAGGGGATGCTGCTTTCCAGAAACTGATCAACCAGTATAAGGAGAAAAAGAATACGAGAAGGTGAACGATTGCTACCGGAACCTGATCTCTATCGCTCGTAAGGCAAACAACGCCCCACTGATGGAACGTACCTACGACAAATACATCGTATGGACGGATTCCGTAAAAGCTCTTACGGCAGAGGATAAACTAGGGGCATTACAACAAAAATACGATCAGAGCCTACAGACAATACAGGAGAAAGACGATAAATTGTCTGTTAAGCAATATATGATTGTCGGACTTATCACATTCGTGGTAATCCTGATAGCCGCCTTGCTTTTCTTGGGATTCCTTCTATTACGCTTTATTGTGCTGAACAAGAAATTAAAGAAAATCATCCAGACGACAAACGAGCATAGCGAACAACAAGCCCAATTCATCCAAAACATATCGGTTCAGATGGAGCCTACCTTGAACAAGCTTAGCGCATCCGCCAAAGAATTACAGGCGGTAGCTCCGAAGCAGGCCGAGGATGTATGGACACGGGTAGAGGCTTTGAAACAGTTTACGGTTCATATCCAAGAGCTTTCCTCCTTGGAGAATACGTTGATGGAACCGTATGAGGTTAGTTCTTTTAATGTAGGAAACTTCAGTAAGAAAATCGTGGAGAAGGTTAAAGGGGATATTCAACCGGAGGTCAATCTCGTAACAGACGTGCCCCAATTGGAGATTAAGACGAACGCCGAGCATCTGGAGCAAGTCTTATTACATTTGTTAAAGAATGCCGCATTATATACTTCCAGCGGTAACATCCGTCTGGAATTTAAACGGAAAGGCGCTCATGTTTGCCAATTTATCATTACCGATAATGGTACAGGCATACCGGATGATCTAAAAGAGAACTTATTCAAGCCATTCAATGAGGCGAAGGATCTAGCGCAAGGCGATGGTTTGGGATTACCCATCTGCGCACTGATGGCTAGTAAATTAAACGGAACCCTATCTATCGATAAGGAATATAAGAAGGGATGCCGGTTCGTCTTGGTATTGCAGATATAAAATAGACTCACCTTGTTTGTCTTTTTACCGCGATGCGGATGCAGTGACGCTGCAATCCGGGTTGCAGTAACACTGCATCCGCATCGCAGTATCACTGCAACCCGGGTTGCAGTAGCTTATTCCGGCAAATGCTTCCGTAAGAACTCAATCCAGTTACCAGAGGCGATACGGTTGATAGCATCGTCCGTAAAGCCACGGTATTGAAGGATCGGGAATATCTTTTGGAGATCGGCGATCGTTACTAGGTCATACGGGCATTGCTCCGTACCGAAAGCACCATCCAGATCACTGCCGATAGCCACATGGTTCGCGTTTCCGGCCAATTGGCAGACATGATCGATATTGTTCGCCATAATCTCCATTCCACAGTTCATGCCTCTTGGAGTAGACTCGCCTCGCACCCAGTTCGGTACCATCATCCAAGCGTCTAGGGCGATACCGATCACGGCGCCACGCTCTATCAACGCCTTGATCATCTCGTCGCTAAACTGGCGGTTGTGATCTACGAAGGCCCGACAGTTGTTATGGCTCGCCCAAATCGGTCCCTTATACAAATCCAATGCATCCCAGAAAGCCTCATCACATAAATGGGTCACGTCAAGAATCATACCCAAGCGATCCATGGTACGCAACAACTCTTTCCCCATGGCATTCAGATGACCGGTAGAATCGTACCGTTGGCATATCTTCCGGGGCCGTAATGTGCCGGGCCAACCGCCCTCAAGCCATAAGCATACGCCCTTTCCACATGATTCACCGTGATGAACGAGTCGGCGCCCTCGATACTTAATACATAACCGATCGGCTTCTTGTCGGCGGGTTCACCGTCTTTCCAAAGAGCCAGATGCGCTTCCAAGGCCTTCTTATCCCGGATCATGACCATCTGGCCCTCCTCTTCCATCGCCTTATACCAAGCGAGTTGGCCTTGGGTCTGCGCCCAAGCTTGTTCCGGGGAATGCCAACCGGGAAGTGGATTATCCGGCCCTACATAGCGACCGATCTGGGTGGCGACTACTAACCCGACGTTTCCTTTACGCAGTTCCTCAAACGATATAGTGGCGTTTCCACGGTCGGGCTTATCGGTCATACCGATTTCTCTCCGATTGATTTCTTTTGGTTCACGCAAATCCCGGTTCCACTCCAAAGCGTTCATGCTAAGGTCGAGATGGGCGTCGATAATAAATGGCTTATTCATTTTATTAATTGAGAGTTGATAATTGATAATTGAAAATTTGATTACCGTTAATAGGTGATGCGGCGTGAACGGGCAATGATAGGCCATTCGCCGATCGCCTCACGATCCCGGATCACATAAGCCTTGTCGTATAAAGCGACCGTAGGACAAATATGAACGGGAATGCCATAGAATACGGAACCTAATGGATAGAGCCGACTGTCCGGGACTTCCAAGACCAGATGCTCCTCGCTCTGGGAGATAGGTTTCGCCTCCGGATGGTTCAAGAAAAACACACGGGGCAAAGGACTTTCCGAGGCTACCGCCTTGTAACCAAGATCTACGCAAACATGATGCTCATCCAGCACGGAAATGACCCGAGTTATCAATAAGGCAGCTACCTTGAACGGCATATCCGGATAAGCGTTTCCATACCCCCAATCCCAGAACACAAACGTGCCGGGACTGCATTCGCAATCCTTCCGCTTCGCGTACATCGGGAATGTAGGAGTACCTCCCATCACCTTTACCAATGGATAGGCAAACTTGCGGGATATCTCCCGGAACACACGTTCGGTCAAGGCGTACGCTGCATCCGCACCTTGGCAACGTACCGATAGCTCCGCGTCATGTATATGTCCGTCGTAGCCATGCAACCCGATAATCTGCAGAGACTTCAGCGGCAGGATGGCATCCACCAGCGCCTCCGCTCTCTGGAGGACTCCGGTACGATTCATTCCCACGTTCAGATCGATAAAGACATCCAGGTGATATTCCCGGCCTCGCAAAGAGCCGAGATCGCACGGGCATTCTCCGCTTGGTCTACCAAGCAGGAGTAATGGGTGGCGGGATATGCCTTTATCAAATCTAATAAGCGGGAAATCTTCGGGCCTACCGGCTGATAGGCTAATAATACATCGGGGGCATTAATATGCCCCAGCATCTCGGCCTCGGCAATCGTAGCGCACTTGAACTTCCGGATTCCGGCATCCAGCAGCATGCGGGATACCTCAGCC
>SCPO01001043.1_pt1 | contig 9821 bp, 19 predicted proteins | sample 6106821 | NCBI WGS metagenome assembly SCPO01 (sample SAMN10720448, study PRJNA508395) | human gut metagenome | isolation source: Participant 2 stool, 0 month | host: Homo sapiens | collected 2017 | reverse complement strand
TGCTTGTGGTTGACGATTCATATATGAACAGAATGATTTTGACTGAAATACTGAAATCGGATTATGAGATCATCAACGCGTCAAGCGGCGAAGAATGTCTTGAAATAATCGAAAAGTACGGCACCGGTATAGATATTATTTTGCTTGATATTGTTATGCCAGGTATGGACGGCTTTGAAGTGCTTAATTATATGAATAACAATAATTGGATTGAAGATATTCCTGCAATTCTGATTTCAAGCGAAGATTCTAATCAATATATAAGACGCGCATATGAAATGGGCGTGTCGGATTATATAAGCAGACCGTTTGATGCAAGGTCGTTTATCAGCGTGTTTTAAACATTAAAAATTGTACGCTAAACAAAGACGGCTTATAAATTTGATAACCGATCAAGTTTATGAAAAGAAAAACAATAAAATGATGATAGACATACTGAGCCAAATCGTTGAATTCAGAAACGAGAGCGGTATGCACGTCAGAAATATAAGCACACTGACAGGAATGTTTTTGGAAAAATTGTTCAAAGACGGACAAGTATCATCTTTCATGGTCGAAACGTTTTTATATAACAAACGGTTCGGCACTTCATGATATAGGAAAAATAGGTATCCCCGAAGAAATATTGAATAAACCCGGCAAGCTTACAAAGAAGAATATGAAATTATGAAAGAACATACCGTGATAGGCGAAAAAATGTTGAAAAGTCTTGAATTGTATCAAGACGAACCGTTGGTAAAACGGCTTGTGAGATAGGCCGTTGGCATCACGAACGTATATGACGGTAAGGGTTATCCCGACGGCTTGAAGGGTGATAAAGAAATTCTATATCGGCTCAAATTGTTTCAATAGCAGATGTATGACGCACTTGTGAGTGAGCGTGTATATAAGAAAGCATTTTCACACGAAAAGGCTATGGAAATGATTTTAAACGGCGAATGCGGTGCATTTAATCCATTGCTTTGGAATGTTTGGTTGAAATTCAAGACAGAATAAAACCGAACTTGACGGTAGTGGTTCTGTGAAAAGGAAACGTATAAAAACCATTCAGGAAATAGAACGAGATATGAACATAAATACACTGTAAAACAAAGGAGAAAACAGATGACATTAAAAGAGTTTTATGAGCAAATTGATTCAGATTATAAAGACGTTATCAAAAGACTTTGTGATGAAAATATGATTAAAAAGTTTGTTTTAAGTTTCCTGAAGATCCATCTTTTAATGATTTGAAAGACGGCTTAAAAGAAAATGGACGCCGAAAAGGCTTTTGTGCGGTACATACGCTAAAGGTGTTTGCTCAAATTTGGGCTTTGAAAGACTGTATGAGGCAAGCTATGAACTTACAGAAAACTCAGAAACAGAGTCATTGATAATTGTGACGAATTGTATAATGCAGTTGAAAGACTGTATACGGATTTGATTGCAAAATCAAAGAAATTGATTAAAAATACCGACTTCAAACAGAAGTCGGTATTTTGTCATACGGAATCTATATTAAAAGCCCAGCACAGGCTGGAGTCGTGCCCTCAAAGGCGGCGATTGCCGCGTCGGGTAATTTTTCAAAGTCGGCTACAAGTGAGTTCGGCTTTTTATGTAGTCATCTTGTGAGAAAGGCAGAAAATATAGATTTTGCAGTTTAGAAGTGTTCCTATATTTTTAGCGGCAGTACCGAGTCCGTCATTGGTGGATACGGCTAAAAGTAGGCTTTTGATTTCTTAAATGCGCTTTTACTGCCATGGTAACAGATGTCGGCAATTCCGTTTGCAATTTTGCAAGAGTGTTGCCCGTGCATGGCAGTACGACAAGTAGGTCGAGTAAGTTTTTCGGTCCAATCGGCTCTGCGTCTTTAACACAGCATATAATGTTGTTGCCGGTTAGATTTGTTATGTTGGTACGAAAATCTTCTGCTTTGCCAAATCGCGTGTCGGTGTTGTAAGACATCTCACTCATAATAGGTATAACATTCGCACCGGTTTGCGTGAGCTTTTCAAATACCCCATTGCTTTTTGAAAGTGCAGAATGAACCACATTGCAAAACCAATGGTTTTATTTTCCCAATCCATTTATTACACCCCAATTCTTTGATAATATTCATAATCGTAGTCTTTGATAATTGCTCCGGACGAACGGGAGCAATTTTACCCGGTAACGACAATGCCCAAATTACTTTTAAGCCGTATGATTTTGCGGCATCAAAATCAATCCCCGGGTTTGGAGGCAAGGTCGATAATAAGAGCGTCTTTTTTACTTTTGCTAAAATTTCATCGTCCAAAATCAGTGAAGGTATGGTGTTGAAAATTATATCAAATTCGTGTATGTGGTCTTTTAAGTTCTCAAGCGGCAACGGCTCATATCCATGTCCCTCAATCATAGCAAGATCGGCATATTTTCGTGCCTCCACATATGTTTGAGCACCCAGGGCATATAAATCCTTTGATAATATTTTTCCGATTTTACCATAACCTAAAACAAGGCTTTTACTCGTGAATTGTAAAAGGCGTTTCCGCAATCGCTATCTCAATCGCTCCCTCTGCCGTAGGAACGGCATTAGGGATATGGCTATTGATTTTCTCCCTATTGATTTGTTTAAATGCTCAGAAAGTCATACACAAAATAAAATGATATATTGTAATCTAATATATCAATAAATAAAGACAAGCTTTATCAGCTTGTCTTTGTTTAGTCACATTTTATCTCGCTAACGTGTGCTGTAATTTTTCAAACAGTTTATCGGAAATGCGTATTTTAATTGTAATCTTCTTTAAATCCCATACTATGTATTTTATTTTCTTTTGCATATTATTCCGCATAACTACCTTTATGTACCCTTATACTAATATATCTGCAACCGTCAAACGCATGTTCACCTATACTTGTTACGCTATTCGGAATAACTACTTCATTAAGCATCGGGCAATCTTCAAACGCACGTTCACCTATACTTATTACGCCGTCAGGAATAACAACTCTTTCCACTGAAATATCCTGCAAATTCTTGTGCTATTATCTCATTTCTTCCTTTCGGGATAACAACTTCTATTCCATTTGTATCGAAATAAATAAAATCTTCAGAATATTGTTTTAAATAATAACTATCCATTGGACTCAGTTCAAAATCTATTTGTTTTAAATATTCGTAAATATCAAAGATATTTGTTCCATTCAATTTATCACAATTCAAATAAGATACGCAAACGATATTTTGATTACCTAATGCTAAAAAAGAATTACAAGACGGATTCTCTGCATTTTGTTCTAACACATCAGCCATAATAACACAATTTTCATGTCCTATTGTTTTTGCAAAATATTCAACCATATCTTCCAAACTTTCAGGGTCAACAGACCAGTCACCTGCTTTTATAAATCCGCCTCTGTAATACGCTTCCCTAAAATATCCTCTGCACTCTTGTCCAGTTTCCATTCTTCTTTATTTTAATATCGAGCAACTTATCCCAATCACAAATTTTTCTATTTTATATTTATTCTTGATTTATATTCCGGCATTTGTCTCACTCCTTGATTTTGTCTACAATCTGAACATTATATTTCTTCAAACGGTATTTCATTTTCCAACGCATATCGCTTTACATAACTGCCTTTGAATGCTCTTATCGTAAGATTTTGCAACCATCAAACGCAGAATAGCCAATGCTTGTTACATTTGACCAAACAGTTATTTGGTTTAAGCTTTGACAATTCCAAAAGCATAATCCCCAATGCTTGCTACATTATCCGGAATACTTACTTCTCTTTAAACTTTTACATTCCTCAAATGCACCGTCACCAATATTTATCATGCCATACGGAATAGTTATTTCGTTTAAATTTTCACATCCGCCAAATACACCTTTTTCAAGGATTACGACCTTATTTGAAATATTTATTTTATTCAAATTTTGCAACCATAAAAGCATCCGCTCCGACATTTGTTACACTGTTTGGAATAAAAATTTCTCCCAAACTCACAGTTACTAAATGCACCGCAATCAATATTAAATACATTATCGGAAATTATTACTTCACTTAAGTTTTACAATTTGCAAAAGCATGTTCTCCAATATGTTTTTACACTTTCAGGAATAGTAACACTTTCCAACAAAAAGTTACCCGTAAATTCTTCCGGTCTTATCATTATTCTGCCATTTGGTATAACAATAACTGTTTGATTATTGTCACCATAAGCAAATTTTTCGGAGATTTGTCGTAAAATTCAATATCCTTTATGCTTAGATGAATATCTATGATTTTTAAATAGTTGTAAATATTGAAAACATTTACTCTTTTCAGCGTATTACCGTTCGGATAAGATATGCGAATAATATATTGGCGACCTATTGCCACAACCGAATCACACTTTTGCTCAATCCCACTACATTCCGTTGTATCAGCTACAACAGCACAATTTCATAGCCCATTGTTTTGACAAGAGTTTTAACTAAGTCTTCCAAGTTTTAGAATCCACAGACCACTCTTCTGCTTTTATAAATTCTGTTTGTTTTTGAATACGGCACTTTGAAAACTTTTTTGCATCTTCTCCAAGTCCCCATTCTTCTTTCATCTTTATGTCAAATAACTTTTCCCAATCAGAAACATTTTTACTTGTATGTTTATTCTTGATTTATATTCCGACATTTACCTCACCCCTTAACCTTTAATCACTATTCTTCTGTTATCCTTAATGAGTAACATATTTATCGTTTAATTCTTTTATTGCACTCATTATCCGCTCGCGCATTGATGTCGGCTCTAACACCTCGATATGCAAACCGTATTGCATTGCCCAGTGAAAAATGCCTCCTCATTGACTTCCACTTCTACCATACACGTATCCTCATCTTGTTTCGTTATTTTCGGTCCAAATCCAAACCAATCTATAATTTGGTCAATAATATAATTTTTCGCTTTAAACTTTACTCGTATGCTTTCACCGGCAAACATATACAGATGTTCTGCCATATGTTTCGGAAGATTAATTTCACCCTCTTTAAGTTCCTTAATCGATTTTCTTTTTCATTCATCATTTTTATTCCGGTTATTCTATCAATGCGATAATTTGATAAAGTATCGTACTTATCATAATTGCATATCAAATAATATCTTCCATTCGTCGCCACCATTTGATACGGATTTATGACATATTCACGCTCACGTTTTGGATGTAGTTTTGTCCGTGCCATATGAATTATATATAAACGACACCTTTTTACCTTTTGAAATTGCCTCGTCAAGAACATCAATCGTATAAAACAGCTCCTTGTTTTCCGGACTAATTTCCGGCAAACTGCATATATGATTAACTTTTTCTCAAAATAAATATTTGATAATCCTTTTAATTTATCAATAAGTTTTACATTGCTTTTGCGGAATTGTTTTTGAAAACAATACGCTGTCAATTAAAAGTCGAATTTCAGAATCATCAAATTCTCTTGTTATGTACCAATCCGTACAAATAGGTATTTCTTCACCCTTTTCATTCTTTTATAATTTCCGTATAATCAATGCAAAATCAAAATCTAAAATTCATCAAATTCCTTTTTACGGTTCTTCTGTCAACATCCATGTAATATTCTTTTTTAATATCTCAATTATCTGTGCTTGCGTAAGACGGTGGTCCATATCCGAATACTTTTTCAGAATATCAAGAATATTTATAATAACCATTTTCTTTGGCGGTATTGTATACATAAAAATCACCTTTCAAATTTTATTCTTTAATTATTTATTATTATACAACATACAATGTGTATTTTTGTACATACCACTTACAATGCAAATCAATCTCTAAAATAACATATTCATCTTTATACGTATCTGTTGCCCGTACGTTAAATCTTTCTACGAACTCTCTAAAGAATTCACAAACTGTATCTTCATTTGTTTCATCAATAAACACTTTAAATAAATTCCTTTGATTTGCCATTTCGTTTTTGCAGTTTTTTCTTCAATTATCCCTATCTCGTTTTTTCATTAATAATTTGTTCAACGAACTCTCTGTCATCTTCAAAAATTTCTTTCTGCATTCTCTCAACTTGTCCTTTTCTTTTCATTACCGATAATTGATTTTTCATCTCGATATTGATGAAAATTATTACATATGACTGTTTACCATTATTCGATCGTGTACCTGTTCTCACTTCATAATAAATTCTGTTTTTTCATTCCTATCTTCTATATATCCCAATCTTTTGCCGCCCAACCTTGATGATTATATTGAAACCATCTGTTCTCACCAAATATTTTTCTGAAATATCGGTTGCATTTATCTTCAATACCATTGACCAAACTTGCTTTCTGTCTAACAAATACTCATATAATAATCCGCAAGCATAAACTCCTTATCTTTATGCTTAGAAATAAAGTTCAGTATGTCATCAATATATATACTTTTAACTTCCGCATTAATATTTTTATCCAAATTTTCAATCACTTCTCTTTGCCAATCAAAAACATATCCTGTTTTAAAAATACATATTGTGCTTTTCTCTCCAACAAAGTCCGTTATCGTTAAAAGACTGCCCGTTTTCAATTTTTCAATCTTTTCTATATATTTGCTTTCTTGATTGTCATGTAAAATGTATCGGTTTTATCCTCAAATATAACAGGTATTATTGTTTTGCCGACACGAATATTTGCATACACATCCATATTCTTATACTGACTACGCGGGCTGTCTTTTCAAGCTCTATATCCTTTTCTTTAATATTTTCATTATCAAGTATAAATCTTACAAAATCAATTCCTATCTGTCTGTATTTATCATCATCCGAATGACAACATTCAAAGCCAACATATCACTGCGTCCTGCGACAACTCTTTTTGCATAATTGAATATATTAGGTCTTGTAAGCATTTTATTCCTCCTGTTTTCTGCTTTATTTGTTTTTCACTTATTATTATACATTACACGGTGTAAAAAAATAGTACCAATAAAAAGTATTATTGTTTTCATTATAAAAAAAGACAATATCTATTGAACCGCCCCAAAAGTCAGACCAAAATCTAACTAATTGAGGCGGTTCATCAACCTGTTTTTCCCTACTTGCAGTCACACTCTTTCTTTATCCCGTTCGCATAAATCTTTTGTGCTGTAAATTCGCCTGCATTTATCTAACGCTTCACCGTTTATTCGATTTCAAACAAATGCTTTGAAATGGCTTAACAATGCGGTTTATTGGGGTTGTGTATTGTAAAATAAAAATTGTGATTTGATAATATTTTTATCCTTAACCATTCACTTCTTTTTGTTCATTAATCAATTCATGCACAAGATATTCATCGCTCATACAATGCATATCAGACACACCGTTACTCATTAATTCATACAACTGTGAATGATAAAAATATCAATGCTTTTGCGACAGTAATTGCATTTTCCTTTGCAAAAGTTCCACAACACGAGCATATTTCTTTTGCAACAAAATCGGATTAGCATTCACAGCTGTTCACTCCTTCAAAGTGCAAATAGGTTAATGCTTTATCTGTACGAAAAGCTATTTGTAAATTCGGTTTCTCATATCGTAGTCTGCCTATTGCTTCTGTTTTATCTATCAATCCGTCAAAGAACAACTCAACCGTGTTGAATACTTTATCATTTGCAGCACCGCCAATAACCATATCATAATCTGTATTGTCTTTTCCGCTGCGACAATTCAAAATAAAATCAAGCCATTCTTCAGAATAGGAATCGAATTTCAAAATTTTAAGTGCTTTATAATCGTTTTCATCAAATTCATAACGTGTAACAATACCATTCTTCCACGTTTCTTAAATTTACTGCACCACTTTACCGCTTGTTCGTATATTGGAGTAGTATAAAACCTTTTCAAAATCAACATTAGGTCTGGAATGTTTTAAATCCGGCTTGTTAATCTCTATAAACGAACCATGATATAAAATCATATTTCCACACCTCTTTCTTTCATAACTTCAATTATATCATTAATGATATAATCTTTTACTCTGCGTGTGCAAAATTTCATACTCAGGAATAATATATTCATTCAAAATATTTGTTTGTTCTGTTAGCATTGAATAAACTTTTGGGGCATCAATATTTAACTTATCTGCAACATTTTCGATACAAAAATAGCAAACTCAATTCTTTATTGCCAAATTTCTTCTCATTATAATTCACATCAATCACCCCTTTACTGTTCAAGTATAGCATATTTTACGAGCTTATCAATCTTATAAATTTTTACACGGAATATTAAACTTTGTAATATTCCAAACAATTTTATCTTTCCTATTTTCTCAACAGGCTCATTTATTATTTATCAGTCGCAATTACTTCGTTCATACTACCCGTACGATAACCTTGTAAGTCCATAGTCACATAAGAAAATCCAAGAGCCTTTATACTTGCATATAATTCTTCTCTCATTTTAAGCATTTTTCAAAGTCCTCCGGCAGTAATTCTATTCGTGCAATATCGCCGTGAATACGAACTCTAAACTGTTTAAAGCCCGAATTTCTCAATATTTGTTCCGCTTTTCCGACTCTCTCAAGTTTTTCGGCGGTGATTTTTCGCCGTACACAAATCGTGACGCAAATAAAGCGAAGGCGGTTTATTCAAGTAGGAAGTCGAGTTCTTCGGACATCTCAATTTCCTGTTTTGTAAACCCTGCGTTTTGCAGAGGGCTTAATACTCCCAATTCATGGTGCTTTCATGCCCGGTCGATAGTCACCATTATCATCGGGTTTGAGCCTTCCGCAACCGCATTTATACCATTTTCGGCTGCAACTTGCTTTATAAGGCTGAATATTTCTTTTACAGATATAACAACGATTTGTCGGATTATCCGCAAAACCGTTTATATCAAGCGGGTTAACATCACATATAATATGACGTATATTTTCACTTTTGCAAAATTCCTCCGCTTCGCAAATCTCATTACTCGGAATTATACATGAGCGTACCGTAACGGCAAGAGCATTATTTCCGAGTGCTTCCTTCGCCGCCTTTAACAAAAATGTAGAATCTACGCCACCCGAAAATGCTACTGCACACTGCCTAACGATTTCAAATTCTCTATCATTTTTCTCATACTTGCTGTTCATTTTTTCTCTAATTCCTCTCCTATCAATCTGCGTGTTTCGTTTATGGAAATACCAAGTTCGTCCGCAATTCTTGCAACGTTGTCATATTCGGCTTTACACGTTTTACATACCCTTCGACTGTTTAACACGAACATCTCCGTGCTTTGTTTTACTGTGTTTCTGTTCTGTCAAGTATGTAACGTTCACAAATATTTTGTCTAATACCTATTGTAGAAGTGTATCTGAATATTGCATTTACCATTGTTTCCTTGTCCGAAGTTTTACATATACACGACAAAGTTCCCGGGCGGTTCTTTTTCATACCGATTGGCACGGTAAACACATCAACCGCTCCCAATTTCAAGTTGCTCTGTCGCATATCCGATTTCCTCTGCGGTCATATCGTCAATATTACATTTTAACTCTAAAACTTGTTGTGCTTCACTTTCCGTTTCACCAAGCATAACACGAACACAATTTGCCGTTTCAAAGTCAGCACCCATTCCGTAACCGATTTTTGAAACACGCATAACAGGTATATTGCCGGACTCGTCTGCAAAATATTGCCAAAAGTGCCGCACCTGTCGGCGTCACCTTGAACGTTTCCTCCATAAATCGGAATATCCTTTAATATATATGCCGTTGCAGGGACAGGCAATATTCCGTGTGCACACTGCACTTGACCGCAACCTACATGAATTGGCGAAGCGATGATTTTATCAACACAACTCATTTAGCAGCATACAGACACCTGTAATATCCGCCACTGCGTCCAT
>SCPO01000505.1_pt1 | contig 9821 bp, 10 predicted proteins | sample 6106821 | NCBI WGS metagenome assembly SCPO01 (sample SAMN10720448, study PRJNA508395) | human gut metagenome | isolation source: Participant 2 stool, 0 month | host: Homo sapiens | collected 2017 | reverse complement strand
TAATCATTGTTATTTCTTCCTACCACTATTCGTATCGTTGCACTCTAGTGAACAGATCGTTGCACTGGAGTGAACGGTTCTATCTACTCTAGTGAACGTAAGCATTCGGCTCGCCCGTATTTCTCTAGCATAATAAAGTCAAAGCCAGACGAAGCATGTCTGGCTTTGACTTTATTTATCTTTCTTGTTTATCCTTTCCAATTAAATGGCAGTAAATCGGCGTAGTCGTTTTTCTTTTCTCTTTCATTCTCCTGTACCCTAATCAACACGTCCTGCATCCATAGTTTTGGGTTCACCTTATTTTCCCTGCAACATCCCATCAGTGAAAAGAATATTGCCGCTGCATGTGCCGCTTCATGTGAACCGGAGAAAAGAGTGTTTTTTCTGTTCAAAGTCAATGGCCTTATAGAGCGCTCCACTGGATTATTGTCAATGCAGAACTGTGCATCGTTGACATATCCGGACAGTTGTTCAAAACGTGTGTACATATAGAATATGGCCTTGGCAATAGGCGATTTCTCAACCGTATGTTCATACTCCTGCCTGCACCATTTTTCCAGTCCTTTGATAATAGGGTACGATTCTTCCCGGCGAAGCCTTACTACAGCTCCGCCTTCCAGATGTCCTATCCTGATTTTCTCCTCCACAGCATACAGTCTGCCTATTTGTTCAAGTGCATGCCTTGCTCTAGGAGGATCATTTCCTTCCGCTTCCACAAACTTGCGCCTGACGTGTGCCCAGCAGCACAGGTGCAACTTTCCGGGTAGTGTGTCGAACTCATCATATACTGCAAAGCCGTCACTCTGTACCACCCGAACCTGTCCTGCCAGCAGCGTGTCTATTCCGCTGCTGCCACGTCCCTTGTGATATTCAAAGAATGGGGTATGGAACCGGGAGATAGAAGTTCCACATATACCCGCGGTGAAGAGCACCGTAGTAGGTCGCTTTCAAGTACGGGATGGGGCGTCTCATCACCATGACGTAATAATAGCTGTCCTTGACCAGTTCACGAAGCTCATTATAGATTGGCTCCAGACGCTGTGCGGCAGCCATCATCCAGTTACTTACGGTAGAAGGACTCAGATGGATGCCTTCACGCTCAAAGATGTCCAGTTGTCTGTACAGAGGCAGGTGGTCGTAATATTTGGCGGTAGCAATGTGTGACAGTACACTTTCCGACGCATTGCTGTGGGGATGTGCCATTACGGGCATGGGAGCAGTTATGATACGACCGTCGGCGAGCCGGTATTTAGGGCGGATGATGCGTCTCACATAGAATCGGGCGGGACTGACGGCATATTGTTCGCTCACTTCCTCTCCCAGCTTCGCCGCTCCCTCCAACGAAAGGCCTTCCGGCATGGGAATGATAATCTCTTCACGGGGAAGGGACGGGTCGATGGGCTTACGGGCGTGGGGAGTAATCTTTTTGGTGAAGCTCTTACGGAAACGGTTGTAACCATTCTCCGATTTGGCAGATTTCTCAGCTGTTTTCTGTTCTTCCGCTACCGGGTCATTGACATCGGACGGAGACTCAAAACAGATGCTCAACTGGCGCATCTTCGGGAAGATGGCGTTTTCACTGGTTTACCCCATAAACGGCGTGTCAAGTCAGCCAATTTCCATCTCAGGTCGGCAATGACGGCTGTACAGGCTGAGATTTCTTCGACCTGGCGGGAATACTCCCGCAAAGAGGATTCGTATTTTCTCTGAAGTTCTGCATGTTCCTTTTCAAGGCGTTCACGTTCCTTGCGCAGCTCTTCGTACTCTTCCAAAGTAAGGGTAATGACCGGTTCTTTCACTGTATATCCACTTTTTTATTATGTGACAAAGTTATCAAAATAAAGCAGAACGGCTTGTAGGACGGGAGATTACTTTTCAACTGTTTTCCGATACTTTTTAACAGTAAGCAGCTCATTCAGGCGATTCCAGGAAATTTGAAGAAAATCCCTCTTCCGTTCGTCCTTTTTCAAGAGAAAAGAGCCGCGATTCAGACGACGGCATTCCAAACGGTATTCGTCGTCGCACCGATAAAGGATATGCAACCTGCTACGGGAGCGGTCAAGAAAAATATGGCAACTCTGCTCTGACACGCAAGAACTCGTGTGCCGGATGACCTCGCCACAAAGACCGTCAATGCCTTTATGGAAATTACAACCTTGGGGATAAAGGTAATAGGACCAGAAAGGACTGCTACGGAAAGACCATACCTAAAGGAGAAGTAGGTCCTGAGGGGAATGGATACCAAGGCTGGAAGCCGAAACTTTATAACGACGACCACCATCAAATATGAAAAGAACCGAATCAAAATGGTTAGACTCGGAAAAAAGGCTACGTAGTTTATCACTTTCGCTAGAAAATACTAATACTGAACACATAATGGATTAAGATTGTAATGAAGACACAAAGGTAGGAAGGAAAAGAAGGGAAACAAACACGCACGTGACCGAATGCTTACCAGTGAACAGACCTTTCCACTCTAGTGGAACGATTCAGATACCGGTAGGAAAACATGAGAATATCTACTCCATACACTTTCATAAACGCTTTATAATATATTATTAATCAATGCATAACTGAATATGTAGCATTGAATCTATTACAATTAATTAGCCTCTTTGCCCTACGAAAGATTATGAGAAATGCCTTGAAAAGCTATGAGAAATACTTTGTTTTGTGGACAAAATGCTGGTAACACTATGAGAAATACCCTTTTGTGTTTTATTTCTCATAGTATTATATAACTGATTTGAAGATTGTTATCACATATATTATGAGAACATGAGAAATGAAAATGAAAAATCATTTGCAGGAGCTTTGATATAAATACAGGAAACTATCCACACCTATGTTTTTCGAGAAAATGATAAATCGGTTCAGTTCATATCATAGATTTATTTCGTACCTTTGCCATTCTATTTATATAAAAAGAAAAAATGAGTAAAGAATACACACTCGCAGATTTCACAGATATTTTTGATTACTCCACAGGATGGTTCAGCGACAGTAGCATTTGTAGTCTATTCTATCAGATATTCAAACGATTCCCTTCCATGAAAATGGTAAAATATAAAGTAAACCAGGATTTTCTGAAAGAAATCAAGGAACTTTATCAGCAAGATGACGCGTTCGATATATTCGAGCATGTGTACTGCAATCATTTTGAAAATGAAAAAGAAGAAGAGGAGGAAGAAGAAGATAATACATCTACAAAAGAGTTATACGACTGTATCGTTATCTGCAAAAAGAATTTGATGATCGGCTATTTTGATAATTGCGTAAAGATTGCCTATTCCAATATCGACAAGGAGGAAATCAATCAGATCAATCAGATTTGCGAAAACCACAAGAAGGAAAATGAGAAACTTAACAATCTATTTATAGTAACATACTCTCATAACTACTTCAGCCTGAAACAATCGCAAGTTAATGAACCTGCTATTCAGATTGATCGTCACTATAACGATGATTTTGTTCCCGTAGCTGCCGAGATCGAAAACTTTCTGCTGGAGGACAACAAAAGCGGATTAATCATTTTGCATGGAAAACAGGGTACAGGAAAAACGACTTATATCCGCCACCTTATCAATCTTGGAAAAAAGAGAATGATCTATATGAGTGGAGACCTGGTAGATAAACTTTCGGATCCGAGCTTTATCACTTTCATCCGCCAACAAAAGAATTCTATCTTCATCGTAGAGGATTGCGAAGAACTATTGTCAAGCCGCAACGGAGGCAACCGTATGAATGCCGGCTTAGTCAACATACTGAATATTAGCGACGGGCTATTGAGCGATGAATTGTGTATCAAATTTATCTGCACCTTTAATGCTCCATTAAAAGATATCGACGAAGCATTGCTTAGAAAAGGACGTCTGGCTGCCCGATACGAGTTTAAAGACCTGACTACTGATAAGGTTAATCAACTAATCAAGGAAGAAAGCCTGGATATTCCCGAACAGACACACCCCATGACACTGGCTGAAATCTATAATTACGAAGGAATGGATTTCTCCCAGGGAAGAAAACGGGTAGGATTCTAAAGATATTCTCCGGAATAGAATTGCCAGAGAAAAAACAGGCAATTATTATTGTGGAATACAAGTATATAAATTTTATCTACATCCGGACACGATTCGACATTTTTATACGTTTATTATACGTTAAAAGAGTTGCCCTATTATTGAGCAACTCTTTTAAATATAAAACTTCTTAAGTTCAAACTTAACTTGTGATACCTTATACGGACATATTCTTACTTATAAGTTAACGGAACTTCAAAGATATTCACTCACAAAACCTGCTATTATCCAAAGCTGAAGGGAAAAGCGCTTTCATCAGATAAAGCAATTAATCCATTTTTCCGTTGGATACAAATTTTGTTCTCTCGTGCCAACCAACCGGCGGCCAATGCTGTACTTTCTACGCTTAGGTTTAATCTTCTCGCCAATTCAGGTATTGAAATTTCACCAATTTCTTTCAGGGCATACCAGACCTTTCCGGCATTGTTCCCTACAATTGTTTTATCCATGGCTATTTTTATTAATAATTCGGTTACAATATAATCATTTTAATAATAGTTTATAACAAAACTGGCTTTTTTATTTTAGTTTTTGACATTATTTAAAACAAGAAAATCAATTTCGCAATTAACGGTTAAAAATTTGGTCATGGTTCACACCATAACACCACTGTAAGGTACATTATATATCAAAATAAATTCTCAAAACAGGTATAGGGCAACCATAGAAAGAAAATAGAAAGTTGACATTTCCGCAATATCGGACAAGTCATTTCGCTTTTTTACCAATACCTTTGCGAAGTGAAATACCAAAATTAGTTATGCAACAGAAAAAAACAACGAAAGAGGAATATCAAAAGTGCGTAAATGTTGTAGTGGAATACATCATCCAACATTTAGGAGAAGATATTGATTTAAAATCTCTGGCCAGAATTTCAAACTTTTCTCCTTTTTACTTTCACCGGATCATGAAAGCTTTTCTCGGTGAACCGATTGGTACGTTTATTGTCCGGACGCGGACAGAAGCTGCCGCACGCCTACTCCGCTACTCGGATATTCCGATTGCTGACATCGCCTACCGGATTGGTTACGCATCCCCTTCTTCATTATCGAAAGTGTTCAAGCAATTTTATGGCATTTCACCTTTAGAATATAGAAACAATAAAAACTTTGTAATTATGAAACCAGCGATTATCAGGCCAGACCTGGAACTAAAAAAAGAGATCAGAAATGTCTCCGAACGGAATGTGATTTATATCCGCCTTACAGGCGACTACAAACTGAATGATTACGGTGGCACTTGGGGCCGTTTATTCCAATTCATCAAAGAACAAAAACTGCCGATGGGAGATTTCAGCCCGCTTTGCATCTACCACGATGATCCGAAAGTGACGCCAGCCGAGAAACTGCGTACAGACGTATGCATGGTAATGCCTGTAAAGGTTGCCCCCAAAAGTGATGTGGGATTCAAGGTTATCCCAGCCGGACGTTATGCTATTTTCCTTTATAAAGGCCCGTATGACAATCTGCAAGCTGTGTACGATACGATTTACGGAAAGTATCTGCCCGAAATGGAATGTACGCTACGTGATGAAGCCAGTGCTGAACGCTATCTGAACAATCCATGTGACACTCCCCCCGAAGAGTTGTTGACGGAGATCTATATTCCGGTAGAATAATCCGGATAAGGGGACGAAGGAACAGCAGTCACTTCCAGACAGGCTGTTCCCTCTTCCCTACCTGTTATTTTTCAGCATAGACGCCAATCCTGTTTCCTTCACTATCCGTGAATACGGCAAACCATCCTTTATCGTCTGCCTCAATCTTTGTTTTGGGAATGACAACTTTCCCTCCTTTCAGAAGCACTTTTTCCAACGTTTGTTCAATATCCTCACAGTTGAAATGGATAAGTACGCCATGCGTTGAAGGAAGAAAGTCGAAATTTGAAGCATAAGAAATAGCACCGACGGTTTCACCTTCTTCCGTGAAACAAGCCATTTTCTCTGTTTCACATTCAAAAGTCGGAAGTTGCACACCCAACACAGTTTCGTAAAAATCGACAGCCCGACGGAAATCGGTAGCAGGAATCTCAAAAAATGCAATTAATTTTTTCATCTCGTTTCTTTTTTATGGTTACTACTAAGCCTTTGCAAAGACATTGCAAAAGTAGGGTAACACGAGGAAGCACGATAGAAAAAAAGAGACATCTTTAGAGTTCAGAGAAATAATCGGAATAAGGGGCGCATACAGAAAGATACTCCGCAGGGGTATAACCGGAAAAGAGTTTGAATTCCTTTATCATGTGAGATTGATCGGAAAAGCCACATTCATAAGCCACTTGTACAAAAGGAATCGTAGCATCCTGTTGCAGCATGGATAACGCCCGTTGCATACGGATAATACGAATAAATTCCTTGGGAGTAGTGCCGACATAATCGGCGAAGATACGCCCAAACTGCTTACTGCTCAAACAGGCTGTTTCCGACAAATGAGAAATATTGATTTGCGGCCGGAGGTTTATTTCATGAAAGACAGCAGACATCCGCTTGAGATTATACTCGGGAAGAGTGTATAAACGACGAAGAAAAAACTGCTCTATCAACCGAATACAAACTGCATTATCAGAAGTATCCGTGACCTGTTTCACTAAATCCGACAGTTCTACATCTTCCATCGCATCGGTATCTACAGTCTGCCCATGGAACAAATGACTGGGTATATGAAACAATGCTTTTACCGCATAAGGTTGAAAAACAACAGTAATCATCTCTATCCTGCCTGTAGACATCACATCCGAGAAACCGACCGATTGTCCGGAAATAAAGGATTGGGGTTGCAGCTCCGACTCGCCCAACAAAAGAAGTTGTTTCCCTTTATGGAATACCAGTTGCATGCAGCCAATAGGCAGAGTCCGTTCGGAGACAGGAGCTATTGAGTCGTCTTGCAATATCCAGTAATGCCGTATATAGGGAGCCAGTGCAAAACAGGGTTTTATCAGTTGAAATGATTGCATATAACAAAGATATTATTTCTTAATCCAAATGCAAAAGTAAAACTCCTGTTTAAAAGGGGATAGTAAAAAAAGGACTTCTTTACTTAATTAAAAAAGCATCCCCTGCTTGAAGAAACATGATTGCAACTCATTCAAACAGAGGAAGAATTCTTTAGATAACGGAAAGTCCATATTCGTAGGCTTCCGACATCGCATTGTAATCTGCATCGGAATATGCGCCTTTATCTCTTGCTTTCTGCATATCTTTCATAAACGATTCCACAGAAGACAGGAAGCTATAATAATTCTTTTGCTCTTCATCATAGCCTGTGACAGCAGGAAGTTTCTTTGCAGCTTCGAGTTCTTTCTTCAATTCTGCCATCTTCACATCAATGCGAGCACCCTCCAGTACATGTTTGCGGGAATAAAGATTCATTATGCTTTGCACAGTGCCGGACATCTTACGCATAGCCATGATTTGATCTTTCAACGGTTCGTCGGCAAGAAGTTCTTTTTCAGCCTGTTCCGTGAGAGGGCTTAGAATATCAAAAATCACTTGTTTATATTCGGACATTTCTACACTTAGCCGATAGTTTTCATCCAAGAGCTTGCCAGCCTTGGCTGTCTCTTTGGCCTGCTTGTAAGAGAGAAACTTATTAAAATTATCATAGAATTGCGCCCGTGCACTGAAAAGTCCTCTATAACTCTGCTTCAGATTCTGACGGACTTGTATATTAAAGTAATCTCCCGGATCCATCAATTCCGCAGTGTCTCTGGCAGATACTTCAGGCGGTGCTATCGGAGATACTTCAGGAACTTTTCCTGTCTGTTCCATATATCCCAAGACCGCATTTACGTCTTTTGCATTAGCTACATGCCTCAACACGATGAGCGATGTATGATAATAGTTTATCACTTTACTGGCATTATCCAATTCCTCCGGAGTGACGGAGGACGCAGCCTGTTTCTTGTTTCCTCCCGAACAGGAAACCAATAAGAAAGCACCTATCAGTGCTCCAAACAATAAGATATTCTTCTTCATAATAATGGTTAGTTTATTGAGTCTTTCGTACTATAACAATAAAAATCGTTTTTTGTTATAGACAAACAATGCATATTCGAAAAGTGTTCTCTATATGATATTAACTTAAAAATAAAACAAATATGGAACAATCATTTCAAAAAGGAGTTGTGCTCCATTTGGCTTCTCTCATTGAATATACTGAAGGAGGCGTTATCAGCAAACAGTTAATCAAAAGTCCGGCAGGAAATATCACTTTATTTTCTTTTGATAAAGGAGAAGGGTTACGAACATCGTGCCCCGTTTGATGCGCTCGTGCAGGTATTGGAAGGGGTAGTGAATATTACTGTAAACGGAACTCTGTTCACCGTAAAAGCAGGAGAAAGTATCGTATTTCCGGCGAATGCGCCGCATGCCCTTACAGCAGTGGAGAGATTTAAGATGCTGTTGACTATGATTAAGGAATAAACAATCATAGTGTATAAAAACAAAAAATGGCTACTCATCACGAGCAACCAATCTTTTGTTAACCTTAAATCTAATACTTATGAAAAAAACACTGTACAAAGGTACCATATTTCAGGTAAATAGCAAATTCTAGAGCCTAAACAGCCCATATTATAACAGGGTTTAATACTCTGGAAAGCGCATTAACATTTCAGACTTCACACGTTAACATTTAACATATTCATTCACACTAGTTACTTCTTGGGTAAGTAAGAATACAAAAAAGAGGGAATCATTGAAACAACATCGTCTTTTTTTTTGTAACTTTGAACTATGATAATCAGTGCCAGCCGCCGGACAGATATTCCGGCATTCTATTCCCAGTGGTTTTTCAACCGGATTAAAGAAGGATATGTATTAGTGCCCAATCCATATCATCCGAAAATGATTAGCAAGATCTCTCTATCTCCTGCTGTAGTAGATTGCTTTGTTTTCTGGACCAAGAACCCGGCACCTATGCTCAACCAACTGGAGAAATTGCAGGATTACAACTATTACTTCCAATTTACACTTAACCCCTACGGAGAAAAGCTGGAAAATCATTTGCCCTCCATCGATAAACGAATGGATACCTTTAAAAAGCTGGCTGATAAAATCGGCAGGGAAAGGGTGATCTGGAGATATGATCCGATACTGACGAACGAGGAATACAATGTTTCTTTCCACCAGGAAGCATTTGCCCGGATTGCCGACGAACTCAAAGACCACACTGCCAAATGTATGCTGGGATTCATAGATCATTACCAGCATATCCGGAACTCTGTACGGTTATTCAACATCCATCCGCTGACTCAAGAGGAAATAGAAGAAATGGCTGTCTCCTTTAAAAAAACAATCGACGTTTATCCTGACATACAGCTGGATACTTGTACTGTAAAAGTGGATTTAAGACATTTAGGTATTCCGAGCGGCCTGTGTATTGATAAGGATCTGATAGAAAAGATCATCGGTTATCCTATCCTCGCCCAAAAGGATAAAAACCAGCGTAACATCTGCAACTGCATTGAAAGCATTGATATCGGAACTTATGAAAGTTGCCTGAACGGATGTATTTATTGTTATGCCATCAAAGGCAATTATAACACGGCAGTATATAATAGGAGAAAACATGATAAAAACTCACCGCTACTCATCGGCCATTTATCCGAAGATGATATCGTAAAGGAACGGGAGATGAAAAGCCTGCGGGATAACCAATATTCGTTGTTTTAATCTCTTCGGTCTGCAGTTGACTTACAGGCATAAAAAGGCTATCATCCCAGACAGCCAATCTTTTGTTAACC
>SCPO01000560.1_pt1 | contig 9855 bp, 8 predicted proteins | sample 6106821 | NCBI WGS metagenome assembly SCPO01 (sample SAMN10720448, study PRJNA508395) | human gut metagenome | isolation source: Participant 2 stool, 0 month | host: Homo sapiens | collected 2017 | reverse complement strand
CATGAGTAACAAAAGCGATGCCGTTGTACTAATCGACAAGGAACGAATCATCCAAATCGGGAACAACCTATTGTCAAACGCCATCAAATTCACAGAAGAAGGCGGTGTTTCGTTGACTACCGACTATACAAACGGAGTGCTGACACTTATTGTCGAGGACACTGGTACAGGTATGACCAAAGATGAACAAAAACGTGTATTTGGTGCATTTGAACGCCTTTCAAATGCTGCGCGAAGGATGGTTTCGGGCTGGGACTTGCCATCGTGCATAATATAGTGACGATGCTTAGTGGTAAAATCCGCTTGGAAAGTGAGAAGGGTAAAGGAAGCCGTTTCACGGTGGAAATTCCCATGCAGATTGCCGAGGAAGTTCAAGACCAATCAATACAAACCTATATTCGCCAAAAGGATAGAAACCTCAATGTTATCGCCATTGACAATGACGAAGTGCTGCTCCTGATGCTGAAAGAAATGTATGCGCAGGAAGGAATACACTGCGACACCTGCACCGATGCGGCGGAACTGATGGAAATGATACGTCGAAAAGAATACGACTTGTTGCTGACGGATTTGAATATGCCCGGTATAAATGGTTTTGAGCTGCTGGAACTTCTGCGCTCGTCCAACGTGGGCAATTCACAGACAATCTCCGTGGTCGTGGTAACCGCTTCGGGCAGTTGCGATGCGAAGGAACTTTTGGCAAAAGGCTTTGCCGGATGCTTGTTCAAGCCGTTCTCCATATCGGAGCTGATGGAAGTCTCGGACAAGTGTGCCATAAAAGAAACACTGGACGGAAAGCCGGACTTTTCAGCCTTACTGTCTTACGGTAATGAAGCCGTCATGTTGGAGAAACTGATAACGGAAACTGAAAAGGAAATGCAATCGGTACGGGATGCAGCAGAAGAAAACGACCTGTAAGAACTTGATGCCTTGACACACCACCTGCGCAGCTCGTGGGAGGTGCTACGTGCCGACCATCCGTTGAGGGAACTTTATAGATTGCTTCATGGTGATGCGCTCCCGGATAGTGAAGCGTTAAGCCATGCCGTGACCGCCGTGTTGGACAAGGGAGCGGAAATAATCCGGCTGGCAGAAGAGGAAAGGAGAAAATACGAAAATGGATAAGACAAGAATAATCGTGGTGGAAGACAACATCGTGTATTGCGAATATGTCTGCAACCTGCTGGCACGGGAGGGCTACCATACCGTGAAGGCTTACCACCTATCGACAGCGAAGAAACATCTGCAACAGGCGACGGACAATGACATCGTGGTTGCCGACCTGCGTTTGCCCGATGGCAACGGTATAGACCTTTTGCGCTGGATGCGCAAGGAAGGAAAGATGCAACCGTTCATTATCATGACCGACTATGCCGAAGTGCATACCGCAGTGGAAAGCATGAAGCTCGGTTCGATAGACTATATCCCCAAACAGCTTGTGGAGGATAAACTGGTCCCTCCTTCTCCGTTCCATACAGAAAGAGCGGCAGTCGGGACACAGTCGGATGCCCGTGTTTGCCCGTGAAGGTTCCGCCTTTCAGAAAATCATGCACAGGATAAAGTTGGTTGCTGTCACCGATATGAGCGTGATGATATTCGGAGAGAACGGAACAGGTAAAGAACATATTGCCCACCACCTGCACGACAAAAGTAAACGGGCAGGCAAGCCATTCGTGGCGGTGGACTGCGGTTCGCTCTCCAGAGAACTTGCGCCGTCGGCATTCTTCGGACACGTCAAGGGCGCGTTCACGGGTGCGGATAGTACCAAGAAAGGGTATTTCTATGAAGCGGAAGGCGGCACGCTGTTTCTGGACGAGGTGGGCAACCTTGCGTTAGAAACCCAACAGATGTTACTCCGTGCCATACAAGAGAGGCGGTATCGCCCGATCGGTGACAAATCGGACAGAAGTTTCAATGTTCGCATCATCGCCGCCACCAATGAGGATCTGGAGGCGGCAGTGAGTGAAAAGCGTTTCCGGCAGGATCTGTTTTACCGTCTGCATGACTTCGGGATAACCGTTCCGCCCTTGCGTGACTGTCAGGAGGACATCTTGCCGTTGGCGGAGTTCTTCCGCGAGATAGCCAACAAGGAATTGGAATGCAATGTGAGCGGTTTCAGTTCCGAAGCACGTAAAGCGTTGCTGACACACGCATGGCCGGGCAACGTGCGGGAACTTCGGCAAAAGATAATGGGAGCTGTATTGCAAGCGCAGGAAGGTGTGGCGACGAAAGAACATCTGGACTTGCCGTGACGAAACCGACCTCCCCGTCAGTTTCGCCCTGCGCAATGACGTGGAGGATAAGGAACGGATAATGCGTGCGTTAAAGCAGACAAACGGCAACCGGTGTGCCGCCGCCGAACTGTTGGGAATAAGCAGAACAACTCTATACGGCAAACTTGAAGAGTATGGACTTAAATATAAATTCAGGCAACCATAGCCGATTTTATTGAATTTGACTATCTGCAAAGGTTTATTATTCAAAAAATAATGTTACCTTTGCATTTAGGAAAAGCGTTCTTTTGAATTACTGCAAAACGAAGTGAAATACAGAATTTCGCTGGTTTCTAAATCGTTACCTATCAAGCTGCGAAAATTTGCAAGTGCTTGAATTTTAGCAAGAAAGAAAATTTGATATGTCTTCTTACGTGCCAGCTTATGTGCTTGTCTATTCCGGATCTTTTCACCCAACGTTTTACTGATTTACAGCAGCTTTCATAGGATGGTAGATTAAATATAAGCACATCTTTGTTGCCATCCGCAAGAGGTTCACCAATAATAGAGACCAAACCGTCATTCAAAGGAATGACTACTCCACTAGCAGAAGAATGCCCTTTGGTCTTATTCTGTTCAAACTTCAATAGCTTGTTTGAGTAGTCTACATTCTTATATGTAAGGTCTTTCAGTATCACATCGTGTTCGATGGCATAGCGTATCACTTTCTTGAAACGCTGATAGATACTTTTTGCTCCCTCGCCAACGCTACGGGATTGCAAATAGTCCACAAACAGAACCATCATATCCTTAGTGATAAATTCGGGTTTGATGTTGCATTCATATAATGGGCACTGTTCTTTCAGAAAATCCTTAAAACGACTGAAGGCAATTTGCATCATACGCAGGTCTTTCTTAATATTTATGGCTAATCAGTTAAAGAAATCCCTTTCTTTGGAGATTGAACGGTTCAATGCTTCGCAGAAGAAAGGATTTAGCTTTATGTTTTGATGTAAAATGCTTTTTCATAGTTCCTCTATAATAGAAGCTCACGCTAGTAGCCAAGAGGTAGTGTGGCATGTTTAGAACATGTATTCCCAAAAAGAAGAAGGAATCTGCTCTTTTGTCGAAAAAAAGTCTTATGTTTACGCACGATATGAAAAACAGGGTTTATATAGGCCCTGATATCAGTAAATAACCAACCTTGACATGTGTACAAACAGAGATAAGGCTATCTCTTTTGGGCGGGACGGCGGAGATGTCTGCCGTTTCGTTTTTTGTCTATGAGCCAGTGACGTGGTTGCTGACGAATCGTTGCCTCAAGATATTTTTCTGCAGATTCATCGTTCATATATTTCCAATATTAATCAAGTAAACGCTCACCCGATATTTATTGGGAACAGACTTAATTCAAAGGGATAAAACAAGAATCGCGGATGTCAGCTTAACGCGATGAATGGTATCTTTTTGATTGAAATACCTTCTTTTTCACGACACGGCTCTCTGGCTATAAAAGCCAACGAGCGTAAGCGGGGAGCGCGAACAAGCTGCCACAACCGCTTTTTAACACGATAAGCGTCGCTTTTTAACGAATATATACGTATCAACCTACACATATGGCTGTATCAACTCACACATATAGCAGTGTCAACCCACACATATAGTCGCGTCAAGCTACACATATAGTGGCGTAAGCCTACACATATATAGGCATCGGCCCTCAGATGCGGTAGCGTTGGGCATTATTACCGCCTAACGACCGTAAAACATGAACTAGGGTGAATTATTTCGACTGGAACGAAAGGCCGTTTTTCAGCAAACAGCTATCAAATAGAGAATTGCTATTTTTTTCTCTCGAATTGGGAAGCGAGACTCACTTGGGTACGGAATAATCGATTCTCCGGGACTTCAGATTACAAGTTGTCAAAAAGACAAATGGGCCACTTGTATCTATAGTTCCTCTGCCATTTCCCGATAACCATCGGGGGAAGAGACGGTTAATGTATAATTTATGCCTTGTCAGGTGAATAACTTACGGCTTGGGGGTAGCCGTAAGCTTACGAGTCTGGAAGTGGTTAGTTATTCACTTGGGAAGCCTTTCTCAAGTGAGTTGGCCTGTTGATTAACAGGATATAAGACAGCGATTTATATGGCAATGGTTATTCCATGATCTCATCTGTTGGCCGACTTGTCTTAGGCTGCCGGCTGAAATATAGATGAGCCTGAAGATACCCCCAATGATTATCGGGTGAGCCTATAAAATACCTATAACTCGAAGCTAGCGGTACTATTAGTACTTTTGTGTCAAAGAGGAAGCTTGATTCAGATCTTATGCTTTGATAGGTTTACATTATTTTAATGTACGCCTGTACATTATATATAGTTAAATACATTGATGTTTAACAATACTTTGTGGGATAGAAACGGCTAGTCTAAACGATCGATTTTTCTAGTCATTTGCAAAGGTACGCGTTTCTTCGATACTTGCAACCCTTCCGGGTTATTTTTTTATCGCTTATTCTCTTTCTTATCAATAGGATAGGTTATCCTTTACGAAACAACCGATTCCTTCAACAAACCTCCCCTTTTCGCCCTTTAAAAACGCAAGATCTAAACGATCGTTTAGACTAGTCGTTTTCGGGTAAGACAAGGGGCTAAACGACGGGATGGACTTTAATTAACACTATTATTAATATTAAATTTTGAATTTATGAACAAAAGGATTTTTACCTTGTTAACAGCTGGTTTACTGCTAGGTGGACCTGCTTTTAATGCTGCGTATGCCGCTGATGTCGATCTTACGGATAAGACCGTGATCTCCTATAGCGAGAATAAGACAGCTCTTGCTAATGGCTTGAGTTTCTATTTAGGTGCGTCTAAGACTACCTTATTAAAGGTAACGGATGCCCTCAAAACGAAGGATGGTAAAGAGGTTGTTTCTTTCGAAAGTACTACGGCTTCAGAAGTAGCTGATGCAACTGTATTTACGATCCGCAATTATTCCTCTAGCTCTTTTGAGTTGTGGGCGAATGTTGATGGTAAGGAATATCAAGTGGCTGTTGCTACAGATGGAAAGGACTTGACTTCTGCGTCAGACAAAAAACTTTCCGATTTGCAAACAAAATTTACTACGGCGACTGCTAAGTTGAATTTTAAAGGTTTGTATACGGTTACAGTGCCTACAAATCAGGTGAAAACCGATTTGAAAGCATTCTCGTATGAAGGAAAAGTCAATGCTGATTATTTGAATGACTATAATTCGACTGGCACAACATTATCTTTCGATTATAAGACAAATGAGTTGGTTGGAAACTTGTTTGATAAGGTAAAGCCGGTGACTTTCTCTGATGAGATTGCAGAGACTGGTGCAGGCGAGGCTAAGTTGGCTGCTGGTACTTATTTCGTAAGTGGTGATTCTAAGAAGGTTGATGCTTTCTTAGGTAAGGTTAATGCTGAGACTCCAGTTGCTAACGATATCTTGGCTGCTGCTCAAGATGTTAAATTCTTGGCTGTTAACCCGAACCGAAATCTCGTTATGATATCAATGGTAAGCAAGATAACGAAGGTTATTCTTTGTATTGGATGAAGGGTGCTGTTGCGACATCCGCTGACTCTACAGCCAATGCTGCTTTCACTATTACTGCGAAAGATGCATTGAATGAGGAAGGTAAATTAACTTTGAAAGTCACTTTCAAGGTGGATGAGGCTGCGGCTGGTACAGAGGTATATGTAGCGGCCGTTAGACCTTCTGTTTCTGATACGAAGACTTATGTGACTACTGTGTTATCAGGAGAAAGTACAAAAACGAATTATACCCCTATTCACCCGCAATTAGGCTCAAATTCTTATCTTAACGCTTCAGTATTGTTGAAGAAGAATGTTGAGAATGTGGTTAATATCTACTTCACTAGTGCTACTACGAGTAAAGAAGATAAGCCTGGTATTCAGACAGAGTATCATAAATATTTGACCATAAATCCTGCTAATGGTTCAGATCTAAGTGTTGCCGCTTATAATAACGTGGACTTCACTATGCCGGTAGCTCAATGGATTGTCGCTGGTTTTGATGGTAAATACACATTTACATTGAAAAACCGTGAGACTGCTAAAGAGTTGGTATTGCGCTTGCAGCCTAATGGAGAAGAAGGTGGATATAAGGTAGAGAAAGCAACTTATGACGGAGAGGACGTAACAATCTCTGGAGATGAGACTAGCGCATCTAATGGTGTAACGGATGATTTAGCGCTGAACAAGACTTCCGTTAAGTTCAACACGATCGCTACGACTCGTACGGACGGATATAAGGTATTCACGGATACTCAGATCGCTGAAGGCTTTAAGATGACATTCAATGGTAAGGACGCGTTATTCGGAGAGAAAGCTCTTTACGCTATTGATGACAATGCTACTAAAACAATGAAGGCTTCAACCAAAGAGGAGAATTTAATCGTTCTTTATCCGGAAAGAATAAAGGGAGCAAAAGATCATTCTACTAAATCTCTGCAAGGTGTTGAGGATTATGTGATAAGCACAAATGCTTTCGCTTATTTGAATGATAAGGGAGAGGTTGTCATGAAGGCTGATGGCGATACATTGGTTGTTCCGACTTATGTTTTACGCTATACGGAAGCCAAAGGTGATGATGCTAAATATCTTGGCGCTGCCGCATCTAGAGATAAGGCTGCTGATGCCGCTACAGAGTTCGCTGTTGTTAAGAATGCCGCTGGCGCTTATTCTTTAGTTGCGGTGAGCGCTGTAACAGACGGTAAGCTTAGCTATGATGGCTCAACTGGTAGTAGTGCAAAAATGGCTAGCGTAAATACTACTTCTATGGCTATTACTTATGCGGCCAATCGTTACCAATCTGCTGATGATATTAATAAGACTTACGCTAACGTTGAGGTTTTGGACGCTAATCCGTTCAACCCGTCATTGGCCGCTAAACCTCGTCACGCTTCTTTCGACAATATGTTAGGTTCTATCAATTATCAGTTGAATAAGAATGGCTTCAACGAGGGCATCTTGTCCGCTGAAAGCATGATCTTCTGGTTGGATACAGCGGATAGCAAGGCTAAGACTCCGTCATTCTATATCTCTAAGGGTATTGAGGTGGCTGAAGGTGAAGAAAAACCGGCTGAAAGAATGTTCATGTTCAATCCGACAGATTCTTTGCATTATTTCGTGGAAGGTTCTGCTCAGGAATATACGGACGAGAAATATTATTTGGAAGGTTCAAGCAAGTCTGAGACGAAGGTTATCTTCCGCCCGGCTATCCTTACGGGGGTTGATACAATCACTACTACCGTGAAAGGTGAGACCGTTAAGGTTGTTAAGGAGCTTAACGATGACAAGAGCGTGAAATCAACAGATCGATTGGATGCGTTCAAGTTTAATATCACACTTGCGGAGGGAGATGATGAATATTTCGTTTCTTCTCAAAGAAAGGTCAAAGAGGGTGATGTTTATAAGACAGCTTATGTATATGCTTTGAATGGTATGTTAGGTTTAACAACAAATCCAGAAAAAGCAATGGTCTTCACGCTTGGCACAGAGGTTCCGACAGCCAACGAATCTATCGACGCAAAAGAATCCTCTATCGTTGTAGTAGGTGGCAACGGTGTCGTAACGATCCAAGGCGCTGCTGGTCAGAACGCTTATGTACGTACTGTATTAGGCCAGTCTGTAGCTGAGACTGTTCTTACATCCGATAACGCTACAATCGCTGTACCTGCCGGTATCGTATTCGTTACGGTTGGCGAGGAGACTGTGAAAGTTGTCGTTAAATAATTGAATATTCAAAGTAAAGGAATAATGAAATAAGATAATCAACAATTCCCGTGAGGGTTTCGATCCCAAGTAATCCGTGACGGATGAACAGGCGGGAGTTGGATTAATATTAATACTAAAGTAATAAATTAAGAGGTCCGTAAGTACCTCCGTGAGGATGGAGTACGGATAAAGAAACAAGTCTCCGGCAGGCGTAAGCTTTGCTGGGGACTTCGTATTTTGCGACCTTATTTATGTGTAACTAATGAAAAAAGAACGGTCTAATAACGTGAAAGATGGGGCCTTTTTGTATTTTTGCGGAAATTAGGAGTAATAGTAGTATCAAAAATAAGCTCAAACAATTAATGTCAAACTCAAAAATCTCAGCGGCCGCATTTGCGGACACAAAACCTCATTATGACCTTCTTGATGGATTGAGAGGTGTCGCAGCGTTAATGGTTATATTTTATCATGTATTCGAAGCCTTTGCTACGAGTCCTATTGATCAACAATTTAATCACGGTTATTTAGCCGTTGATTTCTTCTTTATCCTGTCTGGGTTCGTGATTGGTTATGCTTATGACGACCGGTGGAAAACCATGACAACAAAGGATTTTATCAAACGTCGATTGATCCGTTTACATCCGATGGTTGTCCTAGGGGCCGTTTTGGGAGTTATTGCGTTTTGTATACAAGGGTGTGAGAAGTGGGATGGTACGCATGTCTCTATATCCATGGTGATGCTAGCTTTGCTTATCAACCTTTTTTTGATACCGGCTGTACCCGGTTCCGGGCCTGAGATCCGTGGAAATGGTGAGATGTTTCCTTTAAATGGCCCTAGTTGGTCTTTGTTCTTCGAGTATATCGGGAATATTATGTATGCCTTGTTTATTCGTCGGATGTCAACGAAGGCGCTTATGGCACTTATTGTCTTGGCGGGAATCGGATTGGCTTCGTTCGCTATATTCAATTTTTCCGGTGCTGGGCACCTAGGTGTGGGGTGGACGATGGAAGAGTACAATTTGATCGGTGGCTTTTTACGAGTGTTATTTTCTTTCTCGATGGGATTGTTGATGTCGCGCGTCTTTAAGCCCATTCATGTCAAAGGTGCTTTTTGGATCTGTAGCCTGGCGATCGTCGTTTTACTCTCCATGCCCTATGTCGGTAATGGTGAGACCTTATGGATGAACGGTATCTATGATTCCGTATGCGCGATCCTGATATCCCTATGCTTGTTTATCTGGGGGCTTCCGGGAAGACAACCGATAAGCATTCCGCCCGTATTTGTAAATTCTTGGGAGATATCTCTTATCCTTTGTATATGGTACATTACCCTCTTATATACTTGTATTTTGGGTGGGTGAAGAAGGAGAACCTTACATTTGCCGAGGCGTGGCCGGAAGCGTTGGCATTAGTTATCGGAAGTATAGTATTGGCTTACATTAGTTTGAAACTTTATGACGAGCCGGTTCGCAGATATTTGACAAAGCGCTTTTTACAGGTACGCAAATAACCTGCCATAACCGTATGTGCCACCCAACACATACGGTGTATCGGTGAATAAGCGGATCAGAATGGGTATTAGTAGCGATTTGCCCATTCTAAGATTGTCGGACTTTCGACATCAACCCCGAACTCTTTGGCTTTTCTCAAGATATTATGAGCTAATTCCGGCTTTTGCTGATCGGTAGCGTATCGAAAATAGGATTCGGCCGCCCGTACGTGTGTGGCGTCCGGCATAGGATATTTTCGTTCTTCGGGTAATCCGAAATCAGAGTCGTTCAACTCTTTGCGTTCCTCCGTGTCAAGTCGGTCGGAACCTTGTTCTCTTTCTCTTTCCATCGTGATAATTTTTTAATGATCTGTTTATGAAACG
>SCPO01000071.1_pt1 | contig 9907 bp, 12 predicted proteins | sample 6106821 | NCBI WGS metagenome assembly SCPO01 (sample SAMN10720448, study PRJNA508395) | human gut metagenome | isolation source: Participant 2 stool, 0 month | host: Homo sapiens | collected 2017 | reverse complement strand
GCCATACGTTTGTCATCTCCGATGAAATTCATGCCGACTTGACTCTGCCACCTTACAAACACCATCCTTTGCTACTGTTTGGGCTGCCGCGCAGAATTCCCCACCTTCATGGCACCCAGCAAAACATTCAATATGCCGGGATTGGGAAGTTCGTACGCCATTATCCTCAATGAGGACATCCGCCACCGTTTTCAGGAGTTCATGGAAGCGGGCGAGTTCAGCGAAGGGCACATGTTGGCCTATATCGCGCGGCTGCTGCCTATATGCATGGTGAGGAATGGTTGGAACAGCTGCTGGACTATATAAAGGGCAATATCGATTTCACGGAGAACTACCTGCGCGAGCATATTCCGGGCATCGGCATGATACGTCCGCAGGCTTCTTACCTGATTTATCTGGACTGCCGGGGATTGGGGCTGACTCAGGAGGAACTGGTGAGACTATTTGTGGACAAGGCACACCTGGCACTGAATGACGGCACCATGTTCGGTGAACCGGGTAGGGATTTATGCGGCTGAATATCGGCTGCCCGCGTTCGGTGTTGGAGCAGGCGCTGAAGCAACTGGAAACTGCGGTTGCAGACAAATGATAGAAAAACTATATCTCCTATATTATGAATAGATTACCTTCCTTGACTATTGTTTGCGTTGCTGTGCCTTGTTGCCTGCCGGCAGATGAATGAGGCACATCTGTTACATCTGGCAGAAAAACAGGTGAATATGAATGTGGACAGCGTGTATGCCTTGCTGGTACAGATAGAGAGGCCATCGCAACTTTCGGATGAGGAGAGGCTGTTGTATGGATGGCTGAATGCTTATGTGCACTATAAGCGGCACAACTCGATGGCGGAAGATTCCTTGATATTGCCTGCTTCCGATTATTACGTCTTCCGCAACGACACGGCGAAGAATCTGTTTTCCTATCAGTTGAAAGCCTGGTACTGGTATTGGCTGAAAGAGCACGAACGGTGTATAGCTGCCATTGACAGCGGCGTAGCTTTACCAAGGCGCTGCAGGACACGGGAAGAATGGCTGATATGCTGATTGATAAGGCATACTGGTATGTGTATGTCTGGAAAGATTATGAGAAAGCGATAGAAACTTTCCGTACCGCCATAGCTTTGGACGCAAGAGCCGGAAGCTTCTTCTCTATGGGAATTGCCATATGGGCTGAACAAGAATGATTCTGCATCCTATTACATGGAGCGCAGCATAGAACTGGCAGTGGAGGCAGAAGATACCAGTAAGATAGTGCATTATTTGCGTAACTATGCCCAGATGCAGGCTTACTCTTTTGATGAACCTTCCGGTGCAATAGCTACTATTCGTCGTATGGAGCAGTATGTCATCGACCCGGTGCAGTTGCGTATGGGAGATCTGGTGAAAGTGGAAGTGTTCTTGAAAGAAGGGCTGCTTGATTCGGCGGAATACTATTTGAATAAGGAGAGGAAACGTGGCGAGGGCCGGAACCGGTTTTTGACGGAAGAGAATATGGTGGCGGTATATAGGGCATTGATAGATTATACACGTCACCGTACGTTTGATGTGCTGGACGTGGCGCGCTATAATGATTCTGTAGCCAATGCTCTTACTGCGTTGCAGAGTACTGTCCGGCGTAAGGACGAGTCGAAGGAGACGCTTTCGCAAGCCAACTTGATTCTGACGGTGGAACGGAAGCAGGCACAACTGAATTTGTTGCTGGCACTGTTGGTACTGGTGCTTGCAGGTGGTGGTGTGTCCCTTTATATCCGTAACCGGCGCAACCGGCTGATTGAAGCGGAAGAACGGGCGGAAACACTGACCCGGTTGCTGGAAGATGCGACCAGGAACCAGTCGAAAGGGGAAGACGGGCAGTTTTTTCGGAAAATACTGTTGCAGCAATTAGGCATGATACGGCTGGTGGCTAAACAACCTACCTCACAGAATCAGGAGCTGCTTCGCCGCATTTCGGGTATTACCAGCCATGAACTGCCGGTAGAGAGTTTGCTGGTATGGGAGGACTTGTATCCTATCATAGACCGGATTTATGATAACTTCTACACAAAGATGGACAGCTGTTTTGGCGATGTGCTCATTGACAAAGAAAAGCAGCTTTGCTGCCTGCTCTGTGCGGACTTCTCGACGAAGGAGATTAGTGTGGTGACACAACAGAGCATTCCTACCATTTACCAGCGAAAGACGAATATCCGCAAGAAACTGGGGATGGGGGAGAAGGAAGGCATCGTAGAGTTTATAGGCAGCATATAGACCGGAAAAGGCATAATATAGACTTTTGTAAAATTAAAGTGTTGATATGTAGTGATTTGTAGTTTTGGGATATAGACTTTTTATTCCTCGATATAGACCGTTTGAGGCATGTTTTACCCCTACCTTTGTATCAGCGAAATACAAGGTGTGAAATATTGAAATCAAACGCATGATGAAAGAAAAACTACTGAACAACGTTAGAAAAAGAGTGATGGTATGGGTGGCCTTGGCAAGTATGGCAACTCTGCTTCCTGCTCAGACTTACCGGCTTTCCGGTTGTGTGCAGGACGAGAACCGCCAACCGGTAGAGGTGGCGAATGTGCTGCTGAAGCAGGCAAAAGACAGTACCTATATTACCGGTATGCTGACCGACACAAGGTTGTTTTCCTTTGACCAGCCACTGGGAGAATACTTGTTGCATATTACCCTTATCGGCAGCGAAGACCTCTACGTTCCCGTTGTGCTGCAAGGAAACAAAAACGTTGGCGAATTGACATTGAAATCTTCTTCCGCCTTGCTGGACGAAGTGACCGTTACGGCCGCGCGTCCCGTTATCAAGCGTCTGGTGGATAGGGTAGTGTTCGATGCACATAATACCATAGCCTCTGCCGGAGGCAGTGCACTCGACCTTCTGCGTGAAGTGCCCGGTCTGCAGGTTGGACAAAACAGTATTGGTATTATAGGTAAAGGGGGTATCAAGGTTTATATCAACGACCGTGAGACGAAGCTGTCGGGAGATGAACTGATAGATTACCTCCGTTCCTATGACGCCTCCCAGATACTGAAGGTGGAGGTGATTACCACGCCTCCGTCCAAATATGATGCCGCCGGAAATGCAGGCATCATCAATATTCGCTTGAAGTCACGTCCCAAAGATTACGTGGGTGGTACGGCTTCCGCTTCCTACAGCGCTGGTGAAAAGGACAATTACGGATATGGCGGGGTAAGCCTGAACCTCAGCAAGGGGCGCGTGTCATCCTTCCTCAACGGGGGTACTACGCAGGGCAACTATGAGACGCGTGAGAAGAATTACCGCTATTTTCCGCAGAACACCTGGAACAGCCGTGCCGACTACACCAATTACATGAATAGCTTCTACCTTCAGGGAGGTGTGGACGTATCGTTGGAACGGGACTGGACTGTAGGTATGCAGGCCATCTATAATCACAGTGCTCCCAAACCGGGCAACGCCCTTTCATGGACGGAAGTTTACGATGCCTCTACCGCCGTATTGGATTCTTTGCTGTACTCCAACAGTGACAAGGATACCAGTTCCGACCGCCTCAATCTGAATTTTCATACCGATAAGGTCTGGGATGACAAAGGCAAGAAAATGACTTGGGATGTGGATTACCTGCGTGACAACCGGGACGAAAATATGGGCTTCTCTCGAAAACCCTCCTGCCTGACGGTACGGAGATTCCGGGCACAAACTTCGATTACAACTATCTGCAACATCGCAAGGTAGATGTAGTCTCCTCCGCTCTTGATTTCATCCTTCCTTTTGAAAAGTACAAGATAACGGCAGGTGCCAAGGTCTCCTTTACCAACACTCGCAACGGTATCAATTACGATACATCGGACCCTACGCTGGTGCAGGATGATTATTTCCGTTACAAGGAGCAAATCTATGCCTTATATGCTGATTATAGCCGTGAATTTTCCGAACGTTTTTCCATGCAGTTGGGCTTGCGTATGGAGCACACCCGCACTACCGGTATTTCCGAAGCGAAGGATACGGAGGACAAGCACGACTATACGCGCTTGTTCCCTACTGTCTATCTGCTTTATTCGCCTACAGACGGGCATGCGCTGAACTTCAGTTTCTCCAACCGCATCTCCCGTCCGTCACAGAATATGGTCAATCCTTTTCCGTTCTATCAGAACAAATATACGTATGCCTGCGGACGTGAGGACTTGAAACCCAGCTACACTTACAATGCAGAACTGGGATATACGTTGAAGAACAACTTCAATGTTTCCGCTTATTATTCTTATTCGGACGATGTATTCTTCCAGGTTGTGGACTTGGATGCCGAAACGAATGTGACTTCTTTCCTTTGGGAGAATTTCATGCAGACGCATGCTTTCGGGCTTAACAATTCGTACACTTTCCGTACCAAATGGCTGCAAGCTTACGCCCAGCATGGAGTGAGCTATCGCCGGACTACCTCCAGCGCTGCCACCACCTCTCCGAGGAGAAAGGATGGGCTTATGACGCCAGTCTGCGCAACACTTTCTTCTTCAATGAAAAGAAGACTCTTCTGGCCACGTTGTCCGGTTCCTATTCTTCCCGTCAGTATCAGGGCATCTATCTGATGAGTCCCACTTACAGCGTCAGTGCAGGTATGCTTTACCGGTTGTTGGACAATAAGCTCAACCTCAGCCTGAATGTCAACAATTTGTTTGTCAGCCATTCCAAATTGGAAACCATGTCCAACGGGCTGAAGATAATTGCCGACAATCAGTTTGCCTTTGCCAGTTTCCGTATCGGTGTATCCTATACTTTCGGTGGTGATATACGTAGTAAGGGTCAGCGGAACAGTAACGGGGATATTCAGAGGAGGCTATAATAAGAAGTTTATTGCGTGTTGGCAATTGGAAGAAAATATTTATCTTTGTGATACAAGCGATTGTAACAACGATTAATATAAAACTATGATGAAACAGAAACTTCTTTACCTTTTGCCACTCTTCCTATTGTCGGGATGTGGACAGGCTACTTACAAGAATGCATCTCTGCCGGCAGAAGAGCGTGCCGGACTTTTGCTGAAGGAACTGACGCTCGAAGAGAAGGTGTCCTTGATGATGGACAGCTCCAAACCGGTGGAACGCCTGGGCATCAAGCCCTATAACTGGTGGAATGAAGCGTTGCATGGAGTGGCGTGCCGGGCTGGCCACAGTGTTTCCCCAACCGATTGGTATGGCGGCATCTTTCTCGCCGGAGACTGTATACGAGGTATTTACTGCCGTATCCGATGAGGCCCGTGCCAAGAATGCCTACTATGCATCTCAGGGAAGTCGTGAACGCTATCAAGGATTGACGATGTGGACGCCTACGGTGAACATCTACCGCGACCCCCGTTGGGGAAGGGGTATAGAGACTTATGGGGAAGACCCTTATCTGACCAGCCGTATGGGAGTGATGGTTGTAAAGGGGTTGCAGGGTACGAACGATGGAAAATATGACAAGCTGCATGCTTGTGCCAAGCACTTTGCCGTACACTCAGGTCCGGAATGGAACCGCCATGAGTTTAATGCGGAAAATATCAAGCCCCGTGATTTGTATGACCTCAAATCCGCAACTAAGCTCTTCAGCGTCCTTCTTGCGTCTAAACGTCCTCTCATCACTGAATTAGCAGATAAATTGAGGCTGAAATACCCACTTCTGCCCACAATATCCCCTTGCCCCACTATGCGACTTGAGGCAATACGCAGTATCATACCCATAAGTTGTAGGCGTTATCCAAAATCAGTCTGAAAAATATCTGCGTAAGCATTATTACAGGTATAGATATTCAGCACATACCGCCTTGATGTTCTGATCCACTTGGCTGGTACAGAGACAAACCTGAAGACAAACGCTTTTATGCGACTTGTTGCATTGAGTCCGAACCTCTTTACGTCAAGTCTGTGGATAATGGCCTTGTAGAAATTACGGATAAGTGCCGTAAGAAGAAGGAACACAGTGTTCTCTGCCATGAAGGATTTGGGCAATCTGTCCCACCCGAAACCATTGTTCATATCATCGAAGATACGTTCCTTTCCTCCACGAAGGTTATAGAACTCGACAATTTCTCTTGTGGAAGATTCATAGTCGTTAGTCAGGATACAACGGTATGTGTATTCTCCTTCCCAAAGATCCAGCACACCGTCCATCCGTTTCTGTCTTTGAATCACAAGTCGGTATGCTTTACCCTTCCACTTCTCAACAAGAATAGAGTTCATTCGAACTCAATGCCATTGATTTTCAGTCTTCCAGCCTCTAAGAGCAAAGATGTCATTGTAGAGCGAACTGCAGCGGTTTGCGCGGATATAGAAGGATTTGCTGTGTTTCTATTTCCTCCACGATTTCCTCGAACATGATCCACAATCAGCTCTGAAACGATTGATTGTAAGTCCGTTCTGCTCAAATCTCTCAAAGAATCTCTTCAGCGTGTCCTTCTGATGAAAACGAACGTTGGTGTTACCATCGCTATTCTCAATGCCAACAATCAAGTCGTCAATAACCGCCACGCCAGGGCGATAACCAAGGAACTTCTTGTATGTAGGCTTTGCATCATACTTCTCAGTCTCTATGAACTGATGGTCGAAATCAACATCATACATCTCGCCCTCTTTCAGTTGGCCGGATGCAAACATACAATTGAGCAGTAAGGGATTGAGTGTGTCAGCCGTGTTGAAATCGTAGTTCTTACCCGTATCTGATGTGTATGAGATGTTTCCTTGCGTCAGTTCCTTTATCGCTCTGAGGATAGTATCAGAACTACAAGTACGAATTGTCGGATGGAGCGAGAGATGGTTCATCAAATGAGTAGTGACATCCTCAATGCATGAGCCACCACAGAAGTAGATACTCATGAGGGAACGGACGATTTCACTGTACTGATAACCGAACGAGCTACACCTTAGACCGAGTGTCGAGTCGATTACAGATGACAATGTGGAGTCAAATTGCTCCATGATTGAAAATATTCCTCCAAAAGGAGTGAGCTTCTCGGATTTTATTTGTATTTTTGCCATGCCTGATGAGGTTTTGTTTGATTATTTTTTTGCAACACTAAGTTAAGTGAATCCTCTGACAGCAAAATCCTGAGCAACTTTTTGTTGCTCAGGTACTTAAAAAAAATATTTTATAATAGTGTTGCGGAATTAAGGTATGAAACTTATCTTCCTCCTTTCGAAGCTTTGGTGAAAGAAGGAAAAGTGAAGGAGGTGATGTGTGCCTACAACCGTTTTGAGGGCGATCCTTGTTGCGGTAGCGACCGCCTGCTGATGCAGATTTTGCGCGATGAGTGGGGATTTGACGGTATTGTCCTTTCGGACTGTGGAGCTATTGCCGATTTTTACAGAGATTATGGTCATAAGACGCATCCTGATGCAGAGTCCGCTTCGGCGGCTGCGGTGCTGAGTGGGACTGACTTGGAATGCGGTTCGAGTTACGAGGCCCTGGTAAGCGGTGAAGCAGGGAAAGATTGATGAAAAAGCAGTGGATGTAGCAGTCAAGCGCCTTTTGACGGCCCGCTTTGCCTTGGGTGAAATGGACGAGCCGGAGAAGGTGTCCTGGACCGGCATTCCTTTTTCTGTGGTGGCTTCTGCCGGACACGATTCTCTGGCGCTCGACATGGCGCGCAAGTCAATGACACTGCTTATGAACAAGGATAATACCTTGCCGTTGAAGCGTGGAGGGCTGACTGTAGCCTGACCATCCGGTATGCCTCCCACACAGTCACCATTCTGGACGGAATTAGAAAAGCCTTGGGGACTGATGACCGGCTTATTTATGAACAAGGCTGCGGATGGGTGGAGAGAGCTCAGATACAGAGCGTCTTCAACCGTTGCAAGACTGCCGACGGGAAACCCGGATTTACTGCACGCTACTGGAATAACGTGACTCGTGACGGTGAGCCAGTCACTACTGCCCAAGTGACCACTCCTTTCCATTTCTGTACATCCGGTGCCACGGTTTTTGCTCCGGGTGTGAACCTTACCGACTTCTCGGCTACCTACAACAGCGTATTCACTCCCGACCAGTCGGGAGAGGTGGTCTTTGACATCTATGCTTATGGCTCAGGGAGATTGCGGATAAATGGGGAGGAAGTGAGAGGATTCTCCAATCAGCACGGTGGGCAGAAGAGTGCTTATACTTTGCAGGTACAAGCAGGAAAAACGTATGACGTTGAATTGGATTTTGAATATTTCCGTAGCGATGCACAGTTGAACTTTGACCTTGGATTTAAGAATGAAGTGGATGTGAGGAAATCTGTGGAGCGTGTAAAGGATGCTGATGTCGTGGTCTTTGTGGGAGGAGTCTCTCCGAACCTCGAAGGCGAGAGATGTTGAGCTTCCCGGATTCAGAGGAGGCGACCGTACTGATATTGAGTTGCCTGCTGTCCAGCGGGAACTGATTGCCGCTTTGCACCATGCCGGTAAAAAGGTGGTGTTGGTGAACTGTTCAGGTTCTCCTATCGGCTTGGAGCCGGAAACCGGGAGGTGTGGAGCTATCCTGCAGGCATGGTATCCCGGTCAGGCAGGCGGTACGGCTGTAGCTGAAGTCTTGTTCGGTGATTACAATCCGGCAGGACGCTTGCCGGTAACCTTCTACCGTAATGTGTCACAGCTTCCTGATTTTGAGGATTATAATATGACCGGTCGGACTTACCGTTACATGACCCAGGAACCGCTTTTCCCCTTCGGTCATGGATTGAGCTATACCTCTTTCTGTTATGGCGCTGTGGTGCTTGGTTCGGATAATATAAAGTACGGTGAAATTGAGATTGAATGTCCCCGTAACCAATACCGGCAAATGTGACGGTGAAGAGGTTGTGCAGGTCTATTTGAAGAAAAACGATGATGTCGAAGGACCGAGCAAGGCATTGCGTGCTTTCAAGCGGGTACATATCCCAGCAGGAAAGACGGTCGATGTAGAGTTTGATTTGGGTGATAAAGAGTTGGTGTGGTGGAATCCGCAAAGCAATACCATGTGCGTTTCCGAAGGCAGTTATGAACTTATGGTGGGCGGTAGCTCGCAGACTGCTGGTTTGCTGCGCCGGTCTTTTGTCATTCAGCCTTGATACATCACTGACAGAGTCAAAAAAAGTTTTCCGCTTGAGGGTGAGTTATGGCCCTCAAGCGGAATTTTTATATACTGGGAATACATGTTCTTAATAATCCTTAATACTATATGTTAACTCCCTTGTTTCTTTGTACTTCTGTCATTTTAATTGATATATTTGTGATATCGTTATGATATCAATTAAATTTATAGAATATGGAAACAAAAGAGTGTAGTTTCAGTGGTTTCAAGATGAATGGCTTTCTGGCCTTGTTCCTTCATTTGGTAGTGCTTACGGCGGTGATAATCTTTGGGTTTCTCATTGTGCCTACCTTGATCCTTTCGGTGTGTCTGTGTCTGGTATGGTTCATTATGTTTGCCGGCTATATGGAGCTGGAACCGAACGAGGCGCGTGCCATGGTGTTCTTTGGCAAGTACAAGGGAACATTCAAAGAGACCGGCTTTTTCTGGGTAAACCCTTTCCTTAATAAGAAGAAGCTTTCGCTTCGTGCACGCAACCTGGATGTGGAGCCGATAAAGGTGAACGATAAGATTGGTAATCCTATTCTTATAGGACTGGTATTGTGTGGAAGCTGAAGGACACCTATAAAGCCATGTTTGAGATTGATTCACAAACAATGGCTGCATCCGCTCCGACAGCGGGTAATGCGAACCAGGTCAGTCTTGGCAATGCGGTGGCCAACCGTATGAATGCGTTCGAGAATTTCGTCATGATACAGAGTGATGCCGCTCTTCGCCAGGTTGCTGGTCAGTATGCCTATGATGATAATGAGGCTGATACGGAAGAGTTGACACTTCGTTCGGGCGGTGAGGAAATCAATGAACAGCTGGAGCAGAAATTGAATGAACGCCTGGCCATGGCAGG
>SCPO01000761.1_pt1 | contig 9933 bp, 14 predicted proteins | sample 6106821 | NCBI WGS metagenome assembly SCPO01 (sample SAMN10720448, study PRJNA508395) | human gut metagenome | isolation source: Participant 2 stool, 0 month | host: Homo sapiens | collected 2017 | reverse complement strand
GGAGCAGCTTTTCAATTTCAGCGCCTTGACCAGTAATATCATGGGACTGAGCAGCTCATCCTCCATTCTGGAACTCCATCATTTACCCTTTCGGCTGCGAGCCATAGCTGCATATTAAAAACAATCGTTATCCTACCGAAAATCCTTCGGAAGGCCCATACCGCCGCTTGTAAGCCCGCAGAAAGGTAGAATATTTTGAAATCCGCACTGATAACAGGCGGTGGTGGCATTTACGCCCAGAGCCAGAAGTTCTCTTGCTCGGGCCAGTCTCTTTCTGTGATATAGTCCCAATCGTAAAGCCGGTTTCCTCCTTAAAAACACGCATCATATGGTAGGGGCTTAAGCTGCACACAGAGGCCAGGGCAGGGATGGAGAGGTCTTCCAGATGATTGTTAATATGGGGCCATAAGTCCGGAAACCCGGTAGTCCAGAGAACTGGTGGTGACATAGGGGCCGGAGGAGGAGAGGCAGGACCGGTTGAGTAAAATAAGAAATTCCAGGCACAGGCCGGGAAAAAAGGGGAGATGCAAAGTCTCCTTTTTGGCTGTTTGTTTCATTTTCAAGCTGTTTTAAAAGGACAGCCATAGGGCGGAGCTCTTCTTTGCAAACCGCAGAACCTGAGAGTGGCGGTAGCTGGCTGTGCTGAAGCATAGGGCCAGATCGCAGTCTGCGTGTTTATGAGCTTCTAAAAAGGCAGGCGAGAGATATAGGATCAGGCGTTCATAGGGACAGGAAGGATCCGGTTCAGGACGGTGGATCTGGCCCCGGTCCACCAACACCATATCCCAGGGCATGAGGCGATAGGAGCGGCCTTCGATGGAGTATGAAACGTTTCCGTTTATCAGGATCAGTATTTTCAGAAAATCGTGGTGGTGGTATTCATAAGGTCCTTTTCCCAGATCCTTTAAGGTAAAAGCGGAATTCTTCCTTTAAATATCCCTGGGGGCGGGAAGTCTGGGATGACGGCTGAGTTTGAGAAGTCACGGTTGGTATCCTCCTTTTTGACGGATGGAATTTTCTTTAATATAGCATTATTTGCAATATAAAACAGCATAAAATTAATATTATTATAAAATAATGCCTGATAAAATAGAATTATAACATGAATACGGCAAAACCGCAGAAAAGTATCTGTGGGGAAAGAGAGCAAGCTATGAGACTGACCATTGAAAAATATCACGGACTTGGAAATGACTATCTGGTATATGATCCCAATAAAAATAAACTGGCCCTGACCCCTTCGCGGGTTCAGCTTTTATGTAACCGAAATTTCGGCGTGGGAGCGGACGGCATTTTGGAGGGGCCTGTGATGGAGAATGACAGGATTTCCATGGTAATCTGGAATTCCGATGGAAGCCGGACGGAGAACAGCGGAAACGGCGTGCGTATTTTTGCAAAATATTTAAAGGATGCAGGCTATGTGCAGAAAAGGATTTTACCATCCATTCAGAAGGCGGAGAAATCGACATCCACTATCTGAATGAAGAAGGAACAAGGTTAAAGGCCTCTATGGGAAAGGCGTCTTTCTGGAGCGATGAGGTTCCGGTAACAGGGCCAAGGAGGGAGATTATCAATGAGACCATGGTCTTTGGACGGATTCCCTATCCTGTTACCTGCTTATCGGTAGGAAATCCCCATCTGGTAATCCTTATGGATGAGATTTCAAAGGAGCTGTGTGCCGGATCGGAAAGTATTCGGAGAATGCCAGACAGTCCCCGAAAAGATCAACACACAGATTATGAAGGTATTAGACCGAACCCATATTCAGACTGAGGTGTATGAGAGGGGCGCAGGCTATACGCTGGCTTCGGGAAGCGGCTGCTGTGCGGCTGCTGCGGCTGCCTACCGTCTGGGCCTTACGGATCCGAAAATGATCGTCCAGATGTCGGGAGGAACTCTGGAACTGGAAACCGGGAGGATGGAAATGTTCTGATGACCGGAGATGTGGGATATGTGGGAAGCATAAAGCTGGGAAATCATTTTACAGAGCAGCTTCGGGCGCTTGACAAATAAAAAAACTGCGTTTATAGTTTTTTACAGATACAGGCAAAAGGGCGGGGTATCGCATCAGATCCCCGCCCTGATACATTTTACAGGGATTGGAAAGGGTTTTTGCCATCCCTGGGAGAGGGAGATGGTTTAAACCATGAACAAATACAGCAGAGAGATATCCTCAGGATCGTCCGGGAGGAGGATGTGGAGTTTATCTGCCTGCAGTTTACGGATCTGTTTGGAATAATGAAGTCTGTGACCATTACAGCCGGACAGGTGGAAAAAGCCCTGGACAACCGATGCATGTTTGACGGTTCTGCTACTCAGGGCTATGTGAGGCTTCAGGAATCGGATATGTATCTTTATCCGGACACGGATACCTTTGAGATATTTCCCTGGCGTTCTAGACAGGGGCGGGCAGCAAGAGCTGATCTGTGATGTGTGCCATCCCGACGGAACGCCTTCCAGGAGATCCGCTTTGTGCTTAAAAAGGCCGTTAAGCGGGCGGCAGATATGGGATATGTGATGGAGGTAAAGCCGGAGTGTGAGTTTTTCCTTTTTCATTCAGACGAGGAGGGACGGCCCACGATCCAGACTCATGAGCGGGCAGGATATTTTGATACGTTCCCTATGGATCTGGGAGAGAATGTATGCAGGGATATTGTGACAAATCTGGAGGAAATGGATTTTCAGGTGGAGTCCAGTCATCATGAGATTGTTCCGGGCAGCATGAGATCGATCTGGGGTCCATGGATGCCTTGAGGGCTGCAGATCAGCTTCTCACCTTCAAGATGACAGCCAAAACGATTGCAAAGAGCCACGGGCTTCACGCCACCTTTATGCCAAAGCCCAAAGAGGGAGTTAATGGTTCAGGGATGCATCTTGTTTTGTCGCTGAAAGACTCACAGGGAAAGAACCTGTTTGCAGACCCGGCAGATCCTTTGGGACTAAGTCTCACGGCCCGTCATTTTATGGCAGGAATTTTAAACCATATGAAAGAAATGACGCTTCTTACCAATCCGACGGTTAATTCCTATAAGCGGCTGGTTCCTGGATATGATGCCCGGTTTATATTGCCTGGTCGCCTTCAAACAGCAAAGCTGCCTGATCCGCATTCCGTCTCCGGGAGGAGAGGGGATTGAGCTGCGCTGTCCGGATGGGGCCATGAATCCATACCTGGCACTTGCAGCCTGCCTTCAGGCGGGACTGGAGGGGATTGAAAGGAGCTGGAGCTGCCTCTCTGTGCAAAAGAACCGATATCGTTTGCTGATCAGGAGGAACTTTATAACTGCGGGATTGACCGGATCCCAAACACTCTTGGAGCTGCCATTGAGGCATATGCAGGCAGTCTTTTGTGAAAAATGTTCTCGGAGAACCGATTTATATTAAATATCTGGAGGCCAAAGAGAAGGAATGGGGAGAGTTCGGCATTCAGGTGACGGACTGGGAGATCGCCCAATATCTGTATCAATATTAGTGTGCAGCCTGGCAGGAGGAGGTGGGAAGGATGGCAAGTATAATCGCGGCATTTTCAAAGCCACAGGATGCCGGAAATATCCGGGCCATACTCAGGAAGAATGGCTATGAACCAGTTTTTGCGTGCACCTCCGGGGCTCAGGTTCTGGCAGCGGCAGAGAGTTTAAACGGCGGGATCGTAGTCTGCGGCTTCCGCTTTGAAGATATGGTCTGCGAGGAGCTGCGCCGCCTGCTCCCATCCTCCTTTGATATGCTTCTCATTGCTTCCCCGGCAAAATGGAGCAAACGGGATACGGAGGGAATGATCTGCCTTTCCATGCCCTTAAAGGTACATGAGCTTTTAAGCACCATAGAAATGATGCTTGAGGCCAGAAAACGGCGAAAACGCAGAAGAGGACCCGTCCTCAGGAGAGAAGCGCCGAGGAAAAGGAACTGATTTTAAAGGCAAAAGCTCTCCTGATGGATCGAAATACGATGACCGAGCCGGAAGCCTACCGATATATACAAAAATGCAGTATGGATAATGGCACCAGCCTGACCGAAACTGCTCAGATGATCATCAGCTTAATACACATGTGAGGTAGAACCATGAATTTTGTAAAAATGCAGGGAATTGGAAATGACTATGTATATGTAGACTGTTTTAAGGAGAACGTAAAATCCAAGTGCAGCAGCCCGATTTATCAGCGACCGGAGGTTTGGCATCGGTTCAGACGGCCTGATCCTGATCTGCCCTTCTGATGTGGCAGACTGCCGTATGGAAATGTACAATACAGACGGTTCACAGGGGAAAATGTGCGGAAACGGCATCCGCTGTGTGGGAAAGTATGCCTATGACCATGGGATTATTTCCCCGGATCGGAGAAGCCTGACCGTAGAGACTCCGGCTGGGATTAAGGAGTTAAAACTGGAGGTCGAAAACGGCAGGGCAGTGATGCTCACCGTTGACATGGGAGAGGCAGTTCTCACTTCCCAGCTTCCGGAAACGATTTTGGTAGATGGAAAACAATGGGAGTTTACGGGAATTGATGTAGGAAATCCCCATGCAGTGTATTTTATGGATGAAATAGACAGCCTGGATCTGGAGAAGATGGGACCGTCTTTTGAGTTCCATGAGCGTTTTATGCCGGATCGTGTAAATTCAGAGTTTATCCACGTGATTGACCGTACACATATCCAGATGCGGGTATGGGAGAGGGGCAGCGGAGAAACCTGGGCCTGCGGCACAGGAGCTACGGCCAGCGCCATGGCAGCTATTTTGCTGGGATTAACAGAGGATGAGGTGCTTGTAAGCCTTAAGGGCGGCGATTTAAGGATCCGTCTGGACCGGGAAAGCGGCCATCTGTTTATGACAGGGCCTGCAGTGGAGGTGTTTAACGGAGCCATAGAGCCTTTTGGGAGGACGGGGAAGAAGGCAGCCGTTAAGAGTACGATGGAACTGGACGGCTTTATCGGACAGCTTTAGAAGTTTGGAAAGACCAGTACCCAGATTGTATTTTCCACTCATGTTGGGCCAAGTGGTGTGGATGTGGATCACGCATATCAGATATAGACGGTATCCTGGCCGTTTATCCGCCGGCGCCAAGGAAACATCCGTCTCATTTTTACATATGGTATAAGGAAATGAAATATGTAAAAGGAGCTGCTTATGGAACAGCAAAAAAGTGTGATCATAGACGCCGGACACGGCGGGCAGAGCCGGGAGCCATGTTTGAAGGACGCAAAGAGAAGGATGATACGCTCCGTCTGGCAGTGGCTGTAGGCGAGATACTGGAAAATAATGGAATTCGTGTGATGTATACACGTACCACGGACGTATATGACACGCCTTTGGAAAAAGCCATGATTGCGAATGGATCGGGAGCTGATTTTTTCGTATCCATTCACCGGAATGCCATGCCTGTTCCGGGAACCGGAAAGGAGCATTGAACCTGGTATACGAAAATACCGGTCCGGGAGCATTGATGGCAGAAAATATCCAGAAAAATCTTGTGAAAGCTGGATTTGACGATCTGGGAGTTCAGGAACGTCCCGGAATCATTGTGCTCAGGCGGACTAAGATGCCGGCTGTGCTGGTGGAGGCGGGATTTTTAGATCACCCGGAGGACAACAGGATTTTGATGAACAATTTGATCAGATCGCCCAGGGATTGCAGACGGGATATTGACCACCTTTTCCCAACTGAAGAAAGAGACGGAAGAGAAGCGGTACTATCAGGTTCAGGTGGGAGCATACAGGGAACGGCCGCGGGCAGAGTTTCTGGTAAGGGAGCTTGCAGCCAGGGGATTTCCGGCTTTTCTTGTATATGATGACGGGCTTTATAAGGTGCGGGTCGGCGCTTTTTGCAGATGGACAATGGAGTCCGGATGGAGCAGAGAGTAAGACAGGCCGGATATCCTACCATGCTGGTGAGGGAAGAGGAAGTGTAAAAGATTGCAGATTATTTGAGATAAAGTATATGTAATGTGAGAAATTCTTCCTGTATAATGATGCTATAAGAGCAAACACCTTTTTGTGCCTTTTGGTGGCAGTGGGATTTGCGTATGGCGGTATAGAGGAAGGAGAAGAGTGATATGTTATATCCGAAGATGAACAGAGCAAGGACCGTGATGGATCTTTCCGGCCTGTGGGAATTTAAGCTTGGAGATTATGAGACGCCGGGGGATAACTGTGAGCGTCTTGCAGGAGGGGAACGGATTGCTGTCCCTGCATCCTATAATGATCAGAAGGACGATCCGGCTTATAAGAATCACTATGGATGGGCCTGGTATGAAAGAGAGGTCACGGTTCCCGCCTTTTTTAAGGGGCAGAGGCTGTTTCTGCGTTTTGATGCCGTGACACACAGGGCAAGGATCTATATAAACGGAACCTTTGTAATGGAACATAAGGGAGGATTTCTTCCTTTTGAGCTGGAGCTTACGGAGCTTGTGGTTCCGGGAGAAACGCTGCTGCTTACCGTTGCGGCGGACAACCGGATCAGCCACAGCACGCTTCCAGTGGGAAATGAAGGCGGAACCGCTTTTTTTGGCTCCGATAATCCAGGTGTGCCTTCGGTTGAAGCAGCCAAGGTATGGCGAAAACAGGGCAATCTTCCCAATTTTGACTTTTTTAACTATGCAGGAATCAACCGTCCGGTACGGCTGTATACAACACCTGTTTCCCGCATCTGCGGTCTGACCCTGATACCGGACATAGACGACACCGATGGGATTCTTCAATATGAGGCTGAGACAGAGGGAGAAGGCGCCGTTCATGTGGAAATTTTGATGTGGAGGGAATAAGGTAGCAGAGGCAGAGGGAGCTTCTGGAACCATTACCATACCTGATGCCAGATTGTGGTGGCCCTGGCCGGGAACGCCTTATCTGTACCGGGCTGTATTTACCTTTGGAGAAGATATCTATGAGGAAACCTTTGGCATCCGTACAGTGAAGGTAGAAGGAACCCAGTTCCTGATTAATGGAAAGCCATTTTATTTTAAAGGCTTTGGAAAGCATGAGGATTCCCCATTTCATGGAAGGGGCTGGATCTGTGCCTGGATGTAAAGGATGTGAACCTGATCCACTGGCTTCATGCCAATTCCTTCCGCACTAGCCATTATCCCTATGCGGAGGAGATGTATCAGCTCTGTGACAGAGGGGGAATTGTGATCATTGATGAAACGCCGGCTGTAGGAATCGGAGCTGGCGAGCACTGCGATCCTTATCAGATATTTCCTATTCGGGGGCACCACGAGGCTGTGCTCCGGGATATGATCGAGAGGGATAAAAATCATCCCTGCGTGGTAATGTGGTCCATGGGAAATGAGCCGGATACAGAGCATTTTCCGGAATCAGCCTATGAATACTGGCACAGCCTGTATGAGTATACGCACACCCTGGATCCGCAGAACCGTCCTGTGACCTTTGTCTGCTGCCAGAATAATTATGAAAAGGATCTTGTGACCCGGACGATGGATGTAGTATGCATCAACCGGTATTACGGATGGTATAACTTGTCGGGCGATCTGGACGCAGCCTGCTATGCTCTGAACATGGAACTGGACTTCTGGGAAAAAATAGGAAAACCTGTGATGATTACAGAGTATGGGGCAGACGCTGTGGCGGGCATCCATCAGTGTGTACCGGAAATGTTCAGTGAAGAATATCAGATGGAATATTACAGGCGGCAGAATGAGGAATTTGATAAAAGGTCTTTCTTTATGGGAGAGCAGGTCTGGAATTTTGCGGACTTTGCGGCATTTCAGGGTTGCATGAGAGTGGACGGCAATAAGAAGGGCCTGTTTACAAGAGAAAGACGGCCAAAGCTGGCAGCACACTATTTCAGAAAGCGTTGGGAGAACATTCCCAATTTTGAGTATAAAGCAGGAGGAAATACGGATGAAAAGTAGAAATCCAAGGATTTCCTGGCTGGATAATCCGGAGGTTTTTGAGGTGAACCGGAACAATGCTCATTCAGATCATGTATATCCTTTTTTTCAGGAGGCAGGATCAGAGGGAATCGGTTTTATGCTTCTGGATGGTGTCTGGGATTTCTGCTGGGAGGAGCAGCCACCGGAATATGCGCTCAGGGGAACGGAGGATTCAGACGGAGTTGCTTTTTATAAAGCTGCTTTTGAGGAAAAGGACTGGGGAACGATCCAGGTTCCCGGCCATGTCCAGCTTCAGGGGTATGACAACTGCCATTATGTCAATACCATGTATCCATGGGATGGAAGGTCAGAGATCCGTCCTCCGGCCATTGACTGGGAGAATGCTCCGGCCGGGAGCTATGTAAGGGAATTTATTATCACAGATCAGGAGAAAGATTTTCTGGAAAAACGGGTGTTTGTGTCGTTCCTGGGAGTGGAAACAGCCTTTTATGTGTGGTGTAACGGTCAGTTTGCAGGAGTATGGCGAGGACGGTTTTACACCGTCGGAGTATGAGCTTACGGGAGTTCTTCATCCTGGCGTAAACCGGCTGGAGGTGCGCGTTTACAAGCGTAGCAGTGCCAGCTGGATTGAGGATCAGGATTTCTTCCGTTTTACAGGGATTTTCCGGTCGGTATATCTTTACTGTATACCGGAAATCCATGTGGAGGATCTGTTTATAAAGGCGTATCTGACGGATGATTACAGAGATGGCTTTCTGGATGTAGAATTTACCATGGAAAATCAAACGGATACAGCTATGAGATAAGGCTTGCGCTGGAGGATGCAGGCCGGATCATAAAACAGGGCTTTAAAAGGAAGGATGGAAAAGCTGCGCCGTATCACTGGGAAAAATCCCCAATGTACATCCATGGAGCGCAGAAGATCCCTTCCGATATCTGCTTCATATAGAACTGTGGGGAGAAGATGGCTGTAAGGAGTCTTTTTTGCAGCCAGTTGGATTCCGAGGCTTTGAGCTGAAGAACGGGCAGATGTGCTTAAACGGATGCCCCATTGTTTTTCACGGCATAAACCGCCATGAATTTGACTGGCACAGGGGAAGGGCTGTCACAGCCGATGATATGCTTTATGATATTCGTTTTTTAAAGCAGCATAATATCAACGCCGTCCGTACCTGCCACTACCCCAATCAGTCCCTGTGGTATGAGCTCTGCGACCGTTATGGTATTTATGTTATGGATGAGGCAAATCTGGAAAGTCATGGTTCATGGCAGAAAATGGGAGCCTGTGAGCCGTCATGGAATGTACCGGGAAGCCTGCCACAGTGGAAAGCCTGTGTAACAGACCGTGGAAAGTCTATGGCGGAACGGGATAAGAATCATCCGTCTGTGCTGATCTGGTCCTGCGGAAATGAGTCCTATGCCGGAGAGGATATCCGTGCGATGAGCCGCTGGTTTAAGGAGAGAGATCCGGGGCGTCTAATCCATTATGAGGGCGTTTTCTGAACCGGGAATTTGAGGATATCAGTGACATGGAAAGCCAGATGTATACGCCTCCGGAACGTGTAAGGGAATTTCTGGAAAATAACACGAAAAAGCCTTTTATTATGTGTGAATATATGCATGCCATGGGAAATTCCCTGGGAGGCATGGACCGGTATATGGCGTTGGAATATGAATATCCTGCCTATCAGGGAGGCTTTATCTGGGATATGATCGATCAGGCGGTTGCCAGACAGGGAAAAGACGGGAAGGAATATCCGGCATACGGCGGTGATTTTGGAGACCGTCCCACAGACTGGCAGTTCTGCGGAAACGGAATTTTGTATCCGGATCGTTCCATATCTCCAAAGGCTGCTGAGGTAAAGGCTCAGTATGCTGCGGTGCGTTTGAAGATTTCTCCGGAGAGACGGCAGATACAGATTGAGAACCGGCAGCTTTTTCAGACCTTCGGGTCTTGCGTTTGTGCTGACAGTGTTAAGAAATGGAAAAAATGGAAAACATTTCCGTTTAAGGCACAGGCTGCTCCGGGAACGTGCCGTATATTCCTTTGATGAGACAGGCTTTACAAAACGATACCGCGTTGGAAGATGGAAAG
>SCPO01000686.1_pt1 | contig 10068 bp, 17 predicted proteins | sample 6106821 | NCBI WGS metagenome assembly SCPO01 (sample SAMN10720448, study PRJNA508395) | human gut metagenome | isolation source: Participant 2 stool, 0 month | host: Homo sapiens | collected 2017 | reverse complement strand
AATTGATTTTGAGTTGAGTTTGGAACGGAGGATTAATATGAAAGCAAACGGAAAAGCTATTAAATACGGAGATAACATTGATACAGACGCAATAATTCCGGCAAGACATTAACACAACAGACCATAAGGAACTTGCGTCACACTGTATGGAAGATAGATAAAGAATTTGTAAATAAAGTTAAAGACGGCGACATTATGGTCGGCGGTGAAACTTCGTCTGCGGTTCATCAAGAGAACACGCACCTATCGCTATAAAGCAAGCGGTATTTCATGCGTAATCGCAAAGGATTTTGCAAGAATTTTCTATCGTAACGCTATTAATATCGGACTTCCTATTCTTGAATGCCGAGGCCAGAGGATATAGACGAGGGCAATGAAGTAGTTGATTTCGATACAGGTGTTATCAAACAAGACAAAGAATAAGACTTATCAAGCAGTTGCATTCTGAATTTATGCAGGGCATTATCAATGCAGGCGGTTTGGTTGAGTACAAAGAAAGGAATGTAATAAAATGGCTTGAATTTAATATTGCACTTATACCGGGTGACGGAATTGGTCCTGAAATCGTATCGGGTGCTGTTACAGTTCTTGACGCGGTAAGCAAAAAGTACGGACACAAATTTAATTATCAGGAAGTATATGGGCGGTTGTGCCATAGATAAGTACGGTGTACCGCTTCCGCAGGAAACAGTTGATATTTTAAAAATCAGACAGTGTGCTTTTAGGTGCAGCTCGGCGGTCCGAAGTGGATTCACAACCGTCTGAAAACAGACCTGAAAAGGACTTTTGGGTATAAGAAAGGCTCTTTGAATTATATTCAAATCTTCGTCCGTCAATCCTAAAGCCGCAGCCGGCTGACGCGTCACCGCTTAAAGACGAAAAGCTTGAAAAAGGACTTAACGTAATGGTTGTCCGCGAACTTACAGGCGGTATTTACTTCGGTGAAAGAAAGAAAGCAGAGGACGGCTCATGGGCCGGATACAGAAAAGTATTCAGTTGAAGAAATCAAGAGAATAGGTAAAATTGCATTTGAAACAGCTATGCTTAGAGATAAGAGAGTTGTATCTGTTGATAAGGCCAACGTACTTGAATCTTCAAGACTTGGAAAAGATCTACATTGAGCTTCGCAGACTATCCCGAAGTTGAGCTTACTCATGTATGTTGATAATGCAGCTATGCAGCTTGCAATTATCCGGCACAATTTGACGTAATCGTTACATCAAATATATTCGAGATATTCTTTCAGACCTTCAAGTGCTATTGCAGGTTCAATCGGTATGTTGCCGTCAGCGTCACTTGGCGCAACAAAAATGCGGTATGTACGAACCGATTCACGGCAGTGCTCCTGATATTGCAGGTATGGATATTGCAACCCTATTGCAACCATTGTTTCAGCCGCATGATGCTTGAAATGTCATTCGGTCTTGTAGAAGAAGCAAAGGCAACAAATGACGCAGTAGATAGGTACTTGACCAAAATTACAGAACAACCGATATTATGTCAGACGGTATGAAAAGGTTGGCTGTAAGGAAATGGCTAAACTTATTGCGGAAATATATATAAGCAACAAAAACACTCATAAAGAGTGTTTTTGTTGCTTTATGGCAAAGTTCTTTAATGATGTTGACTTGATATGAAGTTTGTGGTAGAATATAGTATCAGATAGGACTACACAAAATTAATTACATCATTGGAGGCATCATTATGAACATTTCAACAAATCTAAAAGCTATTGATATGATAAAGGTGAGATTTTATCGGAGATAGCACATCTTTACAGAACTCTTGCGGACTATGACGAAATAGGCGATTATGAGAGTGTTACAAATGAAATAGCAACGGTTATTGCTATGGATTACATACTTGCAAGACGGTTGGGAATCGGTTAGCGTAGCATAGATAAAAATTTCCGAACTTCTCGGCATAGGTGAAGAAAACGGACACGAACTTGAGATAGAGTTTTCGGATATGTCGGAACTAAAGAAATATTTAAAGAGCTACATAGCTACAGTGCATCAATGCACTTTGAGGACTTATGAGAAAACATTACGACAAGTTGTTAAAACTTGCATTAAGATAGCATTTGCATCAGCACTGCTTTTGATCATAAGCGGTGTACTCAGTTATGCGATTAAAGGCAAGGTTATAGCAATATTAGAGATAATTGCGGGGATAATAGCATTTTGTGCGGTTATTTTATAAGAAATAAAAGAAATGAGAGTGTTAATAATTTTCTTGAAATTATGGCAAAAAGCTCAAATTGATTTCGGCAAATATTATGGACTCTTTTCCATATACCTATCGTTGTTGTGCATATAGACGGTTCCATATGCTGGTACAACGGCAAATTTTCGGAATTGTTTTTAATAAGGACCTTTTGACACAAAACTCGAAAATTCAATATCCGATATAAAGTGGGAGAAATTTTAAAATCAGCACTATGAAAAACGTATACGAATTGACGATAAGCGATATTTGCTTATTGCAAATACAATCAGAAACAGAAATATAAGTATTTCCGAAGATGAGGACAAGGTATCCGTATATATTTATCTTATTGACAGAACTGTTGAATATGAATTAAAAGAAAATACGTTAACGAAAAACAGATGTTGCGATTATCAATATTGATAATTATGACGATGTATTGCAACGTGTCAATGACAACGAGCAACAACAGATTTTGGCACAAATAAGAAAATGTATCAATGAATGGGTAGACGAATCGAATGCACTTTTAAAAGTAACCGACCGCGACAGATTTTATATGTTCTTTGAACATCGCCATCTTGCACAGTATGTCAGTAAAAAGTTTGATATATTGTATAAGGTGAGAAAAGTCGGTGAAGATATGAAACTTCCGGTAAGTATCAGTATCGGTATCGGCGTAGGCGGAAGTCTGTCGGAAAATGATATGTACGCAAGAAATGCACTTGATATGGCACTAGGACGCGGAGGCGACCAAGTCAGCATAAAGGACGATACACAGTATAAATTTTACGGCAGTAAGGCTCGTGATTACGAAAAGAGTACAAGAGTTAAAACAAGAGCTATTGCTGTTGCATTAAAAGACTTTATAAAAATTCCGACAAAGTAATATTTATGGGACATTCCGGTGCGGACTATGACTGCTTCGGTGCGGCGGTAGGCTTGCAGAGAGCAGTCAGAACGCTCGGCAAAAGCCGTATATTGTCTATGACAACAATTCACCGGCCATAAAAAAATGTATGACGACCTTCGTGCAATGAGTGAGTACAGAGGTATGTTTATAAGCAATGACGACGCAGTCGAAAACGTTACATCAGATACATTGATAGTTGTGCTTGATACGCACAGACCGTCAATGTTGCCATGCCCGAAACTTATCGAAAAGGCAAGGTTGTGCTTATCGACCACCACAGACGATCGACTGATTTTATTAATCCTTGTTCGCTTATTTATCACGAACCGTATGCGTCGTCAACTTGTGAAATGGCTACTGAATTATTGGAATATATGAATTTGGGAAGTTCACTTACAACCGTTGAGGCGGAGTGTTTGTATACGGGTATCTTGATGGATACAAAGAACTTTATAGTAAAAACAGGTGTCAGAACATTTGAGGCGGCTTCATATTTAAGACGTTTGGGACTGAATACGGCAGACGTTAAAAGCTGTTTAACGTGAATAAAGAGGACTATGACCACAGAGCCGATATTGTAAAGACATCGAAAATTATAGTATCGCAGATTGCAGTCGCAAAGTGTTACACAAAGTATCCCAATATAAGAGTGATAGCGTCACAGGCGGCTGATGAAATGCTTAATATAGGTGATATTCGTGCGTCGATAGTTGTATATGCACAGGACGGCGGCGTGGGTATAAGCGCCCGTTCGCTCGGTGATATTAATGTACAGCTTATTATGGAGTATCTCGGCGGCGGCGGACACAGTACCGTTGCCGGTGCACAAGTAAAAGACAAAAATGTAGATATGGTAATTGAGGACGTTGAAAAGGCTGTCTTTGATTACGTTGCAAATAATGAAAGTTAATTGGAGGAAGGACAATGCAAGTTATATTGACAAGAGATGTAAAAGGACAAGGTAAAAAGGTCAGATGGTAAATGTATCTGACGGTTATGCAAGAAACTATCTTTTGCCGAGAGGTCTTGCCGAACCGGCTACAAAGTCGAATATAAACGTAATGAAGGGTAAGCAGGAATCTCTTGAATACAAGAAAAAGTTGAGCTTGAAGAGGCAAATGCAATCGCAGAGAAAAATGAAAGAAATCAAGGTTGTGCTAAAGGCTAAAGCAGGCGAAAACGGTAAACTTTTGGATCTGTAACATCAAAAGATGTAGCAGAGGCGCTTACTTCACAACACCACATCAAACTTGACAAAGAAATTTGTTATGCCTGACGGCATAAAGACATTGGGAACAACGACTGTTGACGTAAAAATTTATACAGGCGTTGTCGGTAAGTTAAACGTAGTTGTAGAACAGATATAACTTTGGGAGGTAATGGATTTATGGCAGAAATGTCGAATCCTGTTGACGTAATGGGCAGAGAACTGCCATATAGTCAAGAGGCGGAATTGGCTGTAATAGGCAGTGCTCTTACTAATTCGCACAGTGTTGCGGAGTCGGTTGAAATACTTAGACCGTCAGATTTTTACTTCCACAGAATAAGGAAATATTCAGTGTAATTCTTGATTTATTTAACGAAAATGCGGCTATAGATTTTATTACCGTTTCAAATAAGTTGAGCCAAAGCGACAAACTTGAGGCTGTCGGAGGTATCGCTTATTTGAGAAATGTGGCAACAAATGTGCCGACAACAAGGCACATGACGTATTATTCGCAAATAATTAAAAAGGCAGTTTTGAGAACACTTATTAAAAGTGCCAACGATATTTCCGATATGGCTTACGGTCAGAACGATAAAGTCGAAAGAATAGTCGACCGCCGAACAGCTTATTTTGACGTTACATCATCAAACAACAAGAGCGATATACTTCCTATAAGTGAGATATTCATGGGCAGTTATCAGGAACTTGTTGAAAACTCTTTAAATCAAAGCGGTATAACGGGTTTGCCTACAGGTTTTGATGAACTTAACAGACGTACGGGCGGTTTCATGGCGGCGAACTTATTCTATCGCCGGACGTCCGGGTATGGGTAAGTCAAGTTTTGCTGTAAATATAGCGGAACACGTCAGTATTACCGATAAAACCGTTGCGATATTCAACCTCGAAATGCCGAAAGAACAGATTGTAAACCGTATTATATGCAGCCAGGCACTTGTTAATTCAAATAAAATCAGAACAGGTGATATAACAGGCGAAGATTGGGAAAAATCGGTGCAATAGTAAACAGAGTTGCAACTGCACCGATGTATATAGACGATACTGCGTCAATAACGGTATCGGAAATCCGTGCAAAATGCAGACGATTAAAGCAGACAAAAAATCTTGAACTTATCGTAATCGACTATTTGCAGTTAATGCAGTCGAGCGGAAGAACAGAGAGCAGACAAAATGAAATTGCCGAAATTTCGCGTTCGTTAAAAATTTTGCAAAGGAACTTAATATTCCTGTCATTGCACTTTCACAGCTTTCGCGTGCGGCTGAATCGAGAAGCGATAAGCGTCCCATGCTTTCGGACTTGCGTGAATCGGGTGCTATCGAGCAGGACGCCGATATGGTTATGTTTTGTATCGTGACGAATATTATAATCCCGATACCGAGGATAAAAATTCATTGAATGTATTGTCGCAAAAACAGAAGCGGTGAAACCGGTATGTTTAAACTTGGTTGGAAAGGTGAATATACCAAGTTTCTAATGTTGAATTTGCATTGAAGGAAGAATAATGGTTTTAGATATTATTAAAAGACCTTGCGTGAATATAATTTATTGAATAACGGCGACAGCGTGCTGGTCGGTCTTTTCGGGCGGTGCGGATTCGGTGTGTCTTACTCACGCACTTTGGTCGCTGAAAGATGAATTTGACATAAAAATTATATACGGCCCATATTAATCACGGCATAAGAGGCGAGGAGGCAAAGAGAGATGAACTTTTGCCGAAAACTTTTCAAAAAATTGGGTATTGAATGTTTTGTGTTAAATGCAGATATACCCCAAATTGCAAAAGATACAAATGTGTCAGAAGAAACAGCCGGCAGAAATGAGAGATAAATTTCTTTAATAAATTGTGCGAAAAATGACGATAAAACAAAGCTGCAACGGCGCATAACAGAAATGACAATGCCGAAACTTTGATTATGAATTTTATGCGTGGCAGTACGACAAACGACTTTGCGGAATACCGTATGTCCGCGGAAACATAATTCGTCCGATATTGAATGTTTCACGAGATGAAATCGAAAATATTGCAGTGATAACGGACTTGAATATATGACAGACAGTACAAATTTGACAGAAGATTACACACGCAATAAAATACGTCACACATTACTCCGTATATTCAAAAGGAATTTAACACGAGTTTTATTAAAACCGTTACGGAAAATGCTTGCTTGATAAAAGATGACAGTGATTATCTTGACGGTATTGCGGAAGATTTTTATAAAAAGCACATCAGAAATTGTGCTGTTAATATTGAAGATTTGAATAAGACGGATATTGCGATAAAAAAGACGTGTTTTAAGATTGATGTTAAGAGATATTTATAACAGTCTTATTTCGTCAACATATGTTGCGGATATATTGTCGCTTGCCGATAAATCAAGCGGCAGATTAAATAAATTTGCCGTACGGTATTGTTAAAAAACGAGTAATGGCAAAATAATACTCTGAACACAAAAAGAAGAAACACAGCCGTTTGAAGTCAGTATTAATATCGGTGAAACAGTTTTTATTTCGAACTTGACAAAAAAATTTCGGTATCTGAAACGGATATGCGAAATAAAGACGGTGCAATATATCTTCGTGTGACAAGACTGATAAAATCATTGTACGCAACAGGCGAAACGGTGATAAATTTCAGCCTATGGGTATGAACGGTACGAAGAAATTAAAGGAATATTTTATAGATAAAAATCCTAAAGATAAACGAAACAGTGTGCCGATAACGAGATAAACGGCGAAATTGCTGCAGTCGGCAACAGAATAGACAAACGTTTTGCTTTCAAGGATAAAGGTATAAAATAGAATTTTACGATAATTAAGGAGGTAGTCAGTTGCAGAAAAGATTTAAAGGACTCGGAGTATGGGTGGCAATGCTTGTAGTTGCGTATCTGATTTATATGTTCGCAGTCGGATTCGGTGCATCGCAGACCAAAATGGTTTACTCTGATTTGGTCAACAGTATAAAGTCCGAACAGGTAAGTTCGATGCTTGTGTCGGAAATACCGTAACGGTGATTAATTTACAAACGGTGACAGCTAAAGGTGAAAATTCCGTCACTTGACACGTTGCAGGCAGATGTCGGAAAAGAAATGAACGACCAAATGGATAAAGGCACTTTTAAAGCAAGAGGCTTAACCAAGATTTCCATGGACGGCGGTTACAAATATAATTTTGATAATTGTATTTATATGTGTGTTCTTTTCGGATTTTGCGAAAGGCGGTTCGGGTGCAACCAATTTTACAAAGAGCAGAGCAAGACTTAATGAGAACACCAAGAACGTGACATTTAAAGATGTTGCGGGAGCTGATGAGGAAAAAGCCGAACTTGCGGAAATAGTCGAGTTTTGAAAATCCTCAAAAGTTTGTAAGCCTTGGTGCGAGAATACCTAAGGGTGCTTTTGTCGGCTCGCCGGGTACGGGTAAAACACTTCTTGCAAAGGCGGTTGCCGGCGAGGCGAAAGTTCCGTTTTTCTCTATAAGCGGTTCGGATTTCGTTGAACTTTATGTCGGCGTAGGTGCATCGCGAGTGAGAGATTTGTTTGAACAGGCAAAGAAACAGACCGTATTGTGTTTATAGATGAAATAGACGCAGTCGGCAGAAAAGAGGTGCCGGTATGGGCGGCGGTCACGATGAAAGAGAACAGACTTTAAATCAGTTGCTTGTTGAAATGGACGGATTTGGCGAAAATGAAGGCGTTATAATGATGGCGGCTACAAACCGTCCGGATATACTTGATCCCGCACTTTTAAGACCGGGACGTTTTGACCGACAGATTGTTGTTGATGTTCCTGACGTAAAGGGCAGAGAGGCTATTCTAAAAGTTCATTCTGCTAAAAAGCCTTTGGCAAATGACGTTGACTTGGAAGAGATCGCAAAGCAACAGCAGGTTATTCGGGTGCAGACCTTGAAAACTTAATGAATGAGTCCGCTATTTTTGCGGCAAGACGAAACCATCTTGAAATAACAAGAAAAGATATTGAGGACGCAAACTTAAAGTAATGATGGGAACGGAAAACGTTCGAGAATTATTACCGAAAAGAAAAGAAACTTACGGCATTTCACGAGGCAGGCCATGCAGTTTTGGCAAAACTTGTCGATAAAACATCGCATATTCATAAGGTGTCAATAATACCGCGTGGCAGAGCAGGCGGATATACGATGTATGTGCCTGATGAAGATAAAATGTACACATCAAAAATGAAATGTTGGACAGAATAATTGTAATGCTTGGCGGCAGAGTAGCCGAAGAACTTACAATGGACGACATCAGCACAGGCGCGTCAAGTGACATTCAACGTGCAACTGACATAGCACGTCAAATGGTTACAAAATACGGTATGTCAGAGGCAATCGGCCCTGTATCGTATGATGACGGCGGCGAAGTGTTTATCGGACGTGATTTTGCACACTCAAAAGCATATTCCGAAAAACAGCCGCAGATATTGACGCGGAAGTAAAGCATATAATGACTTTACAATACCGGAAAACTGAACAAATTCTTACTGAAAATATGGCTGTACTTACACGAGTGGCTGAAAAACTTGAAAAGGAAACTATTGACGGTCAAGAATTTGAAGAATGTTTTAATATATAAAAAGGAGGAAACAATAATGGCACAAGTAACAAAAAGACTCAATCGGTGAGGCTTAAGCATAGATGAAGAAATCGCTCCAATACTAATGGGTATCGGAATGCACTGCCTTGGCTGCCCGGCATCACAGGGTGAATCACTTGAGGAAGCTTGCATGGTTCACGGCGTTGATGCTGACGAACTGTAAAGAAGATTAATGACTTCTTGGCTTCAAAGTAATAATTTAGCAGATAACCGTAGCTTATGCTACGGTTATTTTTTATAAAAGTGAACATATATATGATTTAGATTGAATTATACGACAAAATGTGAGAAAATTATTATATGCGAACCATTATCAATGTATCAAAAATGTACCGTCAATGATAAAACATTTATCATTGTATGAAATGTTTAAATAAAGTGTCGGTTTTTGTGCAGAGTATACTATAACATAATACGTTACAATTGCTATAATAAATTCAACAAATAAACAAAGAGGAAAGGGCAAAGGCGTTATATTCCCTCTAACATTGATGATTTTATCATTGTGTATTAAAAAGTCAATATATCTAAAAATAAATTCTATTGTTCAATATATTGAATGATTTATATAAAAAATATTGTAAGATATACATATAAAATATATTTCGGATGTAAATAAAATGTCAAAGAAATTTTAAGTATTATTGTGGCGGCAGAAATGTTATTTGAAGTATATGAAATATTGCAGAACGGGTACAAATTGAATGGATCGCAGATCAAGATTAAGCTTCAGCGTCGGCAGACGAAAAAACATTGACTTCTTTATAAAAAGCAATAATTTATATTTTACAGCAATAATGCTTAATGATTTTTTGATTTGGCGGTGTATAACTAATCATAAATAAAAACGATATGCGAAGGAGCAATTATTATGGATAAGGTTATATTAAAGCAAGAAAAAGTTACAATACCTACATATGAAATTTCTGATTACGACAAAAATCCTCATGCGTTTCTTGAAAACGTGTATATCAAGGTTCAAGCGGACGAGTTTATCCGCACCCTGTATGCGAGGGTGTTTCGGACGTTAAGACTGATAAAGAATACAACGCAATTTTCTTGGAAAACGATTATATTCTTGTAATGATTTTACCTGAAATCGGCG
>SCPO01000739.1_pt1 | contig 10110 bp, 9 predicted proteins | sample 6106821 | NCBI WGS metagenome assembly SCPO01 (sample SAMN10720448, study PRJNA508395) | human gut metagenome | isolation source: Participant 2 stool, 0 month | host: Homo sapiens | collected 2017 | reverse complement strand
GCCACGAACTGTCCGCCGATCAGCTGGCCAAAGCGGAGAAGACGAAGGAATCCGTGCTGGAGTCGCTTAAGGCTTTGGGGCCGGTGACTAAAATCAGATCGTTATTTTCAGCATCCGCGAAACAAAGCTTTCGCGGACGCTGCTGAAAGGCCCTAGGACTGCTTTAAAGTAGCCGGCGCGGCGCTGCAGACGGTCGAGCACGATAAAAATTAAAAGCGTGAAGGCTGAAAGCAGCAGGCAGAGCGTGGTCGCAACATCAAAGTCTGCCCGTGAAACCGCATTCCAAATCTCAAGCGAGAGTGTATTGGTGCGGTCGGAAATGTTCTCCCACCATCATCGTGATGCCCACTTCCGCTTGCGCGAGAAATGCCGAGCAGCCCGGATAGAATCTGGCCGCGTACAAGCGGCAGAGTAACTTTGCGGTAGACGGTGAGCGGCGGTGCGCCGCACGCGCGCAGCAAATTCAAGCGCTTTGAGCTGTTCGCTTGCAAGCGCTCCCTGAATCGGGCGAATGACGAGCGGCAGTCCCGCGATGAAGGCAGCCAGATAGACCGCCCAAGGCGTGAAGACGATTGAAATGCCGACCGCATCGAGCATGCCGCCCAACGGGCCGCTCCGTCCGATGAGTAGCAGCAGAAGGTAGCCTAATGCAACAGGCGGAAAGACAAGCGGCAAGGTAACGAAAAAGCTCAGTGCCCGCACGCCAACGCCTTCTCGCCGGGCGAAGAGCCAAGCGAGCGGGGGTGCAAGCACGAGAAATCCGGCCCCGCCACCAGGCAGGTTTTGCCGTGAGCATGACGGCAAAATAAGTTCCGGCGACTTCAGTGCCGAGAGCCAGCTTTCTGTCACGATTTCGGTCTCCTCTCAAGGAGGCATTAAGCCTAACGAAGGGATTAACGAGAAACACCAAACTTCCGAGCACCGCGTCGGTTTTGGGGCCCCCAGCCAGGTTAAAACGCTTTGACGTCATCGGCTTCGCCCGCTGCGCCTTTTACTGGCTGAGCAGTCATGCGAATAGGTTCGTAACCTTCTTTCACAGCGACAAAGCCGCCGATCTTGTCTTTGCCTTGACGAGCTGCGAGGAGATTGACAGCCCGCATCCATCTCTGCGCGGGAGACATAGGACATCACCTGAGGCACCATTGAAACCACATTGAGCTTCCCAGCGATTTTTCTGTAAGTCCGGAACCATCGAGGTATTCCTTGGCTGCGCGTCCGTAGACTGCGGCCTTCGGTCGGGCATCGCCACGGTTTGACGGCATCGCTGGTCAGATCTTCGGGCGATGCGAGCGTCAGGCCTTTGCGCCAAATGAGGATCAGCGGCGTATCGCCCAAACGGACCCCGGCATCAGCATTCAGTGCTTTTGTGAATTTTTTGAGACTCGTAGCATCCGAAACAACGACTGTAACCGGACTGCCGCTTTCAACCTGAGCGAGCATCTGAGCGATGTTGCCGCCGAAAGCCTTTCAACTTTTGCGCCGGTGTCTTTTTCATATTGGGCGGTCAGTGCCTCAACCATTTTGATATAGCCGCCGCCTGTCGTGACGGTGACCTGGGCTTGTGCTGCGCCGGCAAGGGTCAGGGCGGCAGCGGCAGTGATCAATGTAGATGTGAACAGCTTCATTGTCTGTAAACCTCTAATTAAGCGGCCGTGCGGAGATCCATTTCGCAAACGGCCAGATTGAAGAAGAAATGCGCGTCGGGCGAGCCGCATCTCCTCTTCAGAATGGGTGATATAAAGAATCGGAACATCGAGCGTTTGTGCGGCACGTTCGATGAAGCCCATCAGCAGACTGCGGCGCTCAGGATCAAGGCTCGAAAGCGGCTCATCGAGTATGAGAAGCGATTCAGTTCCCATCAGTGCGCGAGCCAGTGCAACGCGCTGTCCTTCACCGCCGGAAAGGCTGCCAGGATGACGATGGAGAAGCCGTTCAAGGCCAAGGATCTCCACCACTTCTGCGAAATCAACTCGCGGTCTGCGCCTGCCGGCCGTCTGAGGAAAACGAATATTTTCTTCAGAGAGGTGCGGCAGAAGACGGGCCGTTTGAAAACGAATCCGATGCCGCGGGCTTCCGGCGCAAGGTTGATGCTGCGCGCAGTGCTGAAGACTGAGCGCCCCTCTAATTCAATCTCTCCTTCGTCGGGTTTGAGCGCCCCGGAGAGCAGATTGGCAATAGTCGTTTTGCCCGAGCCGGATTCGCCGCGCAGCACTGTAATGCCTTCGCAACAGAAAGGTCAATGGAAAGGCTGAGCTCTCCTAAACGCTTGCGAATTTGGGCCTTGAGCATGAAGCGTCTTTTCGCCTGAATCAGTGAAGGAAGTCGTTATTCCTAAAAAGGTTAACGCTCTGGTTCGCGTAATCTAGCGCAGACAGTTCCTTTGAACAAGACGGTCGAAAGAATAAGTTACGTGTCGCCGGATATCCTGTCGTCTTGCGATAAAAGTAATCGAACTCAAAACTAAGCTTACCGCCCCAGAAAGAGCCATCCAAACCAACATTCGTAGTCATTACCTTATACCAAGTAATATTCGGATTCGCCAAATTCGCTTCTTTCATACCATTCGTAATCGAAGCCGAAGAGTTTCCTGCACCTCCCAATATAAATCGATCCTCAAATTGCCATCCACTGACGAACTGACTAGCGTTTAGTTGGCTATCATTACCAATGCTTCCCCATGAGGCACGTAGTTTCAAATTATCCATCTGAGGTACCAAGTCTTTCATAAATTGCTCTTCAGAAATACGCCAGCCAGCAGATACGGCAGGGAAAAATCCCCAACGTTTATCCGGAGCCGTCTTATAAGAGCCATCATAACGAAAACTGAACTCAGCCATATATTTACCCGCATAGACATAATTCAAGCGGCCTACTAAACCGCCATATTTATAGACCGCAGAGTTTCCTTCATTATACATATTATCCACGTCACCTCTATCTAGCTCAGGTATAGCCGATGTTGTCGAATAATAACGTCTAGCCATGAACCAGTTCGTATTTGTCTCTTTCCACTCCCATAAAGCCAAAGCTTCCACATCGTGCAAATCATTGAATGTATTCTTGTAGTTCAATGAGTATTGCTGGGTAGTCTTATAATAAGGTTGAGTTTTCTCCATCAACTCTCCCTTCGCGACCTTCGTTATCGGGTTATACGTATCTTGAACCGAATCGTAGGTATAGAACGTACAGGCCGTCTTCATCTCTTTCTGAGCCAAGTTGGTATAATCATAGGCGAAGAAAGCACGGGCTTTTAGCCCTTTAAAGATCTCATAATTCAAGGCTAATTGACCGTTAAACTCGACATTGCGCTTATCCTTGAAGCCTGTAGCGTCACGATCGAGCATGGCTACCGGGTTCAATTCATTATTGTCCGAATTATAGTAGTAGTTTTTATTATTATTGGCATAGACAGGGACATTCGGAGCGTTCGACTTAATCGCTGTAAATAACTCGATACCTTCATCGCCCGTCCAATACGGATATTTATAATCATCGATATGACCGCCTAGGCCCACTTCAGCGTTCAATTTGCTGGTGATCTCAGCCGTAATATTTGAGCGGAAATTATAGCGCTTAAACTCTTGGGTAGATTTTAAGATACTCTCTTGATCCAAATATCCTAACGAGAAGAAATAGCGGATCTTCTCAGAACCTCCATTGATATTCAAGTTATGCTGTTGTTTCGGGGCAACCTTGCGGACCGTTTCCGCATACCAGTCGGTGGACGGATAATTGATTGGGTCCGAACCTGTACGGTATTTCTCGACCTCTTCATCCGTAAAACGCTTGGATTGTCCGGCGTTCATCAACGCTTGATTACGGTAATAGGCATATTCATACGCATTCATCATCTCAAGGTTCTTTACCGGAGATTGCAAACCGATAGAATAGCTATAGTTAATTTTAGGGCGGCTCATCTCACCTTTTTTCGTCTCAATAATGATGACACCATTCACTCCTTTGAAACCGTACACAGCGGCGGAGGCATCTTTCAAGACGTTCATAGAAGCGATCTCATTCGGATCGATCTGGGTAAACGGACGTTCCACTCCATCCACAATAACTAACGGCTCTCCAAAACCACGAATATTAAATCGATCCGAGCTATCGACACCTGGCTCACCCGTAGACTCCTGATAGCGTACACCCGGGATCTTACCGATCAAGTTTGCCTTCATATTCGGTTGGCTAACCTTTGCCAGTTCCTCGCCCTTCAAGGAGGCGACAGCTCCGGTTAAGGTCGCTTTCTTTTGCGTACCATAACCGACCACTACGACCTCATCCAATTTTTGAGTATCTTCCGCTAATTTAATATCGACCCGAGTCTGCCCTTTTATAGCGATCTCTTGAGGGCGATAGCCAATATAAGTAATTTCCAGAATGGCATTGTTAGGTACTTCCAACAAGAAATTACCATCCATATCCGTAATTGTACCGTTGGTGGTACCCTTTACGGATACATTCGCTCCGATAACTGGCATCCCTAGATCATCTACCACCGTCCCCTGCACTTTCCTTGTTTGCTGGGCTACATTCGCTCGCTTTTCAGCGGATAGAGCGATTTGGTTGTTTTAATAACATACGATATACCCATCTGATCGGCGATCAAATTAAGTACATTCTCGATATCGCTATCTTTTACGTTTACCGTAACCCGTTTCTCCATCGGAATCGAGTTTTCATTATAAAAGAAACGATAATCACTGATCCTTTCGATCTCTTTAATAACTTCACGAACAGGTTGTTGTTTCACAGATAAAGTTATCTGCGCCAAAGTGGCGTCCGTATAAGCAAATAGGAAGCCACACAATAAGATTGTTCGTACCGTTTGTTTAATTTTACGCATTTTCCACGTGTTTTTAATAGTATAATTTACACAATATGATACGCTTCCACTCTTTTTCGCAGAGTGGACTATTCACAAAAACATATCAAAAGTTAACGATTGATTTAGCTATATAAGCCCGACATTTGTTATCTCACGTCCTTCGTCATAGGCATTACTTTTTTTCATCAATAATAATAGTATCTCCTTTTGATGTATATATAATAGGCGATGTCAAACTGATTAGTTCGATAATATTATCCAAGCTATTATTGGTTATCACTCCCGTGAATCGTAATGCTTTAACCTTCTCACTCTTAAATACTACTTGGATATTATACATCCGGTTTAACAATACGGCGATCTCGCTTAAAGCCTCATCATTAAAAGCCAACTCATTATTCCGCCATAGACAGGCCCTATATGCGTCATTCAATGTGGATTTTTTCAGTTGCCCCGTGTTTTTCAAGTAAGTAACCGCTTGATCCGGCAATAAGAACGCCTCGTCTCGTCCGACACTCGTTTTTACTTTTCCTTGAAACAAGGTGACCACGGCTTGATTATCTTCTTCGTAAGCCTTTACATTAAAAGAAGTGCCCAACGCCTCTACCGCTAAATCGCCCGCTTGTACGACAAAACGATTGAGACTATCTTTCGCTACCTCAAAATAAGCCTCTCCATCCAAGGATATGATGCGCTCTCCATCTCCATATAGGTTTGTGTACTTGATTTCTGAGTCTGAGTTCAGCCAAACCTTGGAACCATCCGGTAAGACAACGCTCGCTTTCTGTCCTTTAGCAGCAAAGACCAGATAGTCTTTTTCCACACCAACCGACCGTGAATACCTTGTCAGCAGATGTCCTCCCAAACCGGCACAGATCACCAACAAACCAATAGCCGCATAACGCATGATATTCCGAAGAGAAAAACGCCCAACGTCCTTCTTCTCGACCGCTACGCTCTCAATACGACTTTGTATTTTCCGGAACATTCGCTCCTTCAAATCCGTAGGAATAGAACTGTTAGACGCAATTTCCCATTTCCGCTGGATATAGTTCCTTAATTCATCCCGGGAAACATCGCTCTTGAACCAATCCACCAGAATCCGTTCCTCGTCATGAGTAGTCTCTCCTTTCAAGAAACGTTCTAACAATATGATATATTCACTCTTTTCCATACGCTTTACATGATTATATACTCTTTGCCCGAAGCGACTACTTACAAGCAAAGCGTTTTTTTTCGCATTTAATATTCATTAACAACAAAAGATAAGAGCCAAAGCAAGATCCCTTCTTCCGCCAAATACTTCCTTAAAAACTGAAGAGAGCGGTAAATCTGGGCTTCAACGGTTCTTTCGGAGATGGACAGACGTTGTGCGATTTCCTTCGTCGATAAGTGCTCTTTACGACTAAGCAAAAAGATTTCCCGACGGGATACCGGTAATTTATCAATAAGAGAATCAATATATTGTCCTATCGAATTTACCGTAATATCTTCTTCGACTTTTGGAGTGTCCCGTTCATCCCAATCTGCTTCTAAGGATTTCATATATAGCTCCGCATGGAAAAGGGAATCCCACTCGTCATACACTAAATTACGGGCAATCGTGAAAATATAGGAATCAAAATTCTTATCTATATCCAGTGAACCTCTCTTTTCCCAGATTCTAACGAAGACTTCCTGCGTCAAGTCCTCCGCCTCTAACCTGTTATACAATAAGGAATAGATAAAATTATAGATATGAGCGCTATACGATTCATATACAGACTGAAACGCCAGCATATTTCCTTCCTGCAGCCGAGAGATTATTTCCTTTGTTACTTTCATTTCTCAGAATTTGAAACTCTATCCTTATCATAACATTTACAGATAGTTACAGAGAATATTTCTTACAAAAACGACTAGTTTAAACGATCGTCTAGATCAACCGTTTTTTAATATTGAATATGCTTCATTATGGAGAGCTAACTACATGAGAAAAAAGAAGATAAATGAAAGCTTTGAATATTGTAGGTCAGAGAAAAATTAATATTTTTGTGGCGAATCTAGACGATCGTTTTAATCATTCATTTTCATTGTATGATAACAAAATAAGAGGCTTCCCTCACCACTATGAGACAGCCTCTTACCTCTAGGAGAAATAAATATATTATCTCCGATCTCCCTACCTTACTTTTTTAATCCTGTTGCTTCCAACCAGACATTTGCCATTAACTGGCGGCCCGGTAAATCGGGGTGTACACCATCCGCTCCCCAATAACGAGCTGGAGCTAATTTTAACGCAGCGTCGAATGCCGCTTGGTAGGGAACAAATATCGCATTAAACTCATCGGCTAGTTTTTTCAACGATACCCTGTAACCATCAAACTCCGGGAACCATTTGGCATCATCAATGGCGGATCCGCCACGTAAAGCGAAAGGTTCTCCTAGTACTAGTTGGACATTGGGAAGTTTTTCCTTCGTATAATGTAGCAGATCTCGTAAATCCCTTTCATAAATCCCTAATGATCCTTTATAATTTCCCATCAATATATGCCAGAAGTCATTTACTCCAATCAAGATACTTAGCACATCCGGCTGAATAGCCAAGGTATCCAGTTCCCAACGATCTCGTAACTGATATACCTTATTGCCCCCTACACCACGGTTATATATCTTCAATTGCTTATCAGGATAATCACTCAATAAGGTTGAGGCGGTAAATAAGGCATATCCCATACCCATTTGCTCGGGTGTATTACATTGGTTACAATCATATTTCCGAAACATATCCGTTATCGAATCACCTTGAAAAAGAATCACACTATCCTTTTCCAATTTAATCTTCGGAGATACATTTCCATTTTGTTTACTCACTACCGCCTTCGCTAATTCCGACATGGTTAACATTCCTAAGCCCGCAAAAGCCCCCTTTCTCAAAAAATCCCTTCTTGTGTTCATCATTCTAAATATTAAGATTCATTCTTCTTAATATATACGACTCATTCACTCAATTCACTTACAGAGACAGTCTTTTTCTGCAAAATGTCCACAATTTCTAGTGAATACTAGTGTTTATTCATAATAAAAAGGTTTCTTTTGTGTCGTTACTCGTTTTTCAGGAATATATAAGGAAGAGTAACAGAAAGGCCAAATACACTTACTATGGGAGGTGCATAGCCTAACCATTATTAAACCGGGCTTTTTTTGTATATAGAATTTAACAATAACTAATATATATCCAAAACCTTAACTATGACGGTACCTGTTGTTGATTAAATGTTTACGGATCATCCACTAGGTTGAAGATCGTATTCTCATCATACATAACATAAGATTCCCAGTTCAGTTGCGCCAAAACCTCATAACGGAAAGCGGTACCGTCATTAAAAGTCCGCACCACCAAATTGATCTTCCGCAAAGGCGCAGCTGCTCCCTCTAGGGGAATGAGCACCTCAACTTGCCATCAAGCGAAGCAAGTTGCACACTTTTACGAGCAAACAACGATAAACTCCCTGCAATGAAGAAAAAGATCATTGAATAGATTGTTCATTCTTCATATATTCATATGAAAATTACTCATACGCTGAATTTTGTTCCCAATTCGGGTTCGAACAGAATTATACATAAACATACAATATTCACCAAGATCTTCGGGATTCGCAAAGAATCTTCAAAAGGACCTGCCCCAAAAGGAGACTAAAATTACCTTTGGAGTAATTCATTTTATGTTATCATGAGGTATCATCAATTAACCAACGAGTAAAATTGCATCGAACTGCGTTATCTCACCACAGGAAACTCTGAGATCCTTAGAGTTTACATCCATAAGGGACTAAGACGATCTCTTCTTCTGGTTGCTCACTCTTACTTGTGGAAAATGGGAGAGGACCGGTCATCTCATTATATATTCTCCAAGAAGTCATCTCTTTCGCCTTTAGCTTGATCTGTATAGGAGCGTTTCTCACATTCCAGAAATAATCGCAAGATTGCTTGTCCGGGTCTATTGTCACTTGACTATTTTTCTCCAAGTCCTCGATTGTGGCAGATAAAATTCCATAATTCCATTTTGTAGGGGAAGATACCTCATAATAATCGAAACCAAACTGATTTCTCTTTTCCTACAAATTCCTTTTTCATCCATCTCTCCTCCATTTTAGCGCATAGACCAAGGGACCGCGTTCTATCGCTACAGAATTCTCATACCACCGGCTACTCTCAACTTTCATAGGTAAAGATAGTATTACTTGATCACCATCTTTCCATGGTCGATGTAGAATCGCCATATCGCTTCCTCCATTTATTGAATCAGTAATGCCATTAATCGTAACAGCAGCCCCTTTACACCATTCAGGAATACGTAAATGAAACGGGAACGTAACCTCCTTTACGGAATTTGATAATCGGATCGTAAATCGAATTTTATCATCCATCGGATAATAAGTATCCTCTATTATTGAGATCTCATGCCCATCACCAACTTGGGCTACCACCTCTGAAGGAGAATAAGCCAACGCCGCAATACCCTTATCTGGGGTCGCATACCACAGGCTTTGTGTAAATTTAGGCCAAGCTTGATGCATATTAGAAAAACAGCAAGGATAACCAGTCCGCGTTCCATAAATAATATCCGTTGCCGCATGATGTGCATCTTCATAGAAATTATGAGGGTGTCGTGTAATCATGATTTGATTGGCCTGCTGGAAATACTGCTTATTCATAAAATCATCCGTAATCTGTGTGGGAAGCGCATTGAAAGCGATGCGCTCCAAATGATCAGTGAATGTCAGATCACCCGTTATTTCCATCATTTTTTCCAAAGAGTACATCAACTCTACCGCAGAGCATAATTCGGAGCCTTGCGTTGGATTATTTCCATGCAATCCTTCATCTCCTCCAAACATTCCTTGAGGTTGTCCGTTGTATTTGCGAATATCAGCCAATCCCTTCTTTACCGCATCTATATATGACTTTTCCGGCTTCTGCTGGTAATAGATAACAGGTTCTTTAAGCCCTTGTGCTAAATTTACGCAATGGATGGAATTAAAGCGGGTTAAATGATCCCTATTTAGAAACATATCGATAAAATTAAAACTTTGCTCATGCAACAAATTCCCCAAATCGAGGAGAAATGCCTCCCCCGTAATATTATAGAGCCAATAGACAGCCTGCAGATTATCACAAGCACGGAATCGGCCCAAAAAGTCCAATTCCCTAGTGGAGTGGAAGGAAGAGTTGCCAGTTGATAACGGAAATACTTCGTCATAAAATCGATCACTCTCTCATCCCTTGTCGCTGAATAATAT
>SCPO01000655.1_pt1 | contig 10172 bp, 18 predicted proteins | sample 6106821 | NCBI WGS metagenome assembly SCPO01 (sample SAMN10720448, study PRJNA508395) | human gut metagenome | isolation source: Participant 2 stool, 0 month | host: Homo sapiens | collected 2017 | reverse complement strand
TACTTTTCAATTAACGTATGCTTCCCGGCGATCCGCTTCCGACACATTATAAGTAATAAACTTTGCCGTTGATTCGGGAATCCATTCTGTTCCTTCTGTTTCACCTTCGACCCAGCCGTTCCGGATAATCCCATCTTTCTGAGACGTCATGCTCATCACATAATAACGCTCTGCTCCGGCACTTTTCCATCTGAAAACCGGAAATCCTTCCTCATTAATCCCAAGAGTAACTCTCGGTGCATTCTTAACTTCTGAATCGACGGTAAACACTGTCACTATCGGTTTCTCCAGTTTTTCCCGGTTTCAAGATCCACATATTGAACTATATAATACTGTGGAAGATTAACCTCCCTTTATCAAACAAAGACGAATCTGCCGCTTGATATCCCGGCGCATCCTCGTCAAGACCTTTCGCTCATGATCCCGCCTACACTCCATCTCGGAGGTAACTGATAATTCCTTTGTTTTTCATCCCACTCAAATGTGATCCGATCTGATAGGTGAGTTCCGGATCTTTATACACATTTACGATCTGTGTATATTCCGTAAATCCGGCATTCATTATATCAAACCCCATTTTCAGCTTAAGCCTTTCGTCACGGGCCACGCCGCGGATCGGATCGGCATATTCATACTTTTCATTATATTTTTCTGATAGAATCCGCCAGTTTTGCAGTCTCCATCGTTGTCTTCCCGACGTTTTTCTGCTTGCACCTCCGCATGCGCTTAGCAAGACTGCCGTTACTGCCAAAACACTGATACATGTTTTCAAATATTTCTTTTCATAAGCATTTCCTCTTTGATGAACAACAAACAGTTTTTTTGCGTTTCTGCTTATAATACCTTTGCCGCATCCAAAAGGTTACGTCTTTTTATAAAGTTTTTTTCAAATATTCTGTCAGATTTTCTTTTATCCCTTTTCTTTCTGTCACATACCAGATTTTCCCGTCTTTTTCAAACACTGCATGAAGAATTCCGTCTTCCGTTTTTCCTATATATACTTTTCTCCGTGAACCCTTCCCGGCTTCAGCTTCCACAGCTCTTTCGGGATATTCTCGTCATCCTTCTCCGTATACTTTTCAACTTGAATATCTTCCCACTCTCTCGTCTCTGATATGTCCTTTTTCCGAGATTTAATCCAATCTCCATCTCTGATGAAGCAAAATGTCACATCTTGTATCACAATCTTGTCTTTAAACGCCGCTCCCATATACCAAGGCAGACAAAACAAAAGCATGCCGCTATTGCCGTATATTTCCACAATCCGATAATTTTGCGGCGGCGCTCCTCTCTTTCAGCTGCTTTTACCGTCCGGTTCACTAATTCTTCCGGGACATGAATGTCATTTACTCTTATATTCGTCCCACACAGTCAAACTCTCCTTTCAAAGCTTCCTTTAAGCATCCCCTGCTGCGATACAGGCGGGTTTTACAGCCGACCTGAAAGTTCCAACATCTCAGCAATCTCAGAAACAGAATATTGTTCATAGTAAAACAAATGTACTGTACTCCTGTAATCTGCCGGCAGGCGAAGAACTGCCTCATATATGAGATTCTCCGGCAGATCCATCTCATAACTGTCCGTGCTCTGAACATCCCTGTCTATAGAAACTGTCTTTTCCGAAACGCACTATCAAACTGTTTCTTGCAGCAATTAACAGTTACCTCAAAAGCCATGCCTTCAAATGCTCTCTCCCCTGAATTCTTTCTTTATACTTTACTAATCGGATAACACTTCCTGAAACACATCTTCTGCTTCACTTTTATTTTTCATTTGTACCAGAGCAAGCCGATAAACCATATTTCCATGAATACGGATGGCTTCTTCTACATTAATTTCTTCATGACTGCCCTCTGTTTGACCTCTCATATATAATACCTTTTCCGTACTTAAACGTCACATAGATTTTATGTTTATTTTTGATTATATCTTACTTTTTTCTTCATACAAGAACAAAGTAACAAACCCGGACTTTGCTCGTTGCACAATATAAAAAGAATCCTGCTCGCAGATTCTCCGCCTGCGGTGGTCGCTTTAGCGACGTACTTTTCCGCCGCAGTGCGCTCCTACACGGAGCGTTTTTATGCTATGGAACATTACGGAGTAATTTCCTATAGCATAAAAATCCGGAACACTGACTAATGCCAATGTTCGATCTTTATTTAAAGTGGAGAATACGAGAGTCGAACTCGTGACCTCCTGCTTGCAAGGCAGGCGCTCTCCCAACTGAGCTAATCCCCATAGCGTTCTTAGAACTTTTATAAGATATCATATTCTAAGAAACTTGTCAAGTTTTTATGAAATTTTCGACAAATTCATGCCAAAACATGCAGCTTCCATTTCCCACTTTTCGTATTCGCTGTAAAAATATATAAATACACCTTCCAGACAGGGAGAAATCAAAACTTATCCCCATTTTATAGATTTAACTATGATCAATTTATACGAAGATGAAACTCTTTAATCAGGTGAGCAATATTTTCTTCTGTATCTTCAAGATCATCTGCGATTTGAGAAATTGTTTTCCCCTTTTCAATGCACTCTTTTATCGCCTTTTATAAGGTTCTTCCACACCGGAGATCTGATAGTTCTGCACGATTTCCATAAACTGGCTATACTCTTTCAGCACCTGACATTTCTCCAGGATCTCATGATGCTCTTCCGGGCGGATATTGATGACCTTTACTTTTAATTCCAGACTCGGTTCATTATCTTTACAATATAAGCATCTGACAAACGCAGTTTTTTCTTTTGCCCACTTTTCTTTTCCTACTATAGGCCTCCTTTCATGTGCATGAATGAGTCCTATCGTACAAGTAAGAAAACACTCTTAAGTTTTTTTTTCAAAGCTTTTTCTCCTAAAGCTTTCTTATAACTTTCGGTGAAACTTTTTTCTTCTGTTAAGAATCAGTATACGAAAAAGAGACGTTCTACAAGACTATCCATGCAAATCTGTTTCGTTGTGTTCTGGGTAATTTTGAGGGAATTCCTCTGACCGACGAAGCTGTCGGCATCTTTCACAAAAAGAATTTCTGTGAGTGGAATTATCATAGCATATCTCTTCTTCAGAGACAATGATATATTTTATTTATACATTCCCTAGTCTCTTTTACTGACAAAAGAAAACTACCAGAAGAAAACTATTTATGCTCACAAGAATCATCAATTTCCCCATCTCTATTTCTCCGCTTATAATCGGGAATATGTATAATACATTTTCTTCTGTTAAAATATCGAATTGACAGAAAGACCAATATCCTAGCGAAGCTAGATAACCTATAATGACATTATTTCCTAATTGTGAAAAAGAAGTCCTAAAATCCCAGAAAACAGCATACAGAATTGTCACGGTTACATATTTTAAAATGGAAAACTGCAGTTTTGAAGCCGCATAATACTTGCGAATATAGTAATCATAACTGTAATCATCCAGAAACTGCATATCAGCCGAATGCTTACGCTCTTCTATATGACCATACTTTCGTATAAACAATCTCTTTTACGGAAACTTCCAATTTTGCCTTATTATAGGAATGAAAAGAAATACCCTATCAGAGCTAACGATTGTCCGAATACATCTGCGGAATGAATGTTGTCTAAATTAGAAATTCCTCTTATAACCGGGATAATGAATGTATAGACAGCCGCCAGTAATAAACTATTTTTGAATGTGAGCGGTAAATCGATCCTTAAAAATCCAAAATGCTTTGCAAAAAGAAATCATAATTTAACTTTCCACCTCTTTTCTTGTTATATACTACAACAGATAATGCTATCAATATCAAAGACAAGATCACAAACAGTCCTCTATTCAAACAGATCAAATTAAAATCTTGCTTTATAAGTTCAGAGCCTCGTAATAAATTATGCCGTATCATCAGCGTAAATATTTTGTATCTCCCGATAACGCTGTCAAAGAGGTGTCAATAAACCACCATACAAACTGTACCAAAATAGCTATCGGCATAGATGTTAAAATTGTCAAGAACATTCCTGAAGAAGTAACAATCATTGCTGTCGGTAATAACCACCAAACAATATATTTCAGAAAAGCAAACACATCTATTGCAATACCGGTTTCAGCAGAAAATTCAATCAATGGAATTAACGACTCAAAACTCAAAATAGTTATCGGCAATAACACTGCCGCAAGCATTGCTAAGAAACGAATCGTAATAAGCTTTGTTGTTCCGATCTGTTTACAGTCAATCAGCTCATTCATACGGTTTCGTCTATCCTTCAGCCAAAAGATAACTACTAAGAACACAGGATATAAACCTAAATCTCTTTGTCATATAATCGCAAAACAATCTTGCAAAGGCAGCAGAAACTTTATCATCATAAATCGTTTTCTCATATTCATTCATTGCTTCTTCATAAGTCATTTCTGCCAGACCATAATATTGCAATAAATTTTCCATAGAATAATTAGAACCTGTTCCAATGATACTTTCTGCTTTTTCATAAGCTCTTGAAATTCCTCGTAAGAAACTTGAGCTACAAATTGTTTTGTATAATCAGTATTTTCAGTTGGTTGTTCTTCATTTCCCATTTCAAATGTAAAAGCTCCATTTTCACTTTGTGTTCCGTTACTGCCAAAGTGAATAACATTTCCATTTACAGCAGGGAAATAATCATCTGGAAGATGATTGATCTGCTGTTCATTTAAGCCTGTTATTTCTTTGATTATATTTAAAATCTCTTTTGCTCGTTCTCATTTAAAACTACTTCCTTATAATAGCTAAAGGATATGTTGCATAGAATTTGCAAGATATTCCATAATTAGCTTGTCAGTACCACCGCACATAATTTTATCTGGTACTTCTTTATTTTTCATTCCATAGCTTTTTTTTTTCTGGTTTTTCTAAAAATCGAACCACCAGTCAGCCCGGAAGAAATAGATACCTCATTTCCTTGCGAACCAGTTATTTCTTTTGTTGTTACACCGTAAAAATTTTCATGCCAGCTAAAAAGCAGCAATCCAATAAACAATACATATATAAAGCTAAAACAAATTTTTTCAATTCTTTAATAAACAGCATCTATTCCATCCTGCTTGAAACTTGATAAGAGATACATATAACTGTCCTCTATCGTAGGCTGACATGAAACCCATTCTTTTTGGTGCAGCGTTTGATAAAAAGCGACAAGATACATTTATTCCATTTTGATAAATACTGATAACACGGTATTTCTGTTTAAACTGATTTAATTCATTTTGCAGAATCGTGGTAGTATAGACTTTTCCGTTTCCAAGCTGTAACAACTTTTCTATTTGTCCTTCAAAACAACAGTTCCGGAAGATAAAACAGCTGCTTTAGAACAAGTGGCTTCTATATCACTTGCTATATGCGTAGATAATAAAATAATTCTTTCCACTGCCAATTCAGAAAGAAGATTGTAAAAGCGTAATCTTTCTTCTGGGTCAAGTCCGCCGTCGGCTCATCAATAATCAAAATTTTCGGATCATTTAATAATGCCTGTGCAATACCGAAACGACGTTTCATACCACCGGATAAATTTTAAATCTTTTATTCTTCTCGTGTTCCAAATTCACTTGTTTTAAAAGTTCGTTGATACGCCTCTTACGAATATTGTTTGGAAGTTCAGCCAAAATCCCAAGATAATCTAAAGCAGAATAAACCGTCATGTTTGGATATATCGAAAATTCCTGTGGAAGATAACCGATTATTTTTCTGATTTCTTTTTCCTTTTATATCAATCCCATTGATTTCTACCATTCCGTTGTCGGCTCTGACAATGTAGCCAATATACGCATAAGCGTTGTCTTACTCTACCCGTTTTCGCCTAACATTCCATACATTCCGATCGGTATATGTAAAGAAATATCTTTCAACACATTTTGTTTCCCGTAGTTTTTATTCAAATGTTCAATACTAATTTCCATAAAAAACCTCCTTTACGTTTTTGTAAGGAGATTATTTCATATAAAAGTCAAATTTCAGAAAAGTTTCCGCCTATTTTTAATCTTGATTGTAATAATTGCTCCACGATCTGGGAGATTGTCTAAAATATATCCTCCGAATTTTTCGCTAAGTATTTTACAGATAGATAATCCTATGCCAAAATTTCCACCGTTTGAAGCGGAACTGAAGAAGAAAGAAGCTGCGGATTTTAATTCTTCAGATGTAAAACCTACTCCATCATCTTGCATTGAAAAATACAAATAATCTTCTTTTCTTTGATTGAAAATATAATTTCTTCATGTGAAAAGCGGAGTGCATTGTCAAAAATATTCTCTAAAACTTTTGATAACATCGCTTTATCTGTCGATATAAAATCAGAGTTTGAAAAATCCCGTATAACAAGTTTTTATTCTCTCGTGCCGCTAAAATAGAAAATTCTCTTGTTATGTCGGCAATCAACTCTTCAAATTATAATTATCTTTTTGATCTCAATATCTTCCATTTTTGTATATCTTTCACACACTCTACATATCGTTTTAATCTATCGACAGCTTCTGTCATATTTTTAATCGTTGTCTGTAAGGTTTCATTTGTAAGAGTTTCTTTTCGATTGATTTTTCCAAATAATCAAGATAGCCATTGAGCACCGTGATCGGCGTTCTTAAATCGTGTGAAACAGAAGCCGTCAGCGCTTTTCTCTCTTGAAGCATATTCCACATTTTACTATTGCTTTTGTAAATCTCATTTTCATATGTTCAAATGTATCACATAACTGCCCCAGCTCATCATCAGATGTGTATTGTATCTGAAAATCTAAATCCTGCTGTGAAATGTGGTACATACCATTTTCAGATTTTCAAGCGGTATCTTCAATTTCCATTTGTAATATAATTTTGCCACCATAAAAGAAGCGATTATAATATAGGCAATGGGTAAGACACCATAAGAATCGTAATGCACCAATAATATAATTGATTTTCTTTTGAAAGTTCTCCATGTGCATATTTTCTGCGGTACGGCAGTAACCCCGTTATTATTTTCGGTGTCATTACTATCTGCGTCTCTAATTACATAGTCTGTGATGATAATAGGTCTTGTATCAAGTATTTTTTCTGGATAGATGAACATGTCAATATTGTAATTACTGAAAGAGCTGACCAGACTAAGACAAAATACCGCCAGCAATACATGATCGTTTTAGCGACATCTTTGAAATACTTTATTTTTCCCATTTATATCCGACTCCCCAAACTGTAGTAATATAACCTTTATCCGTAAACTCATTAAATTTCAGACGTATTTTTCGTATATGCTCTTTGATAACAACGCTGTCTCCATTGCCGTCAATGCCCCAAATATTTTCATAAATTTTTTCTCTGTCAAAAACCTGACCTGCATTAGAAGACAAGAGTTGTATAATTTCAAATTCTTTTATTTGACAATTCAATTTTATGCCCTTTGATATAAAGACTTCTATCAGAATAATCAATAATAAGATCTTCTGAAAATTTACTTTTGTCTTGTTATGACTTCTTTGTTCGCGTCGTAAATGCGCCGAAATTCTTGCCAGCAATTCATTTACAGAAAATGGCTTCGTAATATAATCATCTCCGCCTGCCATTAACCCGTTGATCTTATCCTGCTCAGATACTCTGGCAGTGAGAAAAAATAATCGGACAAGAGATAAAATCACGAATAGAGACACATAAACCAAACCGTTCATGCCATCCATATTGATGTCTAATAAAACTATGTCCGGCGAGTAAGATAATTTATCCAAAGCCTCTGCCGCATTGCCGGCAGTATAAACAGAATACCCTTCAAATTCAAGCTGTAATTTCAACATATCTAAAATAGACTGTTCGTCATCTACGATTAGGATCTTATATTTTCTTCCACAAACTTTCACTCCTTATCAATGAGATTAAAATCTTATAACAGAAAAAGTCAATTTTTCGCCAATTTTAATTTCCCTATTAAAATTAATTTTATCATTAAATAAAAAAGTTACTGTACATCAAAATACAGTAACTTTCAGTTACAAAATAACATTTTGTTTATTTTCCAACAGCCCTCTTCTATACAGATTTAAAATTTTAACAGGCGGATCAAAAGCGGATTTGTTTCATATAAGAAACGCAGAATACTACTCTTTTCAACCATTTCAAAGCATGCGCTTCCCGCCTCTGTCGTATAGGCAAGCGTCATGATGAGAAATCCGATCCACACAATGACAAGCGCAAGCAAAGACCGAGCGTCCTCCGGCAATATGATTTGCCAGTCCAAGCACCGGAAGTTCCCCAATAATATTCACAGCAAACATCAGCGCCTTCACAAGAATGATCGCCAGCAAAAATGTCACAAGAAACGACAACAGATTCAATACAAGATGCGATGCATATGCCGCCACATATCTTGAAAACTTTTCACTCCCAGCTCTCCGTAAATCGTGCTGTTGTTATTTTCTATAAGCTGATCTTTCAAAACCGGGGAAGAGGGCTTCCTCAATCGTTGATCTGCACATCTTTCGGAATATCTCCGATCACACTTAAAATATCATCCGCCGTAATGCCGAGCACATCCCAGTCCATCTCGTTTAACTTGGAGATGTCTTCCGCCGTAAGATTTTCCAATGGCGTTCCTGTCAGATCGATCGACTGAAGCTGCTCAGACGTTATCTCCGGCATAAATTTTCAGTAACTTTACTTTCTAAGAAATCATCTACAGGCGTATACTCCTTAAGCGCTCGTGTAACATGCGGCGAAAGGAACAGCACAAGAACAAGAGTCAATATTGTTGACAAAGGGAAAGTCCGAGTTTTAAAAATCCTCTAACATACCCAAAAGCAATACAGATAAGAAAATCGTTCCTACAATGATCAAAAGCCAATTATCCATAATCTCTCCTATTTCGTCAGATAAATTACCCGTAATTCATCTGCGCTCATCACATAGTATCTGTTCAATCCCGAAGCTTTGAAAATCTCCAGCGCCTCTGTTTTATGTCTCCTTCAAATTTTACGATTCCGTTTGCGGTCACGATACAGCACTTACTTCCTTCATACATAATAACTTCGCTGCCTTCTATCTTTGCATTTCCGTATCGTCCCGAAATCTCTTTATTAAGTATCCTCTCCCAAACCGATCATACAGCCGCAGCTCGTATCCTGATTTTTCACTGTTAAGCAATATAAGCCCTATATATTGGTCTGAGTGAAATACGCTCTGTATCTCCTGTCCGATCGATATCTCTTTTCTTTTTCGGTTCGGCTTTCCCTTTATAGATGACGATCGAGTTATCTCCTACTACAACAGAGCGGTCGCTTCCCATAAAGAAAATGTCTGCCATGATCGTGTCTGAATATTCATCCGATGCAACGATCTTATCCGGCTTGTCCTTTCCACTCTCCGAAATTATAATAGATCACTTTTGACTTCAGCACGGCGTCGTCTGTATGAAAATAAGTTACCGCCAGCATCTTTCCGTCGTCAGACATATCCATCGCAACAGGATAACCCATTACAGGAACAGTTACCTGCTGCTCCACTCAAAACATTGCCCATTGCATCATAAGAAATGATCTTCGGCGCAGTTTCATTTTTCAGCAGAACTGTCACAATTCCCTGATCCGAAATCGCCATATTTTCAATCGGAAGACTTGTCTCAATCTCGCCTTTCAAACCTTCTTCCGGAAAATACAAAGAATGCTGTTTATCGATATCTCCTACCGCAAACGCTTTTCTTTCACCTCAATGATCGGATTTTTCAGTTGTGTCGACTGAATCCACTTTTCTTCGTTTTTCTTATTTAAAAACAACGCCATCCCGATTGTATCGCACGATTCCATTTGCAAAATGGGCATAATTACTTGTATCCGAACTATCTGTCAGTACCTGACCGCCGTTCCGGCTTCACTATACGCCTTATTCGTGAGCATCAGATATGTTCCGCTTACCGCAAGAGCAATAAGAATAACCGGCACAACAATCTTTTTTAATTTTTCCCTGTGTATTTTCTTCGTTTTAGCACGAACTTCACTTAGATCATCGGGGGTGTTACTATTTTAAAATCCGTTTTTTCTTTTGTGTCATATAACTCTTCTTTATATTTCTGTTTTATGTCCTTTTTATTTCCGCTAAATCTATTCGCCAACATCTTACCATACTTTCATGGCAATAGCAATTTCTGTCCGATATAAATAAGATTGCCGTCCGTAATCCCGTTCATTTTGCAAATCGTGTCTAC
>SCPO01000410.1_pt1 | contig 10180 bp, 7 predicted proteins | sample 6106821 | NCBI WGS metagenome assembly SCPO01 (sample SAMN10720448, study PRJNA508395) | human gut metagenome | isolation source: Participant 2 stool, 0 month | host: Homo sapiens | collected 2017 | reverse complement strand
TTTGCGACCGGCTATGTGCTTGCAGCCGTATCTGCGATCCTGCTGGGACTGATCCTCGGAAGCCTTCCGAAAGTATTTCAGTTTATCAACCCGATCCTTCAGATCATCCGTCCGATCGCACCGGTAGCATTCCTGCCGTTTATCGTATTCTGGTTCGGAATCGGTGATGTGCCTGCGATCGTGATCATCTTTATAGCCGGATTCTTCCCGATTCTGCTCTCCGTTGTAGCGGCGGTACAGCATGTAGATGGGATTTATTATAAAATCGCCAACAGCTTCGGAGTCGGAAAAGTAAAGACATTATTTGGCATTGTATTTCCGGCGATTTTTACACAGATTGCAAATGCACTTCGCCTGGCACTTGGAACATCCTGGATTTTTCTGGTTTCCGGAGAGATGGTAGGTGCACAGTCCGGACTTGGATTTCTGATCATGGACAGCAAAAACTGCATGCGTTTTGATGCACTTCTGGCAACTATGATCACGATCGGAGTGATCGGATTTATCTTAGATGGCTTGTTACGTTTCGCAGAAAAAGCGATCAGCACAAAAATTGGATTTGGAGTGTAGAGAAATGTATATAGACGTATCAAATGTGAGCATTTCCTTCGAGGAAAACAAAGAACAGCATACCATTTTAAATGATGTTTCCCTTCAGGTGGAAAAAGGAGAATTTATCTGCCTGCTCGGACCGTCCGGCTGCGGAAAATCCACATTGCTCAATGCGATGGCAGGGTTTTTAAAACCTTCATCCGGAGAGATCAAAATCGACGGACAGACCGTAGAAAAACCGTCCATGAAATATGTCACCATTTTTCAGAACTATGGACTCCTGCCATGGAGAAGCGTGCAGAAAAATGTAGAGCTTGGACTGGAAACAAAGAAACTCGGCAGAGAAGAAAAAAAGAAGATCACAGATCATTACCTGGAAATGGTTGGCTTAAAAGAAGCAGCTAAAAAACGTCCGGCACAGCTTTCTGGCGGTATGCAGCAGAGGGTGGCGATCGCCAGAGCACTGGCGGTCGAGCCGGAAATCCTGTTTATGGATGAGCCGTTCGGGGCACTGGATGCGATTACCAGAATGAAACTTCAGAAAGATGTTCTGAAGATCGCACATGAGACAGACAAAACCGTCGTGTTTGTTACACATGATATCGAAGAAGCTATTTTCCTTGCAGACCGCATCGTGATCATGTCAGCCAATCCGGGCAAGATCAAGAGCATCATGAAAGTCACACTGCCGAAAGACAGAGACCGTACATCAGATGATTTCCTGCTGATGCGAGATAAAGTGTATGAGATCTTCCAGATGAAAGAAGAGAGAAATATCGAGTACTTTATCTGATTTCACAAGATTCATTTCTATTGTTTGTGAATAATAAAAAGAGAACATATAAAAATATATTTGACATAAAAGAATAGAAATGCTATTATAAATGCATAAAAGGTGTTGCCGATGACGGTTCGCCTGATTGTTTAATAGTTGGATAACCGCCTATGTTTTGTCAGGACAGAGGGCGGTTATTTTTGCGTCTTGGAGTCATGCTTTCCATGCATATAACCAAGACTGTAAAAAGTCGCACACAGTGAAAATACTGCGATAAGGTCAGAAATGGTAAGCATAAGTAAGACCTCCTTTTCCAAGATTTCTCTGAAAGTGAGAGATAAATCTATGTAATCGGAGCTACAGTCTACTCTCCGCAAGAAGCGAACCGCCATACACACGTCAACGTGTGGCAACACCTGTTTTGTATAATATCATATATTTATTATAAAATCAATAAAAACAAAAAAAGACATTAATAAACAAAAAGAAACATACAAAAACAAAAATAATATATTTGACATAAAAGAATAGAAATGCTATTATAAATGCATAAAAGGTGTTGCCGATGACGGTTCGCCTGATTGTTAAAGGCTTATGATCGCCCTAGTTTCTCAGGCATGGGGCGGTCATTTTTCTATATAGAATCGCAACAATGGAGTGAATAACGATGGTAAAATATTTGATAAAGGACACGACAAGGGAAGAACGTGAGCAGATCGTGGCAGAATCTCTGGGCAATATTGATGCTTCCTGTGATGGATGCAGTTCCGGGATTGTGGAGATGTATCAGGATTATATTGATGGAAAAAAGGAGCTGCGTGAGATTTCAATGGAGTTTAACGCACGCTATATTTCCGGGGAGGAAGCACCGACGGTTCGTTCTTCCTGTCCGATGAGATAACAAAGGAGCAGAGGATGGCAAAAACAGACCGGAACAGCCAGATACAAAACGCCGTCGCAGCTCGCAAAAACAGTACTTTTAAACTGCGTGCGGTGGTGGAGCGGATCACTTACCAGAATCCGGACAACGGCTATACGGTTCTGAAGTGTGCGGTGAAAAATTATCAGGATCTGGTGACGGTAGTCGGCAGTCTTCTGGATGTCAATGTTGGTTCGGTGCTTCTGATCGACGGAAACTGGAAAATGGACAGTCGCTATGGCAGACAGTTTCAGGCAAAGACCTGGGAAGAGACGATGCCGGCGACTGTTTTTGGCATTGAAAAATATTTGGGTTCTGGGCTGATCAAAGGGGTTGGTCCCAAATATGCAAAACGGATCGTGCAGAAGTTCGGAACAGAGACGATCGCTGTGATTGAGGCCGATGTCTTCCGGCTGAGGGAAGTGGAGGGAATCGGAGAAAAGCGTATCCGAAAGATTGCAGAGAGCTGGGAAAAGCAAAAAGAGATTAAAAATGTTATGCTGTTTTTGCAGGATCATGGGGTTAGCACTTCCTTTGCAGCAAAGATCTACAAGCAATACGGCAATGAAAGTGTCAATAAGGTCCGGGAAAATCCATTTCGGCTGGCAGATGATATCTGGGGGATCGGCTTTAAAACAGCGGATGGGATTGCACAGAAGCTGGGATTTGGAAAAGAAGCCTTTGTGCGTCTTCGAAGCGGTATTATGTATACATTAAGCAATCTGGCGGATCAGGGACATGTCTATGCAACGAAGGAACAGCTGATCAAAACGGCAGCAGAGCTTCTGGAAGCAGAGGAGGGCTGTGTTGTGATGACGCTGGATCAGATGCTGGCGGATCACGATCTGATCTTACAGAAAGTGGAAATTCCGAAAGAGCAGCGAAAACATGAAATGCCTGCAGACCTTGAACAACCGGAATGGAAATTGGCAGAACCTCAAATAACCGAAGCTATTTATCTGCCGCCGTTTTATTATGCGGAGACCGGTGTGGCAGGAAAATTAAAAAGGCTGCTGGCAGCTCCGGCGGCGGATCGTCTGTGGACTGCACTGGAGACGGCGAAAGAAAAAACAGGCAATCCGGATTTGTCGATTGATGTGGAGAAGATTCAGGAAAAGGTGCATATGGAGTATGATGAGGTTCAGGCAGATGCGATTCGCAAAGCAGCGGTTTCCAAAGTTATGGTGCTGACCGGAGGACCTGGAACCGGAAAGACAACAACCACACAGGGGATCATTGCAGCATATCGTGCATTCGGACTTAAGATTCTGCTTGCGGCACCGACAGGGCGTGCGGCAAAACGTATGACAGAGGCCACCGGCCTGGAAGCGAAAACAATCCATCGTCTTCTGGAATGTCAGCCTCCGGAAGGATATCTCAAAAACGAAGAAAATCCGCTGGAAGGGGACGTACTGATCGTTGACGAATGTTCGATGATCGATATCGTTTTAATGAATGCACTTTTAAAGGCGATTCCGCAGGGGATGCGTCTGATTTTGGTCGGAGATATCGATCAGCTGCCGTCTGTCGGAGCCGGAAACGTGCTGCGTGATATCATTGATTCTGAAACAGTGCCTGTGATCCGTCTGACCAGGATTTTCCGACAGGCACAGAGCAGCCGTATCGTTATGAATGCACATCGGATCAACGAGGGCAAAATGCCGGATATTTCCAATGGGAAGGATACGGATTTCTTTTTTGTGCAGAAAGAAGATCCGCAGGAGGCAGCAGACGAGGTCGTGCGTCTGGTGAAAAATAAGCTGTCGCGTTATTATCAGACGCCGCCGTCCCAGATTCAGGTGCTCACGCCGATGCAGAAAGGAATTGTCGGAGCTGCCAATTTAAATACGATTCTTCAGGAGACTCTCAATCCGCAGGGCGAAGGACTGCGAAGAGGCGGTTTTGTATTTCGCGTAAACGACAAAGTGATGCAGATTCGCAACAATTATGACAAAGAAGTGTTTAACGGCGATATCGGGATGATCGATGCGGTGGATGTGGCAGCCCGAAATCTGAAAGTGAATTTCGACGGACGCATCGTGGAGTATGATGTCACAGAACTGGATGAACTGACACTTGCCTATGCAACAACAATCCATAAAGCACAGGGTTCGGAATATCCGATCGTCGTGATGCCGGTGCTGATGAATCATTTTGTGATGCTTCAGAGAAATCTGATCTATACAGGAATCACCCGTGCGAAAAAAATCCTCGTATTGGTCGGAACACGCAAGGCACTTTCCTATGCCGTGCGGAATGTGACGGTGACAAAACGAAATACTCTTTTAAAAGAAAGGTTACAGGAAAAGTTTTAATATCTGGACGTGAGATAAAAAACATAGTATAATAAAAAAATAATGGTGCCGGAGACGGTATTTTATAACTCTGGCAGCCGAAAAGCGGAGATATAGCGAAGCGGATTGTGAATGTCCGATGTCCGCTTTACTAGATGACAGGAAAATTGTGATATCTTTTATATGGACATTGAAGAAGCGGGAACAGTTCGGGGGGGGGTGGGGGTGAACTGTTTTTTTTTTGAAAAGTTTTGAAAAGACGTGGAAAATGTTCAGTACAGGGTATTCTTTTAAGAGGGAAAATGAAGAATGCAGAAAATTTTGATAGTAGATGATTCGGAAATAAACAGAGAGATCCTAGCAGCCATGCTTGAAAAAACATACGAGATCGACATGGCGAAAGACGGGCAGGAAGCGATCGAGATCCTGGAAAAGAAGTGGGAAACGTATCAGATCGTGCTGCTTGATCTGAATATGCCGGTGATAAATAGAGGCTATTCTTTATTTTACAGATATCACAGGAAAATATCTGGCAGAAAAGATGCCGCAGATTTTGTATCAAAAAAATTATGAACAGATTGCAGTGATCGATTTAAGACGCCGGAAGATTGTAGCCATTGCGGAAACAGTTTTTGATTTTTCACAGTCACTGGAGCAAGAAATGGATTACGATCAGTATCAAAAAAAAGTCATGAAGTGCGTTGTTCCGGAAGAAGAAAAGGCACAGTTTGAAAATTACACGAATCTTGATAATATAAAAAGAGAGCTGGATCGGAAAGGTCGCTATTCTTTCAGTGTATATCAGCTGAACAGAAACGGTGAAAAAGCCCTGAATAATTACACATATCTTTATTTTGATCATTACTTTGACATCGTGGCTGTAGCAGTTGAAGATATTACGGAGCTGTCAGGACAGGATGCACTGACAGGCGGATATAACCGACAGGGATTTGTACAGAAGGCAGAACATATCCTGCAGAATGCAAATGAGGATGAGAATTATGCGATCCTGTTTTTCAATATTAAGAACTTTAAGGCAGTGAACGAACTTTTTGGAATTGATCTTGGTGATTTTATTCTGCGTGAGCTGTATGAAGATCTGAAAAATTCACAGCTTGATCCGGTTGTGATCGCCAGGGCAGAGGCTGACCATTTTGTGTGCCTTGTAAAACGGGAAAATCTGGATGAGAAATTTCTGCTAAAGCTCTGTACGAAGAAGATTTCCAGCTCCGGAAAGACCATCCGTCTGTTCAGCCGTTGCGGTATTTTCTATGTAAAAGATAAAGAAATGTCCGTAAACATGATGATCGGGCGTGCGAAGCTGGCAAAGAAATATATCGAAGATGAGTATGTTCAGCCATATAAAGTATATGATTCTTCCATGCAGACTGCTTATATAGACAAAGCAGAGATTGCAGGAGAACTTGCAGAAGGCATTGCGAAAGGAGAACTTCAGGTTTATTATCAGCCGGTTGTGGATGTAAAGACCGGACAGATCGCTTCCGCAGAAGCCCTGATCCGCTGGCATCATTCCGAGAAAGGTTTCCTGTCGCCGGGCTTCTTTATACCGGCTCTGGAAGAGAGCGGTCACATCTCCGAACTGGATGATTATGTCATTCATCAGGTCAGCGATTTCCTGATGGATCGTTACCATGCAGGCAAGAATGTGGTTCCGGTTTCGGTCAATTTATCATGGATGGATTTCTATGATGAGAAGATTATGGAAGATATCCTTGATGAATGTAAAAACAATGATCTGGAAGAAAAACTGATCCGTCTGGAAGTTACTGAGACATCCTACGCTGCGATGGGTGAGAGCCGCAACAGTATTCTTGAATCCTTCCGTACAGAAGGTGTCAAGATCATGATGGATGACTTCGGAACCGGTTATTCTTCGTTTGGTATGCTTCAGCAGTACAATTTCGATATTATGAAGATTGACATGAGTTTCATCCGCCAAATAGAGACAAATCCAAAGACGAAAAGTATGTTACGATTCCTGATCGATATGGCACATGAGATGGGCATTTATATCGTTGCAGAAGGCGTTGAGACAGAAGTTCAGGCAGATTTTCTGAAGAAGAGCCACTGTGATTATATCCAGGGATATTATTATTACCGTCCGATCCCACAGGAAGAGTTTCGAAAACTTCTTGATGAGATGTAAAGATTTTTTAACTTGCAATTCAAAAATTGCCATGCTATACTTGAAATGATATTAGGGTCAGAAGACCTTTTGACTCTGGAATCTAATACATGAAGCAGAAATGATTTTCATGCAAATATTTGCCCACCAAGTGATTGGTTAAGCCCATACGGACAGGCGGGGCAGCTGCCGATTGCGGTGAGAGACCGCATTATTGATTTAGTTAAAAGCTAAATTTTATAAGTCTTTTGTTTGGGAATACAGCGTCCCAGAATAAAACATCACTTGTGAAATGGTCAATAAAGAGTAGGATTAGCAAATATTTGCTGGCGAGAGTGCCAACGACAGACTCTGGAAATAGTTTTTGCGGATGTAAGATAAATACATAAAGTAAAGCTATCATAAGACGTTTAAAGACAGGTGAGGATTTCACCTGTCTTTTTTATGCGGATATATGTATCGTATGCTATGATTGGAGAAAAAGAATGAATCGAAACAAACAGATGCATGCTCCGGTTTATGAGGCACTGGAGCGTTTAAAAAGAAGAAGAGTTGTGCCGTTTGATGTACCGGGACATAAACGCGGAAGAGGAAATCCGGAACTTGCGGATCTTCTGGGAGAAAAATGTGTCAGCCTGGATGTCAATTCTATGAAGCCGCTGGATAACCTCTGTCATCCTGTTTCTGTGATCAAGGAAGCAGAAGAACTGGCAGCGGAAGCATTTCGTGCGGATCATGCCTTTTTTATGGTTGGCGGAACAACTTCTTCCGTGCAGGGAATGGTGCTTTCCTGCTGCAAGGCAGGTGACAAGATCATTCTGCCGCGAAATGTACATAAAAGCGTGATCAATGCACTGGTATTGTGCGGTGCGGTTCCGGTGTATGTGAATCCGGAAGTGGATACAAAACTGGGGATATCACTCGGAATGCAGGTTTCTGAGGTGGAAAGGGCGATCCGTGAGAATCCGGATGCGGCAGCAGTTCTTGTAAACAATCCGACCTACTATGGGATCTGTTCGGATCTGCGTGCGATCGTTAAAGTGGCACATGAACATAATATGCTGGTGCTGGTTGATGAAGCACATGGCACGCATCTATATTTTGGCAGTGATCTTCCGGTCTGTGCCATGGATGCCGGGGCAGATATGGCTTCGGTGTCCATGCATAAATCCGGCGGAAGCCTGACACAGAGTTCTCTGCTTCTTACCGGAAAAAATGTAAACTGGGAATACGTAAGTCAGATTATAAATCTGACACAGACAACAAGTGCTTCCTATCTGCTGATCTCCAGTCTGGATATTTCCAGGAGAAATCTGGCACTGCGCGGACGGGAGTCTTTTGATAAAGTGAGCCGCATGGCAGAATATGCAAGAGAAGAGATCAATTCAATCGGCGGTTTTTATGCTTACGGTAAAGATATGATAAACGGCGGAAGCGTCTATGATTTTGATGTGACAAAACTTTCCGTGTATACAAGAGATATCGGGCTTGCCGGCATTGAGGTTTATGACCTGCTGCGTGATGAGTATGACATCCAGATCGAGCTTGGAGATATCGCAAATATCCTGGCGTATATTTCCATTGGTGACCGTATCCAGGATATCGAGCGGCTGGTGGGGGCACTGGCGGATATCAAGCGGCTTTATGCAAAAGATCCGGAAAAAATGCCGGGAGCCGAGTACATCAGGCCGACCGTTCTGGTATCTCCGCAGACTGCTTTTTATGCAGAAAAGAAAGCAGTTCCGATCCGGGAGACAAAAGGCATGATCTGCAGTGAATTTGTGATGTGCTATCCGCCGGGGATCCCAATCCTTGCACCGGGAGAATTGATCACGCAGGAGATCATTGATTATATTATTTACGCAAAAGAAAAGGGCTGTTCCATGCAGGGAATGCAGGATACAGAGATAGAATATTTATATGTGCTGAGCGAAAAATAAAAGCAAATGGGAGGGGAAAAGGATGGAACTTTGGTTTTCAGATTACCAGACAGAAAAAGTAAAAGTTTCGGTAAAAGTCCAGAAACAGCTTTTTGGTCTGCAGACGGAATTTCAACGCATTGATGTGTTTGATTCCGATGAATTTGGCCGTTTTTTAAGTGCAGACGGAAGCATTGTATTTTCAGAAAAAGATGAGTTTATTTATGATGAGATGATCGTTCATGTGCCGATGGCAGTTCATCCATGTGTGAAAAATGTCCTGGTGATCGGCGGCGGGGACGGCGGTGTGGCAAGAGAGCTGAGCCATTATGAAGAAATCGAAAAAATTGATGTGGTCGAGCCGGACCGCGTTTTTGTTGAAGTCTGTAAAGAATTTTTCCCGGACAATGCCTGCGGACTGGCAGATAAAAGAGTCAGTGTTTATTATGAGGACGGACTGAAATTTCTGCGTCTGCGTCATAATGAATATGATCTGATCATCAACGATGCGATTGATCCGCTCGGACATAATGCCGGACTCTTTACCAAAGAATTTTACGGGAACTGTTACCGTGCACTAAAAGAAGACGGCATCATGGTCTATCAGCACGGAAGTCCATTTTATGATGAAGACGAAGAATCCTGCCGGGTGATGCACCGGAAGGCAAGCCACAGTTTCCCAATCAGCCGTGTCTATCAGGCACACATCCCGACCTGTTCATCCGGGTACTGGCTGTTTGGGTTTGCATCAAAAAAATATCATCCGCTGGAACACCTGAATGCAAAACGCTGGAAAGAGCGGAAGATAGAAACTTGGTACTACACGACCAATCTTCATAAGGGAGCATTTATGCTTCCAAAATATGTAGAAGATATGCTGGAAGAAGAGGGAAGGTCGTAAAAAAAAAGCAAAAAAAAGGAGATTGTACTATGGGAAGATTACTGATTATTGGATGCGGAGGAGTTGCAGGAGTTGCGATCCACAAATGCTGTCAGAACAGCAAAACATTTTCTGAGATCTGTATTGCCAGCAGAACAAAGGAAAAGTGCGATGCACTGAAAGAAAAACTGGAGAATACAACGGAAACAAAAATCACAACAGCACAGGTGGATGCCGATAAGGTGGAAGAACTGATCGCACTGATCCAGTCTTATCAGCCGGATGCTGTTTTAAATGTGGCACTTCCGTACCAGGATTTGACAATCATGGATGCGTGTCTGGCATGCAAGGTGGATTATATTGATACCGCCAATTATGAGCCGGAAGATACCGACGATAAACAGTGGCGTGAAATTTACGAGAAACGCTGCAAAGAGGCCGGATTTACCGCATATTTTGACTATTCCTGGCAGTGGGCTTATCAGGAAAAATTTAAAGAAGCAGGCATCACGGCACTTCTCGGAAGCGGCTTTGATCCGGGTGTCACCAGTGTCTTTACAGCCTATGCACTGAAACATTATTTTGATGAGATCGAGACGATCGATATTCTGGACTGCAACGGAGGAGATCATGGCTATCCGTTTGCCACCAACTTTAATCCGGAGATCAATCTGCGGGAAGTGTCCGCAAACGGT
>SCPO01001101.1_pt1 | contig 10231 bp, 21 predicted proteins | sample 6106821 | NCBI WGS metagenome assembly SCPO01 (sample SAMN10720448, study PRJNA508395) | human gut metagenome | isolation source: Participant 2 stool, 0 month | host: Homo sapiens | collected 2017 | reverse complement strand
AGCTTGAACAGGCTTCCGTTCGGCTGTACGAAGAACTCCATTTCTCCAGCTCAGGGAAAGCCTTCAATTACAGCATAGTCAATGGGGAAGTCAGGCTCTCGGTCTTTTCAAAATAAATCTCTTTGCCGTTGCTTTCCTGTGTGATCTTGGCCAGAGCTACCACTCGCTTTACCGGATTGGCCTCATAGCCGATCACTAGATCCCCGGCTTTGCATCGAGGAAATTCTGGAAAATCCTGCGCTTGTTCCGTTGTCATTGTACAGCGTATAGGTCTGCTCTTCGCCGACCCGCAGACTGGAATAACTCAGATCTTAGGATTGGCAGTCAGCCACCAGTAGTGGCGTGAAGGTGCTTCACAGGCGGCAGCGTGCCGTACTTTCGAGAGGTCGGCTTTTTCAGAGCCTGTAAAAGCTCATCTCGCAAGCGCCAGATGTAAGTGCCATCCGCCTTTGTGCTTTTGCCCACATATAAAATGGGCCACCAACGCATATTTTCGCTGTCGCGGGGCATGCAGCGGCGTGTCTTTTCTGCCACCCGCTGTGCAAGATGGTAGGAGTTGGAGATGTAGAAGTTGCTGGTTTCACCGTATTTAATGGCAAGCTGTTTGCAGGTGGCCTGCCCGCCGTAATCCAGCATACATTTCATCACCCGCAAAGCCTCCGAGGTAAAACCGAGGTGTCTTGCAGCAAAGCACTCCACTGTGCGGTTGTAATGCCCGGATCATACTCACTTTCAGCAGGAAACCATCCGGCCTGCATCTGTGATGTCTTTTGTTCGGCAAGGTAGAAACGGCTCAGATAAAAGCCCAGATCAATGGCAGCGATATTCCAGTGTGTGTCTGGCTAGTATTTTCCGGCAGGGGCTGCTTCAATGGCACTGCGGATCATCTGGGTGATGGCAGCATTTTGGCTCAGTGCCACCCGCAGCTCATCATAAAGGCGGTAGCTGTTTAGCAGCGATTCTACGGAACCATCCCGCTTGGGCGGAGCATCGAAGTTCAGCGCATCCGAGATGTCACGGGCAACGGAATAGCGGTAGATATAATATTGATCCGGATACCGGAGCCACAGATAGACGCTGATGGCACTGGTGTTCTGGTAGTGGTTATTCCAACTGCCGTCGTTGTATTTTGTGCGTATTTCTTCGGTGGCAGCCTGAAATGCAATAATGCGCTGGGAAAGTTCGGTGGATTCATCAAACAAGCTGCGGAACATTGCGCGTGTTGCTTCACAGTCCGCTGCTGCGAAATTCAGGATCATCGCACGGGATAGGCATAGCCGGTATCCAGAAGCGAAAAGACCTTTGCAGTGGCTTCCTTGAACATTTCACCAAAATCTGCCGCGTCAATATTCCAATGGTCGTGGAAATGCTGCGCGGCTTCCCATTTGAAATCTTCAACATGAGGCCAATGCTTCGGGAAATAGGTCTGGTATCCGCCCAAAACAGGCTCCAGTTTTGCAAGATCGATCATGACGGCTCCCTCCGAAATCAAAAGTCTTTAAGATATTGTACCACGATAAAAATAGAAACACCATATTCCAACAAAGAAAATGCCCGCCTGAAAATCAGACGGACATACTGTAAATCAAATCATCTGAAAATGCTTTAATGCTTCCACAATCGCATCCTCTTTTCCTTCGGACACTTGGGCTGCTTCGCATTTTCATTTTCGCTTTATGGTAATTCTCTCGCTCAATAATGCCGCGTTTCTGCTTCACCTGTGCGATATAGAGATTGGATACCTTCAACTGATGGTGTTCCCACACATAATCCCGAATCTCGTTGTAAGTCGCCTTGCTTTCTGCAGCAGTCACATCCAGTTCATCCATGCTGACGTCCACTTCGATGTGCCGCTCGACATTGAGTTTGGTCAAAGGAGAACCGCTTCGCAATGCCGTGTTCTTGGAAATAGATCCACCGGCTGCACCTTCTCTGCGTGATATCCATTTTGTTCCAGCCATGCAGCATCTCTTGCGGCGGTGGCGGGGTTGCAGCTGACGTAGACCACCCGGCGGGGAGACATGCGCACGACAGCGGAAAGGGTGGCTTCGTCGCAGCCCTTGCGGGCGGGTCCAGCATTACGATGTCCGGGTGAAGGCCCTCAGCGGCAAGGCGGGTGGCGGCCTGACCGGCATCTGCGCAGAAAAATCGGCTCTTTGCGGCCACATCTGCACCCATGCGGGCAGCGTTAGCCTTGGCACTTTCAATGGCTTCCGGTACGATCTCCACACCGATCAGCTCACGGTGCTGCCATGGAAAGACCAATGGTGCCCATGCCGCAGTAGAGGTCCAGCAGCAGGTCGTCCGGGGTAAGCTGAGCATACTGGGCGGCAATGCCGTAAAGCTGCTCGGCAGCAAGGGTATTGACCTGATAGAAGGAAAGCGGGCCAAGCTGCACCGGAACACCGCACAGGGTGTCTTAAATATACCCCTGCCCATACAGGGTGTGGGTCTCGGTGCCAAGGATCACGTTGGTGTTTTAGCATTTACGTTCAGCAGGATCGTGGTGATCTCTGCAAATTGAGCTTTCAGCCGGGTGCAAAGCTCTTCAGCGGAGGGCAGCTTGGCACGGGTGCAGACAAGGCAGACCATGATCTGGCCACTGTGAGCGCCGCGCCGCAGAAAGATATGACGCACAAGGCCCCTGCCGGTCTCCTCGCTGTACGGCTGGATGCCCTTTTCTGCAAAAAAAGCGCACAATGCGTTGCCGATCTCATTCAGCACACCGGGCTGCAGGCGGCAGTCCGGGCAGGGGACGATGCGGTGGGTGCGCCCGGCGTAGAAGCCGATACAGGGCTTACCACTTTGTCCACGCCCACCGGGAACTGCACCTTATTGCGGTAGCGGTTCACTTCCGGCGAACCCACAATGGGCAGAACAGGCACATCCAATCCTCCGATGCGGGCAAAGGCATCGGCAACATTCTCCTGCTTGGCGCGCAGCTCGGCAGCATAGTCCAGATGCCGCAGGCTGCAGCCGCCGCAGGGGCCTGCCACGGCACAATCCACCGGGATACGGTCCGGCGAAGGAGTGAGCACCTCGTCCAGAATACCGAAGGCGTAGCGTTTGCAGTCCTTAACGATGCGCACCGGGCTTCGTCGCCGGGGCGGCACCGGGAATAAACACGGTCTCACCGTCTGGGCTGTGTGCTACGCCGCTGCCATCGCTGGAAAGACGCTATACGCGCAGGGTGAGAACTTGATTTTTCTGTAAGGGCATGAAGGGTCTCCTTTACTGGTGGTCGGGGCCGTCGGCGGGAGCATCAGCCTGCGCCGCAAAATACTTGCTGGGCGGCACGCCCTTGGCGCGCTTGAATACCCGCGAGAAATAGAACTGGTCAAAGAAGCCTACCGACACCGCGACCTCGGCAATGGAAAGGTTGCCTGCGCGCAGCAGCTTGCAGGCTTCGTTGATGCGGTATTCGGTAAGATAATCGATGGGGCTTTGCCTACGTTCAGCATGAACACGCGGTACAGGTGACTGCGGGAGACACCTACGCTTTTGCCACATCATCAATGGAAATATCGTGTGAATAATTGAACTGGATGTACTTGATGGCGTTGAGCACATACTGGCTGGAAGAGGAAGCCGTGTGCGGTTTGCCAGCGCTGGTCTCCTTCATCAGAGAAGCGATGAAGAGATAAAGGTAGCCCACCATGGCAGCTTCATCCTGCGGCTGCAACCCGCGGGAGGAATAAATGTTGGCCAGAGCGGCACGCATCCCATCGGGGTCGTGGGTGTGATGCACCGGCGAGTCGTCGGTGAAGGGAGCTGCGCGGCCAGTTTGTGGGCACACGCACCGTTGAGGCCTACCCAGCTGTACTCCCAAGGCTGCTGCTCATCGGCAGTATACCGGATCAGCTGGCTTGGCCGGGCAAAACAGCTGACCCTGGCTCACTTCCCAGGTGCGTCCGCCCACCTCGAACACGCCCTTGCCGGAAAGTACCAGATGGATCAGGTAATGGTCGCGGATACCCGGCCCCCATGTTTGGCCCGGAGCACAGCGTTCGATACCGCAATTGAAGATGGAAAGCTCAATATTATTGGTATAATTTTGTTTGAAGGATTGCTTATATACATCTGCCATAGCCGCGTTTCCTCCGCTCTGTCACGTTGTGGGCAGCTTTGTGCCCGATCTTTGGTATAGTATACCACACATCTGCCCGCAAATTCAACAAAAGTACATCTTATTCTTTGAACTGGGTGCCAAAATTCGCGTTTTTTCAGCGTTGGAAATTGAAAAAAGCGGTTGGATGCATTACAATAGACGTAACATACCCATCTATCCCAAAGCAGCATATTGAGGGAGGAATCGTTATGGCAAACAGCGCGCAGCTCCGAAATGAGATCGCGGCGGGCAAATGGGACGATAAGCTCCGGGCACTGTATGGCGATGCGGCGCAGGAAATCTGTCGGCAGCGGGCACGCTACTGTGCTGCGCTGGAACAGTTTGAGCTGTATTTTGGCCTGGGGCGGCAGGTGCAGGTGTACTCGGCCCCGGGGCGTGCGGAGCTGGGCCGCAACCACACCGACCACCAGCACGGTTATGGCCTTGCGGCGGCTGTCACGTTGGATCTTGTGGCCGTGGCTGCGCACAATACAGACGGCTACGTGCGGGTCAAATCCCGCGGGTTCAACAAGCTGGATGTGATCGACCTGACCGTGGAGGGGCCGCAGGAAGGGGAGAGCACCCACTCGGCCAGCCTGATCCGGGGCATTGCCGAGGGCTTCCGCGCGGCAGGCAAAGCGGTGGGCGGCTTTGATGCATACACGGCCAGTGATGTGCTGCGCGGCAGCGGTCTTTCCAGTTCTGCTGCCTTTGAAATGGGCATGGCGCCATCTGGAACGGAGAATATGGCTGCGGTCTGGCCCCGGCGGAGCTGGCAAAGATCTGTCAGTATGCGGAGAATGCCTATTTTGGCAAGCCCAGCGGCCTGCTGGATCAGCTGACCAGCGCAGTGGGCGGCATTATCTTTGCGGATTTTGCAGACCCCAGCAGCCGGTTCTGGAAAAGATCCACGCCGACGGCCTGCTGCCGCCGGGCATGAGCCTGTGCGTTACCGATACGCGCGGCGACCACAGCGAATTGACCGGTGAGTTTGCAGCCATCCGGCAGGAGATGGAGCAGATCGCAGCGTTTCTTGGCAAAAGGTGCTGGGACAGGTGACGGAGAGCGCATTCTGGGCAGCACTGACTGCGCTGCGCAAAGCCTGCGGCGACCGCGCGGTGCTGCGCGCCATCCACTATTTTGAAGAGAACGCTCGCACCCTTGCCCAGAGGGACGCGCTGCAGGCCGAGCAGTTTGATGCCTTTGCAGCGCTGGTGCTGGAAAGCGGACGCGCATCCTTTGCGCTATGCCAGAATGTCTACTGCAGTACCGATGTGCGGCATCAGGGGCTTTCGGTGGCACTGGCGCTGAGCCAGAGTATCCTGCAGGGCAGCACGGGAGCCTGGCGGATGCAGGGCGGCGGCTTTGCAGGCACCATTCAGGCGTATGTTCCCCAGAGCCTGCTGGAACGCTATCACAGCGAGATCGAGCGGGTATTCGGCAAGGGCAGCTGCTACATTCTGCGTCTGCGGGAGCAGGGGCAGTGAAAGCGATCTGAAAACAAAACGCATCTGCAAGATTTTGCAGATGCGTTTTTGCTATGCTTTATACTGCTGGGAAGGTTCAGAAAACCGGTTTCGGGCCGGGAGCGGACTGAGCCTGCTCTCTTCTTCCCGGCGCTGCTGATCCGAGATATACTGCACCATGTCCCGCCTCGTGGGAAAAATGGAACAGGTCTGCGATGGTATCGTAGGCGCTCACCACGAAGTTGAAGCCTGTCTTTACCACATTGAACAGCAGCATGGGCACAAAGGTGAAAGAAAGTGAGATCAATCCGCCGCTAAAGAAAAGATCGTCCAGACGCAGATTGCTGAAGAAAGATCCAGCGCATCGCCCAGCGGCCCGCCGCCGGAAATACTGCGCAGCTCTTCTTCGGAAACAGAAATGTATGAATGCGGCATCTGAAGGTTTTCATGGAGAAAGCTCCTTTCTGACAAAATCGTTCCGGGAATGGAATCAAACTCAGGCGGCAGCGGTTTCCTCGGCCTGAGCGGCATCAAAGCTCGGCATGGGGTTCACGATCTGATCGTAGATGCTTGTAACGGTACGAATGACGTTCATGACCTGCGAATAGACATAGACACCGGCCAGACCGGCAACGCCCACAGAAGCGATACGGCTCCAGGTGTTCATCTTATCCCAGGTGTGATAGAAGGTGCCGGACAGGCTCAGACCATTCGACAGACCGTACTGCACACGGCCTGCGATGTACCGGAAGGAATAGTTGCTCATCAGCACGAACAGGTTGATCGCTGCATTCTGGCCGAATGTAGCAAACTGATCGGTGTTGAAATAAATATCGTGATTAAAGGCTGAGCCAAGGTAGATGGACTGACCGCCATCCAGATAGGTCATTTCTTCTTCGGAGATAATGGCATAGGAAGCCGGTAAAAGCATGGTATTCTGATTGGGATGATCCATGGTGGAAGAACTCCTTTCCGTAGTGGAATCTGCACAAAGGCAGACAATAATACTATCTGAATTGTAACATAACTGTGTCCAAATAACAAGAGCAGAGATGCGCAAAATCATGATACATTTGTGAATAAACTGTTACAGAAAGGCGGCAAAATCACGGATGTCAGCCCAAAATGCGCAATATGTCCATAATCTGGTCCTGAAAAATGTTCTGTAGAAAAGCAAAAGCGCCTGCAGATTCCGGGTGCAGACGCTTTTATGGGGAGAAAATGATCGGGGAATTACTGTGCCCGTTCGTAGAGCACAGTCAGCTGCGCAATGTGCCCGGCCAGTGCTTCCGGCAAGGGACAGGTGAGCCGCCACTGCCAGTTGGAGCCTTGGGTGCTGGGGGTGTTGATGCGCCCCTCACTGCCCAGATGCAGCCAGTCCGCCAGAGGAATCACAGCGGTATCCGATACACTGGCAAGGCAGGCACAGATCATGGCCTCGGTCAGCTCTTCCGGCTGGCAGCGCAGGTAGCGGCAGGCATAGGCCACATCCTCGGCACTGGCGTTGGTACGCCAGCCTTCGGCGGTCACATTGTCATGGGTGCCGGTGTATACTACGCTGTTCTGGGGATAGGTGTAGGGCAGGTAGTTGCCGGCTTCCCGGCTGTCAAAGGCAAACTGCATGATCTTCATGCCCGGGTAGCCGCTGGCGGAAAGCATGGCCTTGACCTCCGGGGTCAGGTAGCCAAGATCCTCGGCAATGATGCCGCCCTCGCCAAGGTTTTCGTGCATGGCGTTGATAAAATCGCGGTCAGGGCCTTTTCCCAGTGACCGCCCGCCGCCGTTTTGTTCCCGGCGGGAATGGAGTAATAGCTCTCGAAGCCGCGGAAGTGGTCGATGCGCACCACATCGTAAATGGAGGTGGGGTGCTTCATGCGCTGCTTCCACCACGCAAAGCCGGTGGCTTTGTGCGTGGGCCAGTCATACAGGGGTTGCCCACAGCTGGCCGTCTGCTGCAAAGGCATCCGGCGGGCATCCGGCAACCTGCGTCAGGTGCATCTGGCCATCGGTCTGGAACAGTTCCGGGTGGGTCCACAGATCGCTGGAATCCGGGCTGACATAGATGGGAATATCGCCCACCAGACGGACGCCCTTGCCGTTGGCGTAAGCCTTCAGGGCGTTCCACTGGGTGTAGAAGAAGAATTGCACCGCCTTGTAGTAATCCACCGCACCGGCGAGACGCTGTTTTGCGGCAGCAATGGCTTCCGGTTTGCGGCAGCGCAGGTCATCCGGCCAGTCGGCAAGGCCGGCCTGCCCCTGTTCGGCATTGACAGCCATAAACAGGGCGTAATCCTCCAGCCAGAAGCTCTGCGCCTCGCAGAAGGCTTCATAGGAGGGGGGGCGCCAGCAGGCGGTCGGTGCCTTTTCAGGATCACAGGCCGCTCGTTGTACAGTACGCCGTAGTCGATGGGGCCTACAGGCCGTGCGGCGGGCACTTCATCGGCCGTCAGCAGACCGACGTCGGCCAGCAGGCGGTAGTCAATGAAGTAGGGGTTACCGGCAAAGGCGGAAAAGCTCTGATAAGGGCTGTCGCCGTAACCGGTGGGGCCAATGGGCAGCATCTGCCAGTAGGTCTGCTTTGCATCGGCCAGAAAATCCACGAATGCAAAGGCCTCTTTTCCCAGCGTACCGATGCCAAAAGGCCCCGGCAGACTGAAAACGGGCATCAGAATGCCGCTTGCACGCATAGTGTGCGCACCTCCTTAGCCCTTGACGGCACCTGCAACCACGCCCTCGATGATGTACTTCTGGCAGGTCATGTACAGCAGGATGATGGGGATGATGGCGATGATGATGCAGGCCATCATGGGAGCCAGCTCCACACGGCCGTAGCCGCCGCGGAAGTACTGGATGGACATGGGAATGGTGCGGTATTTCTTGATGTCCAGCACCAGAGTGGGCAGCAGGTAGTCATTCCACACCCACATGGTCTCCAGGATAGCGGTGGAGATCATGGTGGGTTTCAGGATGGGGAATACGATGCGGAAGAAGATCTGTATCGGGTTGCAGCCGTCGATCATGGCCGCTTCCTCAATTTCCATGGGCACGCTCTTCATGAAGCCGGTGAACATGAACACGGCCAGACCGGCACCGAAGCCCAGATAGATGATGCAGATGTTCCACGGGGTGTTCAGATTGAGCTGGTCAGCGGTCTTGGACAGGGTGAACATGACCATCTGGAAGGGCACGACCATGGAGAACACGATCAGCAGGTTCATGAACTTGCTCAGCTTATTGTTCACGCGGGTGAGGTACCAACCGGTCATGGAGCAGCACAGCAGGATCAGCGCCACACTGGTAACGGTGATGACAAGGCTGTAGCCAAGGCTGGAAAGGAAGCCCATCTTGGTGACACCGTAAATGTAGTTGCTCAGGCCCGCAAAGGTCTCGGCGGTGGGCAGCTTGAACACGGTGGAGGTGGTAAAGCTGCCCTCGATCTTCAAGCTGTTCAACAGGATCAGCACGATGGGGTAGATCCACAGAAGACTCAGCAGCGTCATGATGACGGTGAGGATGTTATCCCACATTTTTTCTGTTTAGGCATTACTGCTGCACCTCCTTGGAACGGGTAAAGTGGAGCTGGATCAGAGAAATGACCACGACGATCAGGAAGAATACCACAGCCTTCGCCTGACCAATGCCCTTCCACTGGGCACCGGAACGGCCATAGAAGGTGTTGTAGATGTTCAGGGCCAGCATTTCACTGGCGTTGGCGGGTTCGCCTGCGGTCAGGGCAACGTTCTGGTCGAACAGTTTGAAGCTGTTGGTCAGGGTCAGGAAAGTGCAGATGGTGACGCTGGGCATGACCATGGGCAGCTTGATCTTGAACAGGATCCGCGGTCGTTGGCACCGTCGATCTTAGCAGCCTCGATCAGGTCGCCGGGCACGCTCTGCAGACCGGCAACGTAAATGATCATCATGTAGCCGATCTGCTGCCAGCACATCAGGATGACCAGACCGACGAAACCGGCCTTGGCATCCAGCGCCAGAAGGGGCTTTTCCAGGTTGGCCAGCACACCATTGAGCAGGATCTGCCAGATATAGCCCAGCAGGATGCCGCCGATCAGGTTGGGCATGAAGTAAAAGGTACGGAAAATGTTGGTGCCGTGGATGCCGCGGGTCAGCACCAGCGCAATGGCAAAGGCGCAGACGTTGATGAGCACGGTGGATACTACAGTGAACGCTGCGGTAAAGCCGAAGGCGTGCAGGAAGGTGGAATCCTGAAATACGTTGATGTAGTTCTGATGCCCACAAAGGTGGTCTTGCTAACAGTAGTGAACCGCTGGAACGAAAGGTAAATGCCCCAGATGAAGGGCCAGATAAAGCCGATGATGAACGCGAGCAGCGTGGGCAGCACGAACACCGGCCAATATTTGCTGATGGCTTTTGCATGATGTACCTCCTATATGCGGAGTGGTTAAAAGGGGAGGCGGGGCGAACTTCTTCGCCCGCCTCCCTGTTCAGTTCTTTTATAGACCGATCAGGAGCTTAGCCGTTTGCCAGCTTGTATTCCTTAGCCCAGCCATCAACGAAGGCGGTCACAACGCCGTCCCAGTCGCCGGTGCCTGCTGCGTAAGCGGTCAGAGCGCTGCCCACGCCGTTCTTCCACCTCGGAAGGCATGGTGGAGAAGCACCAGTCCACACTGGTCTTGCCGTC
>SCPO01000110.1_pt1 | contig 10268 bp, 18 predicted proteins | sample 6106821 | NCBI WGS metagenome assembly SCPO01 (sample SAMN10720448, study PRJNA508395) | human gut metagenome | isolation source: Participant 2 stool, 0 month | host: Homo sapiens | collected 2017 | reverse complement strand
CGCACAGTAGTGCGGGTTTATTTGGTGGACCACCAGGGTTCGAACCCTGGACACCCTGGATTAAGAGTCAGGTGCTCTGCCAGCTGAGCTAGTGGTCCATGACATGACTAATATATGTTTCTTTTATAGGAATGTAAAGAATATTTATTACATTCCTATAAAACATGTGCATTAATATTGTAACACCCAATCTTTCATGGTATTACAAGCCTCTGTAGGGAGTAAATCACTCGTTCCTACGCAGTCTTCACCACTATATAGTTGAAGTACACTATGTGTGCGACTTACCTCTTTAATAACGACATGTGTTAGAGTATCCTTAGGTACACTAAATTGCAAACCGTAACGGCCAAAATAGGTAAATTTTTACAGTATCGTACTCTATATGAACTTGAAGAAATTTACCACCAGGCCAGCATGATTCAATATTTTCTTTTGATCTTGGTTTTAGAAAATCAAAAAATCCCATACTACCCTCCGATGCGCCACATTGGACGTTCTGGTTTATCCATCCCTATACCATCATGTCGTTCTTGTTTACGTTGTAAAGCACGCTCAATATGCTCAGCTAATGCCTCTGCTGTAGCGCCATTTCGCAATAAGGGAAACTAAATCGGCCTCATCATCACGCAGTAAGCATAAGCGCATCTGACCATCTGAAGTGAGTCGAACCCGATTACATGTATCACAATAGCTATGAGACATTGAGAAAATAAAGCCTACTGCCTTACCACTTGGTAATGCTAAATACGTAGCAGGTCCAAAACCATATAGAGTGAACCTCCGTAAGAGGTCCTCCACTTACACGTTCTAATTGAGCCTTCCATTCATCGAAGGTCGGCCCATGAAACGCATCGCCTTGAAATGGCATATACCGATAAAACGCCAAACAACAGGCCACTTTTCTACATACTGCAATAACGATTTAACTCATCATCAGTCCAGTAGCGAGATAAAACGGTATTAATCTTTACAGATTTAAAGTTAGCATTAATAGCACTTCGTATGCCTTCTAGTACAGACTCAAGTTGCCCCTCTTTACCTACACAAGTAGCAAAGGCTTCACTTTCAAGCGAGTCTAAACTAATATTCACGCGGTTTAATCCGAGTTTTTTCAACCGTTGCGCCCGAGATGCCAAGAGACTACCATTAGTAGTCATAGAAATATCTTCAAACCAACCTGTATCATTAATGCGTCCTAGAAGCTCTTCAATATGAGGATATAACAATGGCTCACCACCAGTAAGGCGCACAGCTTTTACACCAATCCGATGGAAAGCCTCTAAAATAGTCATCCATTCATCAACAGTTAATAGTTGTGTTTGACTTTGAGGCGTAATTTCTGCAGGTCGGCAATAGGGACAACAGAAATTACACGCATCTGTCAGCGACAGACGTACATATTCAATTGTACGACCCCATGCGTCTTTCATAACACACCTCATTTACTAATACAAAATTACTTAATAATAGATACTTCATCACCTACATAAATCGTACCATTTTAAGAACCTACCAAAATACCTTGTGTAGGCATAATGCAGGAACCAACTTGTTTCATGATTTCACAACCATGGTGACACCTTACCGATTTGTGTGATTTCAAGAATAACGTCTTTACCGACTTGTAGTTGTGTACCTACTGCCAATTCATACAGTACCATACCTTCAACTGTAATATTTTCAGCGAAATCAGGTTTTACATCCGCCCCTTGAGCACGCATATGGTCGATACTTGCAATGCCAAGCAAACTAATTTGACGGTGCCAATTGCCTGCATGAGCATCACCTTCCATCCCATGATCAACGATAAGATTTGCGGATTCAATATTATGTTTCTTTTGCCCTTTTTTCTCACTAATGGAGATAGCAATAATTTTTCCTTCTGCCATGTAGCCCTTCCCTTCTTATGGGAACATACCATATATACATAACTTTATATAAACATTTAATTGCAAAATAAACTTGTGATTCTCATTTTGGTGAAAGCATCACAAAATACTTTTACAATTATCTATATATTATAACATAGTATTCGTACATTTTCCCTGTGAATTTAATCACTAAAAGAACTCTATTCTCAACGAATAGAGTTCTCATTTTTATAATTTAACGACGTATTAAAAAAAGAGTATTGTAACAGCTTTTATTATTTGTATAAGCTTATAATAGCGGTTTCTTTAGCATCAAGATCTTGTTCAATAGCATTCATCTTAGCCGTTATATTTGCTACAAAAGCCTCATCTTTAATACCAGACAAATTGATACGTACATTTAAAAATGCTGCTTTTACCGCCGCCCTTGCATTAATAGCCGCAATGATACCATCGGTAATAAGATTTTGATTACCTTTTTAGATGCTAACTCTGCTAAATCAAAGATTTGATACGCTAATTCACCGATTTCAAAAGGCACCAGCAGCATCTTTATAAGCATGTTGAATCGCTGCTGTACGCGTAGCCTTTTCTTCATCTGTATTCTTTGGCAAACCTAAGGCATTCATAAAGATATTAAATACATCTGCATCAGCTTGAGATAATTCGAGCATGCGATTACGAATAGATTCCGCTTTAGCTTGAAGATCTTTCATTTCAGATTGAACATCTTCATATCCTTTTTACCAAAGGTTAAATTCGCCACCATTTCAGCTAATGTCTGCACCAGTTGCTCCGTTAAGGCGCAATGGCACCCCACCTGGCGTTGGCGCTTTAGAGGCAGTAGCAGCCACAAAATCTATTACTCGTTGTTCTACTAATTTCATAACAAGACCTCATGTAAAAGCGATAACAAGCTATCCTTGTTATCGCTTTGTCATTTCTATAAAAATATACAGTTAACACAATATATAAACTAATGAAAGCAGACACTACCAATAGGTAGTTAAGAAAATGTCTACTACAAAGAATTTATATTAGAATAAGCCTTTAATTGTACCGTCTGCTTCGATATCCATATTAAGAGCAGAGGACGTTTAGGAAGGCCAGGCATAACCATTACATCGCCCGTGCGGCATACGATAAAACCTGCACCATTAGCTACACGGATATCGGATACAGTGATGGTAAAGCCTGTTGGAGCACCTAAGAGAGCTGGATTATCAGACAAGGAATATTGAGTTTTTGCCATACATACAGGCAAACGATCAAGGCCCCAATCTGCTAATTGTTTAATTTGCTTTTTCGCTTTGTCTGTAAAGATAACACCATCGCCACCATAAATAGTTTTAACAATTTTATTAACTTTCTCTTCCAAACTATCTTCCAAATCATATACAAATTTAGGTGTTGGTTTTGGCCCTTCAAGCAACTCTACGACCTTTTTCGCCATATCAGTGCCGCCTTCGCCCTTTTCCCAACATTCATTAAGTTCTACAGGTACACCAAATTCGTCGCAGAGACGAGTTAACTCAGCTATTTCTGCATCTGTATCGGTAGCAAATTTGTTGATAGCCACTAAGACAGGTACGTTAAAGTAACGCATGTTCTCGATGGCTTTTTGCAAATTGCTGAAACCTTTGTAACAGCTTCAACATTTTCAGTGCTAAGCTCTTGTTTTGGCACGCCACCATGCATTTTAAGGGCGCGCAATGTAGCAACGATTACAATTGTATCAGGGAAGATATCACCGTAACGACATTTGATGTCTAGGAACTTTTCAGCCCCCAAGTCAGCACCAAAGCCAGCCTCTGTAACTACGATGTCACCTAATTTAAGTCCAAGCTTAGTAGCTACGATGGAGTTACAACCATGAGCGATATTTGCAAATGGACCACCGTGAACGATAGCTGGTGTGTGCTCCAATGTTTGTACAAGATTTGGTTTAATAGCATCTTTCATAAGAAGCGCCATCGCACCTTGGCAACCAAGTTGATGAACATAAACAGGCTCACCTGCTAAGTTACAACCGATAACGATACGACCAAAGCGTTCTTTTAAATCTTCTAAATCTTTAGCTAAGCAAAGAATAGCCATGATTTCAGAAGCAACAGTAATCATGAAGTGATCTTCTCGAGGGAAACCACACACTTTACCGCCAAGAGCAACTGTTACATTACGAAGAGCACGATCATTCATGTCTAGAACACGAGTCCAAGAAAGTTGATGCAAATCAATTTGCAATTCATTACCTTGATGGATGTGATTGTCGATCATAGCAGATAGTAAATTATTAGCTGCTGTGATAGCGTGCATATCACCTGTAAAATGGAGGTTAATATCATCCATTGGTACAACTTGAGCATAACCGCCACCTGCAGCACCGCCCTTAATACCAAATACAGGGCCTAAAGATGGTTCACGCAATGTGGCAATAGCATTTTTGACCAATTTTTTGTAAGCCTTGTACAAGACCAATGCTCGTTGTAGATTTACCTTCACCTGCTGGCGTCGGTGTAATAGCTGTAACTAACACCAACTTACCATCTGGCATTCTAATCGACGAATAGCATCAAAGGAAATCTTCGCTTTGTAATGACCATATTGTTCAATGTCATCAGGTGTTAACCCACATTTATTGGCAATAACCTGAATCTTCTCCATTTCATTCTGTTGGGCAATCTCAATATCGCTTAACATAAAGCCTCCTCGGCACTATGGCCATTTATCAACTATATAACAACTATAAACTTACTATCTAATAGTTAGTATTTAATATTAATGTCTACTGTAGATGTATCTTTGTACAGCTACAGTAATCTATTATATATGAAAGTACATCTTATGTCTAATAGTTATATCTAACAATTTTAGTACTTTATCTAATATATTACGCCTGTTTAGTACATAACTAAATAGATAAAAAGAGCCTAGCGCATACATTTATACGCTAGGCAATTATTATATTAAAATAACTTAGAACGGGAATAAAATTGGCAATAATACAAGTGCCACGATACTAGATACAACGATAAGTGGTAAACCAGCTTTCACATAATCCATGAAACTATAGCCAGCTATATTATATACCATAGTGTTAGCAGGCATACCAATTGGTGTAGCATAGGCCAAGGAACTAGCAATTACGATAGCCGCAAGCACCGCTTTTGGATCGAATCCCAATTGAGATGCTAAGCTAAGACCGATTGGTACTAATAATGCACAGGTAGCTGTATTAGACATGAAGTTCGTCATGAACCACCAAGCACAAAGATTACTACTAGAACAACAATTGGAGATGGACTAGCACCAAGGCTATTTACGATAAGATCTGCAATTACAGAGCCAGTGCCTGTTTTAACCATTGCGTCCCCAAGGGCCATGGAACCAGCAAAGAGCATGATTGTTTTCATGTCGATAGATCTAACAGCTGCACTTTCACTAATAACATTAGTAGCAACTAATACAAGAGCACCTATCCAGGCACTAACATAAAGTTTTACACCTAATTGTTTTTCAAAGATCATAGCAACAACTGTCAAAATTAATACAATTGCAGCAGTCCATTTTTTCCAAGACGGTACATGGCTATAATCGTCATTGCCTTCAAAGGCACCATCTGGTTGATGACTTGGAGCATCTGGTAAGAAACGTTTACCAATTGTAGCATAGAATATAGTACCAACAATTAGAATTGGTAAACCTACTAGACCATAATCAAAGAAACCAAAAGAGCCAAGGCCCGCTTGTTGTAAGCCCGCTTGCGCAATCATATTGCCAGGAGCGCCGATAAGTGAAATATTACCACCCATAGCTGCAGCAAACACAAGAGGCATCAACAATTTAGTTTGTTTAAAACCACTTTTTTTACAAATACCAATAATTACAGGAATCAGTACAGCCGCTGTACCAGTATTAGATAAGAAACCAGATAAAATACCTGTAATCATCATAACTGCAACGAGTAAAGACGTTTCAGTTTTAGCAAACTTATGAACTACATTACCTACGCCTACGGCTACGCCTGTTGCAAAGAAAGCTTCACCAATAACAAACATGCCCATAAATAGTAAGACATTTGGGTCTACAAAACCGGCGAATGCTTCTTTAGCGGATAAGACTCCACTTAGATGTAAGCCGACAGCTACAACCATAGCGGTAATAGACAATGGGAATTTTCTCCCATGCAAACATGACGATGGCAAATACCAAGAAGCCCAAGGGTAATCATTACACTTGTATCCATACATACCTCCCACTACGTGTAATATACCTAAAAAAGGGTACAAAAAAGAGGATTGTACCACAACCGTATAATCCTCTTATGTAGTTAAAACTCACAATGAGATTATTTAATGAAGCTTACGTGTTTATAAATCTCTTCTAACACTTCATCTTTTTTCGCATTGTATTCTACTTTTTTATTTTCAAAGTAGTTATTGCCTTCTGCATCGATGGATACGATGAGCGGACCAAATTCTTTTACACGGCAAGTCCACAATGTTTCAGGCATACCAAGTTCACGCCAGTTCGCGGATTCGATTTCCTCTACCTCTGTAGCAGCAAGTACGGCATTACCTGCTGGGAATACACAGTGCAATGCACCAAAGTCTTTACATGCACGTGCTGTTTCAGGACCCATACCGCCTTTACCAACGATAAGGCGTACACCAGTTTGTTTTACAAATTCGTACTCAAATTTTCCATACGCATAGATGTTGTAGGACCTACGGAAATCATTTCAAATTTATCATCCCCATGATCACGTACGATTGGACCTGCGTGCAAGATAGCACCGTTACGTACATCTACAGGTAACTCACGGCCGTATTCAACAAGACGACGATGAGCAACATCACGGCATGTTGTGATATGACCATTTAAATATATAATATCCCCTGCTTTGATACCTTCAAGATCAGATGCTTGAATTGGTGTTGTCAAAATATGTTTAGCCATTAGAATGTCACCCTTTGTGAGATAGAATTTCGTACTTACCATCTTTATCAAATACTACATGCCCGCGGCGATGGTTCCAACAACCAACGTTAACAGCTACAGAAATTACAGATGGATGACGGGAGCCATGCTCGATGTTAACACCCATTACAGATTTATCACCGCCCATGCCTTGTGGACCAATGTGCAATGCATTAATACCGTCTTCAAGTAATTTTTCCATATATGTTTTCATTATCTGCTTTAGAGGATACTGGGCGCATCAATGCTTTTAGACATAGCTGCTGCTGTATCGATAGATGTTGCAATGCCTACACCAACTAATAATGGAGGACATGCATTCAAACCATAACTTGTCATCAAGTCCAATACGAATTTAGCTACCCCTTCATAACCTTCACCTGGCATCAATGTTTTACCAGAACCTGGCAAGGAGCAACCGCCACCGGCCATATATGGGAAAATTTCTACATCATCACGACCAGGTACGATATCCCATGTAATGTAAGGTGCCGTGCGACCAATATTTTACCAGTATTAAATTCATCAAATGTTTCAACACAGTTATGACGAAGCTGTGCATCTTGTGTAGCTTGGTATGTAGCATTACGCAAAATTTCTTCGAGTTCACCGATCAATGGGTAGTTAGAACCTACTTTTCCCCAGAACTGTAACACACCTGTATCTTGGCAGGATGGACGATTTAAATCGAAGGCCAATTCCTGATTCTTTTCATTGTTTCATATATTGTTTTAGCTAATGGATTTTTTCATCGGCTGCCAATTCTTTGATTTTAGCTTCCACATCATCAGGTAATTTCTTTGCCATATAAGCAATGAACTTGGCGATGACATTTGTCATTTCTTGCACTTGTTGTTCTTTCGTACTCATCGTAAACCTCCAAAAGGACTTCATTATTTAAAACTTAGCAATTATTTTGTTTCGGAACCTTAGCTCCTTTCGATGATTTCATTCTACTCTTTTTTCAGGATATAACTATCCAATTTACCAGTTAATTTTTGATGGTGAAAGCTCTAGAAAATCATAACAAATCACCTATATAAGTAAATTTTAACGCATATAAAATATACAAATTTGCCTATATACAAACATAAAAGAGCACTACTTACTAAAAAAGCAGTGCTCTTTTTCTATTTATGTGCTCGGAATTACATATATACAAAATTACCTATACCTAATGATTGTATATCTTCCTAAATGCAATGTGTAAAACCATTGAAATTATAACTAATTACAATGAGCTGTATTAATAAAAATTAGGATTGTAATTTTTTAACAACTGACTCAAGCTGCTCCCTAATATCTTGTAACTTTTGATTAGCCTCATCTAGTTTAATTTTATATTTGTAATCAGGTTGATACGGCAAACAAGATTGTAATAGCTCTACAATATCTTCCTCTTGTGTAGAAATGATCTCTTTCCAATCATGTAGTTTTGTTTTACGCCCCATCTCTTTGGCTTGTTTGCGATATTCCGTTGGCGTCGTATGGAAGTGCTTTTTAAAAGGCTACATTAAAGGCTTTAATATCTGCAAAGCCACAACTGCTCGCAATATGTGCTACTGCATCATCAGAATTAGCTAAACGAACTGTAGCCTCTCTTAATCTCATCCTCAAGCTCTAGAAATGAAACACCTAATTGACGTTTGAAGAACTGAGACGTGTAGTTCACATTATAGCCACCTATTTTCGCAATATCTTCTAATTCAATCTTTTGCTGATAATTATCATCTATATAAGTAATCATCTTGTCAAAGGTAGCTACAGTCATATCAACAGGCTTTGAATTTATATGAATCGACTTAACCGCATCAATTTCACTATATGCAGCACTAGTCAATGCTAAATAGTGATATTCTAACCACATTCGATTAACAGAACTTTCACCATTCACCTTTATCAACATCATCATAGCTGCATGATATCGTAAAGCGGTAAAGAAAGGATTATGCCGATTAGACTGATTGGAACGTATCACAAATTGATACATTCCAAAATTAGGATCAAAATATTGGAAAAACTCCTTACTTACATGAATAACTAGAGCCGTTGTATCCTGTTCAAGAGCTAGGGTAGCATGCCCCACCTGAGGAGAAATAATAATAGCATCTAGAGGCTCCATTGTAAAAACCTCACTATTACAACTCATCTCAATACGACCCTTTAGCAAAATGAGGATCTCTGTTTCTCCATGCCAATTGTAATGATAGGTACTAACCTTATATATATGGCTACTAAAATCTATGTGATTATGTTTGTATGTATAGTGGAAATAATCCATATTAGCTATATGCTCCCTAAAATTTTAACAATAATTATTAAACACCAAGTTTTATAAGCCAATTTTCTCTAATAGAGATAAGATAAACATAGAAATACCTCCGCCGATTCCACCAGCTACTGATATTGTCAAATACGGAATATCAAGAGCTATTTTAAACGTTTTAAAAAACAGCACTATCTGTAAAAGTCCACAGGTCAAGGTTGTCCCAAAAATTACTGCGCCTGCGAAAACCATATTAACAATATTTGTCAGTACAAAAACAGACATCAGTGAAAAAATAAATAACTCTATACTCTTAACTAAAAATATTTCTGAATAAGCATATAAATACACCATAAAAACTCGTTTTAATGTTAATGCAGCGTCAGCCCCTCTTGCTATCAACAAAAAGATAGGCACGAACACAACAGACATAACGACAAAAGTTACAAATGATCCTGCTATATTCATTGCAAGAGTAGGATTAATTAAAAGTTCAGCTAATGTTGTTGTAGATTCAGGTTTTAATAAATTAACACTTACGCTCCCCAAAGTCATAATAAATAGCATGAATACTATATAAAATACAACAGCTTTTATAGAACCGCTTAAAGTTCCTCTATCCCGAATGGTAGGTAACCATAAGTTAGGACTCACAACGGCATTAAAATTTGTCTATATACACTAATAGAGTCAGTACTATTAACCACAAAAACCTCTCTTATTTACATAAAAAATGCAGCCCTTAGAAATTCAAGGGATGCATTTATTATGATATATATATTTAACTATCGGTCAACAGCAACTTAATTTTTATCTATTAAGCCTGCTAAAATGTGATATACACATCTTATATATAATTAAAATTACATAAGCGCTGTAATCGCTGCTGCTAAACCGAAGAAGATACCTGGTGCATTGGCTAATGCTACTGGAATATCTCTGTTCTTTAAACAAACCATATAACACCCATAATGTACAGTTGATAGCCGCTACTAATGGTTGAATCCAATCACCAGTACCTGGATGTGCTAAATTGTTCATAATTTGTGGGAAGTAAGATACATACATTGCTACAGCTGTAACTGTTGCAACTTTCCTAAGTTTTCCATAAATTTTACTTGATTCATTATATCCTCCAAAATGATTAA
>SCPO01000488.1_pt1 | contig 10276 bp, 16 predicted proteins | sample 6106821 | NCBI WGS metagenome assembly SCPO01 (sample SAMN10720448, study PRJNA508395) | human gut metagenome | isolation source: Participant 2 stool, 0 month | host: Homo sapiens | collected 2017 | reverse complement strand
TGATCGATCACTGCCCCGGACAGCGGCATCAGAATCATACAGAGCACGGTCACACTGATCAGATAACCGATCCAGTTTTCGCGGGAATCGCCGCTTCCATGCTTGTATCCAGTAAAGCACCAGATATACGCTTCCCAGGATAATCAGGCTGGAGATAACCGTGGTGACAACCATGCGGATGGAAAGGGAAAATGCAATGGCAAGTGACACAATCAGCAGTCCAAGCAAGATCACCAGTCGTCTTTTGCTTCGCAGCCGTTTCTTTAAATCCATAACCGGAAGATGATTTTCTTTTTTTAGCATGCACTCACTGTCCCGCACCCAGCAAAGCAGGTGCGCATAAGGAACCGCGTAAGTAAAGATGAGGACCAGACTGAGGGTCATGGAAAACAGCGTCCAGGGATCGGTAAACAGCTTTCCCGGATTCTGAAAGTACTGATACACCAGCCAGCACTCCAGCACCACGATCAGCGGATAGAAAATACGGGTGGACCATCCAAATACCAGAGATTTCTGAAGCAAGAACTGATTCGCGTCACTCATCTCTTCGGTCCGTTCCAGCATTTCATCCGTAGTATAAAAAATCTGCCAGTTTGTGCCGCTGCACTGAAACTTCCATCCGGCGGCTTCGCAGCGTTCCCGAAATTTGCCCGCATCCCAGGAATCAGCCCCGGTCAGTACGGAGGTCTTCGGTGCCAGCACCGCCACATAACGGCGCTTTTCCGGCTCACCCAGGCGGCACTTCATGCCGGTTGTGCCAATGCATTCCGGATACCAGCCCTCCAGGGCCAACTGTTCCAGATACTGACGCAGCGCGTCTGCCTCCCAGGGAGAAAATGTCCACCAGATGTGTTTTGTCTGTTTCATAAAGCCTCCTTCCGCTTTCACCCTCTGTTTTCTTTTCATAACAGTTCCGTATTTTCACTGGCACGAGTAAATACCCATTCTTTCTATTTTTATTATATAAAATGTCCCCCCTTCCGCAAGAACACCTAGCTTACCCTTTTCTTACGTTTCTGTTACGCGTCCGCATGCTTTGCCAGGGTATTCTTCCCTTGTTTTTTTCTGCTTTCTGTGCTACAATCCTTATCGGTTAACGGAATGCAATGTGAGGGGGAGCTCCCTGACATTACGATCAGAACGGTACGGTTTTTGCGTTGCATGAACCGAACCCAAAAAACATTTATTACGATGACGAAAACCAGATTGCGAGGGAGTCCGTGTTCCGGGCTGAGAGGATCCCAGGAAGGATCGACCGTCCCCTGTCCGTACTCTGTCCAGATACGGGCTGTCAGCATTCTGTCTGAAGGTCTCGTTCAGGCATGCTGCGGCATGCCCTTTTTCATTTTGCAGGATTTCTCCCGCAGATGAACCAAATCCGAAACTCTTTCAGCAGAATATCGCGCCTGTGCGCACAAATTTATTCTGCCCGAAACGGGCCATTGGAGGTATTATTTTATGAGAAAATTTGTTGTACCAGCTCTTTCCCTGGCACTCTGCCTGGGACTTGTCACCGGATGTTCTTCCAAGACATCTGCACCGGCCGAAACCAGCGCATCCGCCGAGGAAACAACTTCAGAAGCTTCTGCGGAAGATTCTTCCGAAGCAGAATCCACCGAACCCCAAAGCGTAGATTCCTTAAAGATTGCCTTTCTCCTTACTCTGACGCCGACACCATTACCACCGCAACGGAGCCGCTGGAGAATCTGTTAAAGAGGAGCTTCTGACCAAGGGTTACGATGTGGCTGATATCGATATGACCGTCGGCACCAGCTACACCGCAGTCGGTGAGGCCTTAAGCGCGGGAAGCGCGGACATCGGCTTCATCTCCGGCGGAAACTATGTGCTGTTCTCCGATGACTGCGATGTACTCCTGACCGCCCTTCGCTACGCCATCAACAAGGATTCCGAGGATCCGAAGGACTGGAACGACGGCACCATTGAGGAAAACACTGACCAGATGAGCACCTACCGCTCCATCATTCTGGCTGGCCCGAGCGAAAAAGGCCAAGAGCTGCTCGCAAAGGTCAACAATGGTGAAGAGCTGACCTGGGATGACTTAAACAGCGCAACCTGGGCTGTCATGGGACCAACCTCTGCGTCCGGCTACATCTATCCGTCCCTGTGGCTGCAGGAGCGTTATGGAAAGACGCTGGCCGACCTGGACAATGCTGTTCAGTCCGACTCCTACACCACTTCTCTGGCACGCCTTGCATCCGGACAGGCCGATGTCATGGTTTCCTTCGGACTCATCCGTACCAAAAATGCTGCTGACTGGCAGGAGAAGCTGGGCGGAACCGATGAGATGGTAAAACAGACCGGCATCATTGGTGTGACAGAACCGATTTACAACGATATGATCGCCTACAGCAAAACTCTGAGCTGATGCAGGATGAGGATTTCCGCAAGGCACTGGGAGATTCCTTCATTGAACTTGCAGAAACCGACGAAGGAAAAGAAATTTTCAGCGTGTTCAGCCAGATTGGCTATGAGTGGGGCGATGACGCCAACTACGATGGCGAGCGCGCTGCACAGGAGCTTTTAAAATCCCTCAACTAACGTGGCTGCCCCTTTTTCCGCAGTCACAAATCATATACAGGCAGGTATATTTTTCTATGGAACTTACATTACAGGATTCCGGGAAGCAGTTTCCCGGCGGAACCGTGGCCCTGAAACACGTAAATCTTTCCGTTTCCCAGGGCGAATTTGTCTCCGTCATCGGACCGTCCGGTGCCGGAAAGACAACGCTGTTTCGCATTTTTAACGGCATGGATGCCCTGACCTCCGGCGCTCTTTTGTTTGACGGCAAGCGCCAGGATGCTATGACAAAACGGGAGCAGAAGCAGATCCGCCTCTTCATTGGCACCATCTACCAGGATTTCTGTCTCGTAGAAAATTCCACCTGCCTGGACAATGTCCTTACCGCCTGTCTGCCGGATATGGCACTGTTTCCCGCCGTCTTCGGCCTCTACGGGCATGAGCGCCGCCAAGAAGCCTTAAAACTTCTGGACCGGGTCGGACTCTCTGAAAAAGCAGAAGAACCGGTCAAGGCACTGTCCGGCGGCCAGAAACAGCGTGTGGCCATTGCCCGCGCCCTGATGCGGCATCCAAAATTATTGCTGGCCGATGAACCGGCCGCATCCTTAGACCCGGTTACCGGCCACCAGATTTTAGAGCTGTTAAAGGAAATCCAGAAAACAGAAGGGGTCACCGTTCTGATGAACAGCCACAACCTGGAACTTTCCCTGGAGTTTTCTGACCGGATCATTGGACTGACAGACGGAAGCGTGGCCTTTGACGGAACGCCGGATCAGCTGGATGAAGCCATGATCCGTCTCATTTATGAAAAAGAAGGAGCTAATCCATGACGCAGACCTTACGACACAATCGAAAAACTGCATACCGTCTGTCCGGCTGGTTCCTCCTTCTGGCTGTTTTCTTCGCCGCCGCAGCTTTCACCGGCTGTGATCCGGCGCTTTTGCGCGGAAAAGCCATCTGGCTGACCTGGTTTCCGACATGCTCCGGCCGGACCTTTCCTACCTTCCCAAGATTCTGACACCGCTTTTTTACACCCTGCAGATGTCTGTCTGCGGAACCATTCTCGGATCCGTCCTGGGACTTCTGACAGCCCTTTCGGCACAGTTTCCCTGCGCTTTCCGGTCGTCTTGCGCAGACTGGTCCGCTTTGTGATTCAGGTGCTTCGCTCCTTCCCGGCTCTGGTACTAGCGCTGCTTGCCACCTTTTTATTCGGACTTGGCACCTTCGCGGGCACCTTTGCCATCACCCTCTACACCTTTGCCATCATGACAAAGCTCACTTATGAGGATGCAGACGCCGCCAACACCGCAGCCTACCTGGCCCTCCGTTCCATGGGCTGGGCCCCGTTTCCGGCCTTTATCCATGCGGTTCTGCCTGAGATTCTTCCCTCATACCTGACCAATGCCCTGTATCTTCTGGAAACCAACGTACGCCAGAGTTCCATCCTGGGCTATGTAGGCGCTGGCGGCATTGGCCTGATCCTGAATGAAAGATTTCCTGGCGGAATTTCAGAAGGTGGGCGCCATTCTCCTGGTGCTGTTTCTGACCGTCTGTGTCATCGAGAGCATCAGCCGGTATCTGTCTGCCCTGATCCGCAGGGAATTTCTGGTACAGACCGTGTCCGGAGCAAAAGGAAACGGCACCTCACGCTGCTTGGCACAGGAATACTTCTGGTATTTTTCGTCTGTCTCGCAGCCCAGACACCGCCAGACTTTCCCATACCAGCCCCGAAACCTTAAAGAGCATGATAGGTGGCCTGCTGCAGGCTGACTGGGCTTTTTTTTTCCACAAAAAAAGACGGCCTCTTTTACCTGTTGTTTGAGACTGTCTGTATTTCCATTACAGGAACTGGAATCGGCGCGCTTCTGGCCTTCCCTTTGCGTTTTTCAGCACCCGCCGGTTCGCTCCTGCCCCAGTATGCGCGGTTTTCCGCCTGCTGGTGATTGCCATCCGCTCCATCCCATTTCTGATTTACGGACTGCTTTCATCCGGGTATCCGGTCCTGGCGCCTTCACCGGAGTGCTGACCCTCGCCATGTGCAGCATCGGCCTTCTGACCAAACGCTTCACCGAATGCCTGGATATGCTGGACCCAGGCCCGTACCGGGCACTCCTTGCCATGGGTGTTTCCCCGCTGGCCGCTATCCGTCACGCCGTGCTTCCACAGATTGCCCCGGCATTCGCCTCTGCTGTTCTTTACCGGTTTGATGAATATCCGCGAGGCATCGGTCCTGGGCTGGGTGCCGGCGGCATCGGCGCCCCGCTCATCTTCGCCATGAACAAATACAACTGGTCACGGGCAGGCGCGATTCTTCTGGGACTGATTCTGCTGGTGTGGATCATGGATGTGGTGTCAGGGAAGCTGGCAGAGAAGTAACATAACCTTTTACTGAACACTCTGGATCATCTCTACAAACACATTTTCACTTCCACCCGGTTCATAGCTCAGTGAATACGCAAATCCGTCCTGCTGCCAGATAGCCAGCTTATACTGCCCCTCATCGCCTTTTAATGTCACCGACACTTCATTTACGGTTATTTCCTTTACATCGGAATAGACATTATAATCTCCGAAATGTCATCGGTGCCTCTGGCTTTGCGGAACAGCACTGCTTCATCCTGACTTTCCCCTGGTATTCCACCTGTGCGAATTCATTCCATCCGTTTGTATACACGGTGCTGGTCACTTCAAATGGAATGTTTTTCACTTCCAGCACAGAAAAACCAATGGACTTGGAAAGTTCTGCAAGGGAATCCACTTCCACCATGCCGTTTCCAACCATGGCACCAGCCTGGCCGCCTGCCTCATTCTGAGACTCTTCTGGTCCCGGCACTTCAAAGCCTGCCATGGTTCTCCCGGTGCCGTCCCGACTGCCGTGCCCGTGGATCCTGCGGAAGTCCATTTCCCGGTGCAGCAGCTGCGGCACAGTCAATCCGCCCACAAGCAGCATCATGATACAGGCTGCAACGGAAAGATACCTGGAAGTCCGGCCATAGGACAGGAAGCGGCTGTGAATAATCTTTCCGGATTCTGGTATTTTTTCAGTCTCTATCCCTTCTTTCACATTCTGAAGGATACGCTGCTTCATCTCATCCGTCACCCGGACCTGATCCATGATTTCGTTATACTCTTACTCAAAATCGTAGTCCTCCCCTTCAGAATTTTCTTCAACTGCTCCCGGCCTCTGCGCAGATCCGACCGCACCGTGCTTTCCCGGCGGTTTAAGATCTTTGCGATCTGGGCGGTAGGATATCCCTCATAATAGAAGAGATGGATCACTTCACGGTTTGCGTCCGGCAGCTGCTTCACCGCCTCCCACAGAAAAGAAAGGTCCTCCCGCTCCTGGCTCACCAGCGTTTCTTCCAGTTCATCGGTATCCCGCAGGCGGTTGTAGTCCAGACGGTTTTGCTTAAGTTTGCTGCCACCCGGAGGAGCCAGGCCTTTTCATGCTCTGGTCCCTGAAGCTCCGGCTGCACGGTCAGATATCTGATCAAAGTCTCCTGCAGGATTTCTTCCGCATCACTCATGTTATGAAGGTAGGAATAGGCCATCCGCAAAATTGCGTTACCAAAGGTGTCCAGAAGACGTTCTGCATTCCGGCCAAACTGCTCTGCATTCTGCGCTATATTCTCCTCTGCATTCTGAATTTTTCACGGCTGTTTTTTTTTTTTTCGTTCTATCTTATATACAGACGAGGGCTGCGAAATGTTGCAGAAAAAGAAAAATATTTTTTAGTAGCTGATATAGTGGTGCACCATATCCCTGGCGCGCTTATATTCCTCCAGGTTCATGGTGATCTTTCCTTTTTCTACGGAAATAACCCGGTCCTCTTCCAGTTTTTTGATGGTTCGGTTTAAAGTCTTCACGGTAATGCCGCACTCCTCATAGAGCTGCTGCCGGGTCTTTGATGATGATGTGCCCCGTCTTCTCAATCTTCTCCATGGCAACCGCACGCAGGACATAGTCCAGCAAAATAAACTGCGGTGGATAAAAGAGCCTTGCGCCGCGGTTGTAGGAGGAACGGTAGAGCTTGTAGGCGATCTTGTGAGCCACCAGACGCAGGAAGTGGATATCCTTCGCAATCCAGTCCTCAAAATCCTTCCGGCTGATGTAAAAGACCGTTGTCTCGGTCAGTGTTTCAATGGTTACGGAGGTTTTCGGCATGCCCGCCAGAATCGTCACCTCGCCCACAAAGTCAATGGGCTCATTCTTCTCAATCATGAACACATTGCCGTTCTGGAATTCATTGATCACCCGGTGCTCACCCCTGGCAATGATTCCAAAATATTCCAGCTCGTAATCCTTCTGGTGGATGATAACGCCTGGCGCGTAGGTTTTGATCCAGTAGCGCTGTTCCAGCTCCTTTGGCATATATTTTAAGTAGTTTTCCAGTTCCGGTACTTCTTTTCTCAGTTCTTCCAGTGTCATTGTCCCTGCCCCCGTCTTCGGTCATTCTTTCTCGTCCGCTTTTTCACATTTCGGCCTTTTGCATTCCGCTTTTTCACATTTCCGCTTTTTCGTATTTCATCTATTTTGCATGATCTGCCCGCCCCGCGGACAACACCGATTGTATTTTTCATTATAATTTGAAACTTCTTCCCTGAAAAGTCCCATTTGTCCTTTTTTGAAAACGCCTCTTACGCTAGAATGAGCGTGTTGAGAAACGTTACACAAAAAACTTACACAAAGGAGTAACCTTATGGACAAGTACATGTATCCTTCCCTCAAGGCCCGCATTCAGGCGGAGTACAAGATCTATCTGCTGGCATTTCTCTTTATTGCCATCGCAGACAAAATCGGCCAGATCAAAATCCCCTTCGGTCTCGGCACCTTTATTCTCTTCCCTATTTTCTATTCCCTGATCCTTGGCATTCTCTCCGGCCCGCAGGTCGCAAAGATTGTAAAATCCAAAGAAGTCAAAGCGGCATCCAAACTGGTTATCGTCGCCATCTGTCCCTTTATCGCAAAACTCGGCATCAACGCAGGCGCAAGCATTGAGACCGTCATTTCCGCTGGTCCGGCCCTGCTGTTACAGGAATTCGGAAATCTGGGCACCATCTTTTTAGCAATGCCGCTGGCTCTGATGCTTGGCTTAAAGCGCGAGGCCATCGGCGCTACCCACTCCATCAACCGTGAGACCAACCTGGCCCTCATCACCGATATGTACGGACCAGATTCACCGGAGACCCGCGGCAGCCTTTCCATCTATGTGGTAGGCGGCATGATCGGCACCATTTACTTCGGCTTCATGGTTTCCATTATCGCTTCCTTAAACATTTTCCATCCCTATGCCCTGGGCATGTCCTCCGGTGTGGGCGCCGGCATCATGATGGCCAGCGCAACTGCTGTCCTCACCGAGATCTATCCGGCTATGGCAGATCAGATTTCTGCACTGGCCAGCGCCAGCGAGACCATCTCCGGCATCGATGGCATCTACATGGCGATCTTTATCGGCATCCCGCTGTGCAACTGGCTGTACGCAAAGCTGGAGCCGGTCCTTGGCCGCAGAAGCAACAAGAACGCAAGCAAAACCAACGCATAATATCTGGAGGAACAAATCAGTATGAGATACATTGAATGGGCATTTTTATTTCTGTTATCCGGCCTTGGCATTGCCCTGGCAAACTTTGTCGGCTTCCACGTAGCCTTCACCGACTCCCTTCCGTGTCTGCATCCTGCTTGTCATTGCCATTGCAGGCGTTGCAGTCAGCAAAGTCGTTCCGTTAAAGCTTCCGATTGTTGCTTACGTTTCCATCCTGGGACTGTTAGCTGCTTCCCCGATTTCTCCGTGCCGTGAGTTTGTCATTGCTTCTGCCGGAAAGATTAACTTCACCGCCCGCTCTCCATGGTAGGCTCTTACTCAGGTATCTCGGCCACCGACCAGATCCACACCTTCGTAAAACAGGGCTGGAAGATGATCCTGATCGGCATCTTTGTCATGACCGGAACCTTTGTGTTCTCCGCAATCATTGCTCAGATCGGACTGACACTCACCGGAGCTATCTAGGAGGGCTTTTATGGCTGATTTACGCATTACCCATGTGTGCGTTCTTTTGGAGGACGGAACCATTTTAAAAGACCAGAATGTGGATGTAACCGGCGGACACTTCTCCTGCATCGCACCGGCCGGGGAAGATTCTTCTGCGAGCGCAGCCTGTGCCGCTGCCAGTCTGGCGACCGGAACATCTGTCCAGAACGGCGCAGACACTGTTCCTGATCAGACTCTGGACGGCCGCGGCAAGCTTCTCATGCCGGGTCTGGCCGACTGCCACATGCACACCGGCCAGCAGCTGTTAAAGGGCCGCGTCCTGGACGAGCTCCCCATGATCTGGACCCGGATCATGCTTCCCTTTGAAAGCACCCTGACACCGGAAAACATGCGTCTCAGCGCAGAGCTGGCCGCCCTGGAGATGATCCGCTCCGGCACCACCGCATTCATCGATGCCGGAAGCTACCATATGAAAGAGGCCGTAAAGGTCTACCGCAAATCCGGTCTGTGCGGCGTCCTCTCCCTCTCCACCATGGATGAAAAGGGACTCCCCGCTTCCATTGCCACCACAACAGAGGAGGCCGTAAGCCTGGCCGATGACTTTTACGAATTCTGCAAGGAGGATTCAAGACTGAAACCAGCCTACGCCCTGCGTTCCTCATCTCCTGTTCCGAAGACCTGATCCGTCAGACCTCCGAGCACGCAAATGAGCGGCAAGCGCCTTGCAGGCTCACATGAATGAATATGCAGGCGAAGTCAATTTCCACCTGCAGCGTTTCCAGCTGCGTCCCTACGAGTACCTGGATTCCCTCGGTGTCTTAAGTGACCGCTTCATCGGCGCCCACAGCATCATCCTCTCTGAGCACGAAAAGGCTTTGCTGCGTGACCGGGATGTGAAGGTCTGCCACTGCCCCTTCAGCAACTGCGGCAAGGGCATTCCGATACCCCATCCCTCTTAGAGCAGGGCATCTGCGTGGGCTTGGCACCGACGGCGCGGCCCACGGCGGCTTAAGCCTCTGGAATGAGATGAAGATTTTCCGCTCCGTCATGAACGCAAAACACGGCGTGGCCCAGGGCAATCCGTCCATCATGCCGGCAAAGCAGATCCTCTCCATGGCCACAAGAGACGGCTACCGTCTGATGAAAGAAGACGGCGGCGTCATCGCAGCCGGAAAGAAAGCTGACTTCATCACCATAAATTTACGCCAGCCACATCTATATCCTACTGGAAATCTGGTGAATACGCTGTTAGAATGTGTAACAGCGGCAGATGTCTGCGATGCAGCCGTAGACGGACAGCTTCTGATGAAGAACCGCGAGGTTCTGACTCTGGACGAGGAGCGCATTCTGGCTGACGCAGAACGTTATATGAATACTCTGTAAAAAATTCAACGCAGCTATCCTGCTCCGAAACCGGATGGGATAGCTGCGATTTTATCAAAAGAAAGGTAATTTTCACTATGATCATGACTTCCCTGATTCTGATGATCCTGTTAAACATCATTGTGGGTGCCTGCGTAGGACTGACCGGCATTGCCGGTTTCCTGCTTCCCATGTTTTACACCGGTTTTCTAAACATGCCCTCCACTGAAGCACTGGCTTTAAGCTTCTCCGCCTTTCTGGTATCCGGCATCATCGGTTCCATCAATTTTACCGGCAGGAACCTGGAAATACGCCCCGCCCTGGTACTCTCCCTTTGGAAGCCTCGATCGGTGCCATCTTCGGCGTAAAGATCAACCTGCTGATCCC
>SCPO01000326.1_pt1 | contig 10278 bp, 19 predicted proteins | sample 6106821 | NCBI WGS metagenome assembly SCPO01 (sample SAMN10720448, study PRJNA508395) | human gut metagenome | isolation source: Participant 2 stool, 0 month | host: Homo sapiens | collected 2017 | reverse complement strand
AAATTGTATTTTCGATATGGCGCTATGAACAGCGGCAAGACCACTGCGCTGATGCAGGTCGCCTACAACTATAAAGAACGCGGGATGCGCGTGCTGGATTTTAAAGCCCGCCATCGACACCAAGGGCAGGATTCCATCCTTTCCCGCCTGGTATTTCCTGCAAAGTTGACAAGCTCGTCACACCCGACATGGACGTGGTGGAGCTGGTGCGCCGACGAGCCGCCAATGGCAAGATTGCCTGCGTTTGCGATGAGAGCCAGTTTTCACGCCCGAGCAGGCCGACCAGCTGTTTCTTCTTGTCACGGTCGATCTGGGCATTCCGGTCATCTGCTACGGCCCGGGCCGATTTCATGATGCGCGGCTTTCCCGGCTCGACCCGGCTGCTGGAGATCGCCCATAGATCGAGGAGCTGAAAACCATCTGCGCCTGCGGCCGCAAGGCCATCTGCAACGGGCGCAAGGTCAACGGCGAATATGTCTTTGAGGGTGCTCCAGGTCGCGATTGACACAGTGGACGATGTGGAGTACCAAAGCCCTGTGCCCCCAATGCTGGTACCGCGAATACCGTGCATTTTAGCACGCCACCCGAAGAAGTGAACATAATTTGTGCAGGCCCCACCGGGATTCCGGCGGGCCTTTTGTTCTTTTGCGCTTATTTTGCACCGTGCATAGACGGATGCAATAATATTTGCGAAATAGCACGTTTTTGCATCAATCTTGCATATTTTGCCCCTGGTAACGCATTTTAGTGGGTAAATATCGGTGCGCTTTGCCCTGGATATCCCCGTCCGGGTTTCGTCGCATTTGTTAAACTGCACAAATGCGGGTGCTCGTATTCGTAAGTTTTGACGGTGGTGTCAAATTGGTTACAAGCAACAAAGCAATAATTGTTCGCTTTTGAGGTGGAACGCACTAAATTGACTGTTTTGTTGGTGCGTTTTGCTATCATATAGACAAGCGAATGGCAGATGTTGTGGTGCTTACACCCACACACGACAATCTGCAAAATAAATCGCACAGCATTTTAGGAGGACAAAACAATGAAGAAGGCAATTTCTCTTGGCGTTGCCGCTGCTATGACCGCCACTCTGCTGGCTGGCTGCGGCACCGCTGCCAGCAGCTCCGCCGCCACCAGCGAGGGCTGCTTCCACTGCTGAAAGCGCTGCCGAGTCTACCGCTGAGGCTGCCCCCAGCGAGGCCCACGAGATCAACACCACCGATCCTATCGAGCTGACCATCAGCTGGTGGGCGGCGACTCCCGCCATGAGGCTTACCAGAAGGCTCTGGAGGCTTTCCACGAGAAGTATCCCAACATCACCGTCTCCCCCACCTACGGCGCATGGTCCGGCTGGGAAGAGAAGCAGTCCACCGCGCTGGCCGCCGACCAGGGTTCCGATGTCATGCAGGTCAACTGGAACTGGCTGTACCAGTACAGCCCCAGGTGAGAAGTTCGTCGACCTGCGCGAGTACAGCGATGTCATCGACCTGAGCCAGTGGAGCGATGCCGCCAAGAACGCCTGCACCGTTGCTGACAGCCTGCAGGCTGTGCCCATCTCGATGACCGGCCGTATCTTCTACTGGAACATGAACACCTTCAAGCAGGCCGGTATTGAGCAGGTTCCCGCCTCCTATGATGATCTGATCGCCGCCGGCAAGGCCTTCCAGGAGAAGCTGGGCAATGATTACTATCCTCTGGCTATCGGTCAGTATGACCGCATGATCCTGATGACCTTCTACCTCGAGTCCAAGTACGGCAAGGCCTGGGTTGAGAACAACAACGAGTGCCAGTACAGCGAGGAAGAGGTCGTTGATGGCCTGAACTTCATCAAGTCCCTCGAGGACAACCACGTTATCCCCACCCGTCCGACCATGATCGCTGCTGGCTTCGACTCTATCGATAAGTCTCAGGAGTGGATCGACGGCAAGTACGGCATCTTCGGAGTGGGATTCTTCCGCCAACAAGTACCAGTCTGCTCTGGCCGACAACTCCGGCTTCACCGTCGGTGAGGAGATCAAGTTCGGCGACAAGGCCAACGGCGGCTTCTCCAAGGTCTCCATGGGCATGGCCATCACCTCCTCCTGCCAGCATCCCGTTGAGGCTGCTGCCCTGATCGACTTCCTGTGGAACGGCGAGGGCGCTGCCATCATGGGTTCCGAGTGCGGCATTCCCGCCTCCACCGCCGGTCTGGCTGCCGCTCAGGCTGCTGACGCTGTGAAGCCTTTGGTTCTTGAGGCCAACACCAAGGTTCTGGCCTTCGTCGATATGCCGCTTGACCCGTACTTCGAGTCCAGCAAGCTGAAGGACACCACCGACGGCGTTTACACCGACGTGTTCGACGGCTTCAGCTACGGCGACTACGACGCTGAGGAGGCTGCCGAGATCCTGCTGGACGGCGTTTCCGGTGTGCTGAGCGCCAACGCCTAAGAGCAATCGAAATCCTTTAAAAAGTAAAGTTTAGTTCACCCCAGCCCCGTTATCACGCATGGCGGGCCGGTTATTCATGTTAAAACGCAATGCAGCAATTTGTGACAAGGAGGTTTTGGATGAGCTCTGCACCCAAACGACCCAGCGCACACCGTTTAAGCGTTGGTGTGACGAAAACACTGGCCTGTTCTTCCTGATTCCGTGGATTCTGGGCTTTTTGATTTTCAAAGCCTATCCGTTTGCCAGCTCTCTGGTATACAGCTTTACTGATCTGAACTTCTTCAAGGGCATCAGCCAGTACGGCGTTATGAACTACGTTGAGATTTTCACCAGCCGCAAGACCGTTTCCGTTTTGCTGACCACTGTGAAATATGCCTTCATCACCGTGCCCTTAAGCTGGTGTTCGCGCTGTTCATCGCCTACATCCTGAACTTCAAGATCAAGTTCGTCAACCTGTTCCGTACCGTTTACTACATTCCGTCCATTCTGGGCGGCTCTGTGGCCATCGCCGTTCTGTGGCGCGCCCTGTTCAAGGACACCGGCGTTGTCAACACGATTCTCGGCTTCTTTGGCATTGCCGGTCCCGACTGGCTGGCTGACAAGACTTGGGCGCTGTTCGTCATCTGCCTGCTGCGTGTGGCAGTTCGGCTCCGCCATGGTTCTGTTCCTGGCCGCTTTGAAGGGCGTGCCTGCCGACCTGTACGAGGCCGCCACCATTGACGGTGCTACCAAGACCCGCCAGTTCTTCTCGATCACCATTCCGATGATCACCCCCGTTATCTTCTACAACCTCGTCACCCAGATCGCACAGGCGTTCCAGGAATTCAACGGCCCCTACATCATCACCCAGGGCGGCCCGCGTAACGCTACAACGCTTGTCTCACTGCTGGTTTACAACTACGCCTTCAAGTCCAACAGAGATGGGCATGGCGTGTGCGCTGGCCTGGGTCATGTTCATCGCCGTTGCTCTGCTGACTGTGATTGCTTTCACCAGCCAAGCACTGGGTCTACTACGCTGATTAAGGAGGAACGAAAATGAAACTTTCTACCGCCCATAAAATCGGCCGTTTCTTCCAGTACTTTGTGCTGATCCTTGTCGGCGTTATCATGATCTACCCGCTGGTCTGGATGGTGCGCCACCTTCAAGTACAACGCCGAGATCTTCTCCGGCATCGGCTTCCTGGACTGCCACCCCACGCTGCAGGGCTACATTGACGCCGTCACGCAGAACTACGGCGGCGACATCAGCATCTGGCGTGCGTTCATCAATACCTACAGCTTCGTTATCCCCAAGGTCATCTTCACCGTTATCAGCTCTGTCATTGCCGCTTACGGCTTCAGCCGCTTTAAGTTCAAGGGCCGCGATATGCTGTTCGGCATCATGATCTCCACGCTGTTCCTGCCCCAGGTCGTTCTGAACGTTCCCCAGTACCTGATGTACAACTCCTTCGGCTGGGTCAACAGCCCCTTCTACCTGCCCCTGTGGGTGCCCACCCTGTTTGCCACCGAGACTTACTTCGTCTATCAGCTGGTGCAGTTCATGCGCAGCATCCCCATGACCTGGACGAGGCGGCCGCCATTGATGGCTGCGGCCCGGTCAAGATCCTGTACAAGATCATTGCCCCGATGCTGAGTCCCTCTCTGGTGGCCTGCGGTCTGTTCCAGTTCATGTGGGCTGCAACGACTACATGGGTCCCCTGCTTTACGTCCAGACCCCAGCAAATACCCGATGTCCATTTTCGTCAAGCTGTCCATGGACGCTGACAGCGGTTTCAACTGGAACCGCATTCTGGCCTTGTCCTCATCTCCATCATCCCGCAGCTGATCGTTTTCTTCTGCGCGCAGGATGCTTTCATCGACGGTATCTCCGCCGGTGCCGTGAAGGGCTAATCGCCATTTTGGCAGCCCGAAAACCCACTTAAACCACGGCTGCCCCGCACCACAACCAGGGGTACGGGGCAGCCTTTCTTTGAAAATGACACTCCCCTCCTGCCAGGGGACGGAGTTTTACTGATAGATTTGCGGGGACGGCGTCCGCGGCGTCCCGCGGGCGGATGCAGGCATCCGCCCCTGCAACGGTGCAAACAAAAGGCCGCCCCATATCAGGGCGGCGGATGTTCAACCTTACTTATTCACGCGCTTATAATACTGCCGGTACTGCTGCGGTGACAGACCCGTGGCATCCTTGAACACACGGCGGAAATGGGCGGTGGTCATAAAGCCGGTCTTTTCCGCAATGTCGGAAATGCTCTCGTTCGATTTCTCGATGAGATTCTGCGCCGCCTTGATACGCACGCCGTTGATATACTCGATCAGACTCAGGTTGATGGACTTTTTGAACAGTCTGCTCAGGTAGTAGGGGCTGATATAGAACTGGCTGGCAATGCCGGTCAGGGTCAGCTTCTCGGCGTAATGCTCGGCGATGTAGGCTTGAATTTGGTCCACGATATGGTTGCTGACGCGGCCGTTCTCGCCGCCCTGCTCCTGCTGCTGGCGGCAGAGATCCTTGAGTTCCAGCAAAGCGTGGCCAACAGCATTTTGCGCATGGCGTCGGACTCCGGGAGGTTTCTTCCTGCAAAGCCAGCAGCTGCTGCAATAGATTGTGAATATGGTTCTGCTGCTTGACCGTGATGTTGGAGAGCAGATGGTTGTGCTCTTCGTTCAAGAACGAGAAGAAATCCACCTCCGGGAATATGTCGGTGATTTTGCCCAGGTATTCCCGGCTGAAGTTCGCAATAATGCGGCTGGAGGCCGTGTCCCCAGCGAGGCAGTCTTGTGAATCTGGTTCTCGCCAATCAGCACAACACAGCCTGCGTTGACGATGTAGGCGGCATCCTCGATAAAATAGCGGCGGCTGCCCTCGATCTCATAGTAAATTTCATACTTATGGTGGATGTGGAAACTGGCCATCTCGTAGCCGGTATCGCGGTCAACGCGGTCAATAAAAAGTCCACATGGGGCGAGTAGACATATTCCGAAACCATAACGCTTGCTCCTTGCTGCCGCGGTGCCATGCGCCCGGCGATTGGTTCTTGTTCTATTCACTAGAATAGCACAATTTTGCTGTTTTTCAAACTATTTTTATACAAATTTTTATCATTTGGGGTTTTCACATGAAAATCACGCTTGTACGTTCTATGGCGCGCAGTGCGGTATTTGAGTTGGTCAATTCCGGCTGCTACCGCGCACCGGCTCGTTACACGGTTGCCCTGGATGGTGATGCTGTCTATGATGGTGACACCAACGTTTTCTCGCTCTACTCCTGGAGCCGGGCCGCAGCTACACGGTAGCCGTCACCATCGACGGTGTGACCGATACGCTGGAATTTACCACCGCCGAGGAGCTTCTTTGTGGATGCCAGCCGCTGCGGCCTGGTGGCGGACGGCGTGACCGACAACACTGCCAAATTGCAGGCGGCGCTGTCCACCTGCCCAGCTGGCGGCACGGTCGATGTGCCCGCCGGTACTTACCACCCAGAGCCTGTTTTGCAGAGCAACACGACGCTCTACCTCGAAAAAGGCTGCACGCTGCTGGGCGGCACCAAGCGCACCGACTATCCGATTTTGCCCGGTGTCCTCCTGCCACAACGAAGGGACGAGCACTACCTGGCCCTGTGGGAGGGCAACCCCCTGGACAGCTTTGCGGGGCTTATCAACGTCATCAACGCCGAGAATGTGACCATCACCGGCGAGGGCACGATTGACGCCAACGCCCAGAACGGCGACTGGTACCAGAACCCGAAGAAGAAGAATATTGCCTACCGCCCCCGTCTGTTCTTTACAAACGGCGCTAAAACGTGGTGCTGCACGGTGTGCAGGTCTGCAACAGCTACTCTTGGACCATCCACCCGACCTACTCGGAGAATGTGGACATTCTGAACATCCGCATCCGCAACAGCTCCAGCAGCCCCAACACTGACGGCATCGACCCCGAGAGCTGCAAGAATGTCAATATCATCGGCAACCATATCCATGTGGGCGACGACTGCATTGCGCTGAAATCCAGCAAGCTGTTCTTAGGGATGAAGCGCCATATCCCTGCGAGAATGTTGTCATCCGCAACTGCTGCCTGAGCCGCGGCCACGGCGGCCTGGTCATCGGCAGTGAGATGAGCGGCGGCGTCAAGAATGTCACCGTTACCCAGTGCCTGATGGATCACACTGACCGCGGCCTGCGCGTCAAGACCCGCCGTGGGCGTGGCAAGTATGCCGTCATTGACGGGCTGGTGTTCCGCGACGTCGTCATGGACGGCGTGCTGACGCCCTTGTCATCAAGATGTTCTATTTTTGCGACCCGGACGGCCGCAGCGACTATGTACAGACCCACGACCCGCTGCCGGTGGATGAGATGACCCCGACACTGGGCACGCTGGAAATGGAGAACATCACTGCCACCGATGCCCAGTACGCGGGCTGCTGGTTCAGCGGCCTGCCGGAGCAGCCATCGGCGGCGTAAAATGCGCAATGTGAAAATCAGCTTTGCGCCCGACGCCAAGGCGGGCCAGGCTGCCATGATGTGCGGTGCGGATGCCAGCTGCAAGGTGGGCATCCACGCCGAAAATGTGCGCAAAATCGAGCTGCACAACGTTGAAATCACCGGCTACGAGGGCGAGCGCCTGCAATTCACCCACGTAGACAGCTATGAGGAGGACTAAGCCATGACCCACGAAGAAATCCTGTCCACCCTGGGCCATTATGTGGACTACCTGATTGCCGGTTCCACCGCCGAGGCCCCGCTGTGGAACATTGAAAAAGTGCGCAGCGGCAAGCCCAATAAGTGGAACTACATCGACGGCTGCATGATCACCGCCTGCCTGAGCCTGTACAAGACCACCGGTGACGAGAAGTTTTTGACCTTCTCCAAGAATTTTCTCGATTACTTCGTCAAGGATCACGGCGTCATTGAGACCTATGACCCTGAGGAATACAACCTGGACAATGTTAATCAGGGCAAGAACCTGTTTACCCTCTACGACCTGACCGGCGACCAGCGCTACCGCGACGCGATTGAAACGATACGCGGCCAGTTGGAGACCCAGCCCGCACCAAGGAAGGCAACTTGGCACAAAAATCTACCCTAACCAGGTCTGGCTGGACGGCACCTACATGGCTCAGCCCTTCTACATGGAGTACGAGACCCGCTGCAACGGGATGCACGTCTGCATTGACAGCTACAAGCAGTTCATGAACATCCAGAAGCACATGAAGGACCCCAAGACCGGCCTGTACTACCACGGCTACGACGAGAGCCGCGAAATGTACTGGGCCGACCCGTCACCGGCTGCAGCGCCAACTTCTGGCTGCGCGCCATGGGGTGGTTTCTGGTGGCGATGGTGGATGTGCTGGAACGCATGGACGAAATGCTGTACTACGAGTATCGCGCCATCATGTCGATGCTGAAGGACGCCGTGGACGCGATGATCGCGTTCCAAGACGCCGAGCGGTATGTTCTGGCAGGTCATTGACAAGGCCGCGTCGAGGGCAACTACCTGGAGACCTCCGGCAGTGCGCTGTTTGCCTACGCGGTGCTCAAGGGCGTACGGCTGGGCTACCTGCCTAAGCGCTATGCCGCCTACGGTGAGAAGGCCTTCTACGGCACCTGTGACCGCCACCTGGGCGTGGGCGCTGACGGTGCGCTGCAGCTGGGCGGGATCTGCCTGGTGGCAGGTCTTGGCGGTGCGACCCGCCGTGACGGCAGCCTGGCCTACTATTTCAGTGAGCCGATCGTGGAAAACGACGCCAAGGGCGTAGGCCCGCTGCTGCTGGCCTACACGGAGATCCTGGCCGCCCAAAGCAGTAAGGAGGGGTTTGTATGCCGAAATTTATCGTGGGTGCCCGCCTGCATGACTACGGCAAGGGCACGCCCGACGAACTGTTTGCCAAGGTCTCTGCCGATGGGTTTGCCGCCGTACAGCTGGCCTACAAAAGTGCGTGCCAACAGTCAAGAGCTATACCGACGTGACCGACGCTGGTGGCCGACACTATTGCCGCCGAGAAAGCACACAGCATCCAGGTGGCCGTGCTGGGCACCTATGTGGAACTTGCCATCAACGATGAGAGCCGCTTGCAGAACGCGGCAGATTTCAAGAGCCAGCTGGCCGTCTGCAAGGCGCTGGGGGCCGGGTGCATTGGCACGGAGACGACCGCCATGTCCAAGCAGCCCGCCGGTACGACCCGCGAGGAAGCCCAGGAACTGCTTTGCCGCAGCCTGGCTGAGGTTCTGCCCACGGCGGAGGAACTGGGCGTCACGGTGGGCATTGAGCCTGTGACGCTGCACAGCATGAACTCTCCGCCGCCACGCGGCATATTCTGGACACGATGCGCAGCCCAAACCTGAAAGTCATCTTTGACATGAGCAACCTTGTCAACGCCGAGAACGTGCACGATCAGGCACGCATCTGGAACGACATGGGTGAGCTGCTGGGCGAGGAAATCGTCGCCGTACACTTCAAAGGCCAGGCGTTTGACGCCGAGGGCGGCCTGCTGCACGAGCCTGGAAGAAAGCCGCACCGACTACGCCGGGGCCTTCGCCATGCTGCGCCAACTGCCCCAGGCCACCCTGCCGGTGCTGCGCGAAGAAGCCGTACCGCCCGCGCGGCTAGCGACATTGCATTATGAAAGGATTCTTTTGATGGCTGACATTCAGAGAAAAACACTGGTAGTGGACGAGGGCGGCACCGGCGATTACCGCACGCTGACCGACGCCGTGGCCTGTGCCGATACGCCCAATGAGCCGGTACGGTTCTACATCAAGCACGGCATCTATGAGGAACGGCCCTTTATTGAACTGGCCGACTATATCATCGAGGGCGAGTACCGCAATGCGACCGTACTCACAGCCTCTGTGGGCGGCCGTGACCCTGGCCGGGCGAGTAAGACCGGAACCTTCCGCAGTGAAACGCTGTTTCTGGGCGGCGGCAGGGCCGTTGTGCGCAGCCTGACCGTGCAGAACAACGCCGGGGATGGTGCAAAGGCAGGGCAGGCGCTGGCGGTCTACGCCGACGCCAGCCGCGTGCTGATGGAGGACGTGAACCTTTACGGCAACAGGATACATTGTTCACTGCTCCCCTGCCCTGAAGAGCGGGAGGAGCACGGCTTCCGCGCCCGCGGGAAAACGCGCCCCGGCTGGACACCGTGCAGTATTACAAGAACTGCACGATCCGTGGCAACATTGACTTTATCTTCGGCGGCGCGAACGCGGTGTTTGACCGCTGCCGCATTGAGCCGTGGCACCACGCCACCGGCACCTGCTACATCACAGCCCCAGCACGCCCGCTGGCACGCCGGCTACCTGTTTGTGAACTGTACCGTACAGGGCAGCGCCGCGCCCGGCAGCGTCTATCTGGGCCGTCCCTGGCGGGCTGACGCGGCCTGCTACTGGCTGGACTGCGTGTTGAGCGACGAAGTCTGCACCGACGGCTGGGACAACTGGCGTGACCCGAGAACGAAAGCCCGCTTCGGCGAGTACGGCTCCACCGGCCCCGGCAGCGCAGCGTGCCTTTGGCAGCGTGTACAACGACACCGAGGCCAACGCCCAGCGGAGATGCTGGCCCGCGTAAGGGCTGAATTTGGGGTAGAATAGCCTGTATAGAAAAAGCGGCAGACCGTGCATAGTCTGCCGCTTTTCTTTATGCCTTCCCCCGGGCTGCGCCCGCAGGCGCGTGTCAGGAACAACCGCCGTAGGCGCTCTTAGCGCGTGACTGAAGGTGGCCCCGCAGGGCCGGATGAGGGCGAGCTTGCGGCTGCATCCCATTCAAAGGTTGCCTGGCAAGCCCGCTCCTCATCAGTCCGCTTCGCGGACAGCGCTTCTCCAAGGGAGAAGCCTTATTTGAGTTGGCGCTCGTCACACCGCCCTC
>SCPO01000415.1_pt1 | contig 10322 bp, 17 predicted proteins | sample 6106821 | NCBI WGS metagenome assembly SCPO01 (sample SAMN10720448, study PRJNA508395) | human gut metagenome | isolation source: Participant 2 stool, 0 month | host: Homo sapiens | collected 2017 | reverse complement strand
TGTACAAGCTGACGCCCGCCACCGAAACGCCGACGGTGACAAAACGCACCGCCGAACCGCTGTGCGCCGTACCGGATGCCGACGGCCTGTGTACCGTGCAGGGCGGGGGCACCCTGACCGTGACCGGGTACGAGGATCCCCGCGCCACCCGCCGCGCCCTGAAAAGCGCATTGCCGCTTTGGAGGCGAAGGCGTGAGGCAGACCGGTATTTTGCGGGCCGCGCCCAGGTGGTGTACCCCTATGGCCGCTACGGCTGGACCCGGGGCGGCGGCAAAATCTGGCACGGCGGGCTGGACCTGGTGGGACTGGACGACACCACCGTGCGGATGCCCTATTATAAGGGTAAGCGCATCACCGGCCGCGTGGTGCGGGCGCGCATTGTGACCGACCGCCGCGACAAAACCTGGGAGTGGGGCTGGTATGTCTGCGTGCAGCTGGACAGCGCCCAGACGCCCGACGCCGTGAACTTTTTGTACTTTGCCCACTGTGAAAAACTGCTGGTGCAGGCGGGCCAAACGGTCACCAGCGGCGACGCGCTGGCTGTGATGGGCAATACCGGCAATGCGGCGGGCGGCTACAAGCACTGCCATCTGGAGGTGCGGGCCACGGCGGGCGGCACCGGGCTGGACCCACGGCCTACGCCGGGTGTGAGAACGCGGTGGGAATCTACGGCGCGGCGGCAAAGCTGCAAACCATCACGATCGGCCCCGTCAGCCAGGGTGACGCCGACGCGGTGAAAGCCCTGTGCGACGCCCGGGGTCTGACGGCGGCGGGGCTGTACACAAGCAAGTGGGCGTAACGCCCGGAAAGGAAAGGAGTGGAAGAACGCAATGTGTTTTTGTGGGGCAAGGCGGCGGTCTGCGCCGCCTGCGGGGCGTTTACGGCGGCCTTCGGCTGGCTGGGGTGGCTCATCGCAGCGTGGGTGGCCTGCATGGCGCTGGATTGGCTCAGCGGCAGTGCCGCTGCGGCCAGCCGGGGGCAGTGGTCCAGCGCAGCGGCGCGGGCGGGCATCTGGCACAAGGCCGGAATGCTGGTGGTCGTGCTGGTCAGCGCGTTGACCGATGCGGTGCTGGGCATGGCCGCCGCCAACCTGCCGGGGCTGGAACTGCCCTTTGACGGCGTTGTGCTGCCGGTAGTGCTGGTGTGGTATATTTTTACCGAGCTAGGCTCCATTGCCGAGAACGCCGCCGCCATGGGCGCCCCGGTGCCAGGCTGCCTGGTAAAGATCTTGGCGGAAGGGAAGGGAAAAGTGGAGAAATAAAACAAAAGGGTATCTGTCGAATCGGCAGATACCCTTTTCGGTTGCTATTACAAATAATTCCGCAGATCGCTCTTTGTCTGTCGCGCAGCGCTCGGCGGTTTCGCGGGTGATGCGGCCCAGGCTGACCAGGCGGGCTAGGTCAGCGTTCAGGCTGTGCATACCCAGCGCCGCGCCGGATTGCAAAACGCTCGGGATCTGGTAGCACTTACCCTCGCGGATCAGGTTCGCCACGGCGTCGGTGCCCACAAGAATTTCCGTGGCGGCGCAACGGCCCTGGCCGCTTGCCAGCGGCAGCAGCTGCTGGGTGATAACGCCCGCAGCACGGCGGCCAGCTGACCGCGAATCTGGTTGGCTGCCCGGCCGGGCAGACGTCGATGATACGGTCGATGGTCTGCGCCGCGCCGATGGTGTGCAGTGTGCTCATGACCAGGTGGCCGGTCTCGGCGGCGGTAACGGCGGCGGAAATCGTCTCATAGTCGCGCATCTCGCCGACCAGAATGACGTCCGGGTCCTCACGCAGAGCGCTGCGCAGGGCGGCGGCAAAGCTGGACACATCCTGCCCGACTTCGCGCTGGTGGATGAGCGCCTGCTTGCCCTGATAGACATACTCGATGGGGTTCTCGATCGTGATGATGTGGTCGCTGCGCGTCTCGTTGATGTGGTCGATCATGGCGGCCAGCGTCGTGGATTTGCCGCTGCCGGTGGGGCCTGTGACGAGGATCAACCCGCGCGGCTCGTCGGCCAGTTTCGTCAGCACCGGAGGCATCGAAAGTTCGGCCAGTGTTGGGATGCTGTTGTTCAAAAGACGCAGGGTCGCGGCGGCCTTGTTCTGCTGGTAGAACACGTTCACACGGCTGCGGGTGCCGTCGGGCGCGACGAGGGCAAAGTCCGCGTCGATGCGCTCGGTGGTGACGGCCTCGAGGTGGGCCTCATCCATCAGGCCCAGAATCAGCGAGCGGGTCTCGTCGGCGCTCATCTGCACCGGTGCATTGACCAGGCGGCCATCGATGCGGAACATCAGGGGAAGCCCCTCGGAAATATGGATATCGCTGGCCTTCATCTGCCGCGCCAGCGCGGTGAGTTCGTGGATTTGCATCACTTATTCCTCATAGAACGTAATTTTCAGCAGCTCTTCCGGGGTGGTCTCACCCTCACGCACCAGCTGAAGGGCGGCTTCGCGCAGGCTCGTCATGCCCTGGTTGCGGCGGGCGGCGGCGGTCAGTTCTTCCTGCGTGGCCCCGGCAGATATCATCTCCCGCAGCTCACGGTTGATGATGGCCAGCTCGTGGATCGCTACACAGCCGCGGTAGCCCGTGCCGTTGCACTGGGTACAGCCGGTGCCGCGCCGCACAAACGGGATAGCAGGTCCCAGGTAGGCGCGTTCTTCCTCGGTGACGGGCATCTGCCTGGCGCAGTGCGGGCAGACGCGGCGCATCAGACGCTGGGCGACGAGGCCCGCGACGGAGTTCGCTATCATGTAGCGCTCCACGCCCATATCCTCCAGACGGACAATGGGCGATAGTGCGTCATTTGTGTGCAGGGTCGAGAACACCATGTGGCCCGTGATAGCCGCGCGGACCGAGATGGACGCCGTCTCGGCATCGCGGGTCTCGCCCACCATGATAACGTCGGGGTCCTGGCGCAGCAGGGCGCGCAGACCGCTCAAAGGTCAGGCCCGCAATGTTGTTGACCTGCGTCTGGTTGATACGAGCCAGGTTGCGTTCCACGGGGTCCTCAATCGTCGAGATATTGACCTGCCGTTCGGCGATGGCCTGTAAGACCATGTACAGCGTCGTCGTTTTGCCGGAACCTGTCGGCCCGGTCAGGTAGACGATGCCGTTGGGCGGTTGAGCAGCGGCTGGAACCGCTTGTAGGTCGCGTCGTTCATGCCGAAGTGGTCGGCGTTTTTAATGTAGGTATTCGACGACAAAATACGCAGCACGGCCTTTTCGCCAAAGACCGTTGGCAAAATCGAGACACGGACGTTGACGTCGGGGCCGGTCTCGAGACGTGCGCGGAAGTGGCCGTCCTGCGGGATGCGGTGCTCGGCAATGTCAAGATTCGACATGATCTTGATACGCGCGATGAGCGGCTGATGCAATGCGCGCTGTAACGTCACATAATCGATGATGACGCCGTCGATGCGCATACGAACCTTTGTTTCGCCCTCAAACGGCTCAATGTGGATATCCGATGCGGTCGTCGTGACGGCGCGCTGGACCAGGCTGTTCAGAAGGCGGATGATGGGGCGTCAAATCGCCGCCCTCGGCGGTCATGTCGATGGCGAAATCCTCGGTCTGGGCGGCGGCCATGTCGCTGTCATTGGCGGTGCGGGCGGCCTTGCGGGCGCGGACCTCGGCGTAATAGTAGCGGATGGCGCGGCGCAGGGCTCCAGCTCGGCCAGCACAATTTCCGGCTCCATGCCGGTCAGCTGGCGGATGTCCTCGATGGCGTAGTAGTTCAGCGGGTCGTTGTCGGCCACGGTCAGGGTGCGGGCGCTCTGCGCAATGGGGAGCATATCGTACTTTGCGCCAGCTCCTGCGGGACCTTTCCACGGCGGTCACATCGACGGTCGTGTGCTCAATGTCGATAAGCTGAATCTGCAAACGCTTGGCAGGGCCTCCAGCACCTGGCGCTCGTTGACATAGCCCAGCTCCTGCAGGCCTGGCCGACGCGCAGGTCGCGGTGCTCCTTCTGGTAGGCCAGGGCGGCGGTCAGCTGATCGGGCGTGATGTAGCCCAGCTCGATCAGCAGATCGCCCAGTCGGATGTTCTTCACGGCTGCACCCCTCCTTTGTCGCAGAGAATCACATTCAGGGAAAGGGTATACACAGAGCCTTCCTCCGACGTGCCGTCGGGATTGGCGTAGCTGCGGGTGGAAATGGTAAAGGTCTGCAGCTGGACCGAAGGATACCCTGCGGCCAGATCGTCCAGCATGGCGATGAAATCCGTATCGCTGCCGGTGCAGCTGAAGGTCACGGCTGCCGTCTTAAAGTAGCCGGGCTGGTCATAGTCAGGGATGAGGTCCGCCGCCAGAAACTGCTGCAAAATGGCGTTGCCCTCGGCGGTGGTGCCCACATCGTCCGCCGTCACAGCGGCGGTGGTGCCGGACTCGGCGCGGCGCCCTGGCCCGCGCTCTCGCTGGCAATGTACCAGCTCAAATTCTGGGTGGCGGGCTGGCCGATGTTCAAGGAGGTCGGCTGCAAGCTGTGGTTCAGTTCCAGGCCTGTCACCAGCGTGTCCAGCTCGTCGCTGGTCAGGATGCTGTAATACAGGGCATTGGCGGATTGCAGTTCGCCCCAGTTGGTGTTTTTGGTGTTGGCGTTGAACCCGGCCTTCATGATGGTATCCTGCATGGCGATCTGGGCATCCTGCGCCTCGGTCAAATCAGCAGCGGCCTGCTGGTGGTTCTCGATGCCAGGGATCAGCAAAAACCGCACAAACAGCACGATAAAGGCGAACATCGACACGACATACAGTAAAATTTTGTCGCGCTTTGTCATCGGTGCAATTTCCATGGCGCGCCCTCCTTACTGCGGTGCTGCCAGAATGCAGCGCAGGTCGATGGAATAGCCGTTGTCATCGGCGGTGTAGCCGGTGTAGCTCACGGTGGAAAAGACCCCGCAGTTTTGCAGGGAGCGGATGTAGGTCGGGATGTCAATGACCTGGCTGGAATTGGCATTGAACAGCAGCTCGCCGGTGGAAGCATTGTAGCTGGTGAACTGGATGGAGATGGACGCGCCGCCCGCCGCCTCGATGCGGTGGAGCAGCGTGCTGGTCACGTCGGGGTAGCTGTTCAGCAGGTTGGTCATGCCAGTGGCGTAGTCCGTCAGGCTGCGGAACTCCGCGGCCTCCTCAGCGTCCAGGGTCGAGGAAAGGTAGGTGGCGGAGTTGTCGGCGCACCAGTTCAGAATATTCTGCCGCCGGCTTTTCAGCATCGAGGTGTGCAGTACCATCACGCCCCAGCCCGCCATGCAGACCGCCACCACGGCGATGCCGGGCACAACGGCGCGCAGATCCTTGCTGCGGCTTTCCGTCTTGGCGGCACCGGCAGCTTTGCCAGCGCAGATAAAAGTTGTTTTGTTTCATTGCCATAATCGATAAATCCCAAGGCTATTTATATAAGGTATCAGCGGGCGATGAGATTGCCGGCGGCGTACAGCACGTCGGCCAGGTGGGTGCCGCTTGGCAGCTTGACAGCGGGCGAATCCGGGAAAATCTCCACCGCCAGGCCCAGGGCCTCACACCCGGGGCGGCAGACGGCAAAGTCCTCCGCTGTGGAACCGGCAAAGTAGACCGTGCCGATCTGGTGCTCGCTCTTGTTGGCGATGTGGAACTGCAGAATACCCGAGAGCTTCTGGGCAATCTCGGTGCCGGATTCGGCCGAGCCGCACGGGTTGAACAGGCGGCTGCGGGTGGAGTAGCTGTATTGCCCCCGCACAAACAGGGTCGCAGAGATCGTATCATCGTCAAATTGCAGCAGAACAAAGGTCTTTTTGCTGCAAATCGGGAATCGTGCGCACGGCTTTGATGGGTGCGGCCAGCCCCAGATCAATGCAGGTCAGCTTGAAGCCCGCCGCCTTGGCAAGGGCATCGTACCCGGCAATGACGCTCTGCTCCACGCGGGCGGCCAGCACGATATCGGTGCGGGTCTTGGCATCGCGGAGAGCAGCATATAATCATCCAGCGGGGCTTTGTCTCGGCACCGCCGGTGGAAAGCTCGTGGGAAAGCACGGCCATTCGCTTTTTCGCTCATGGCGGGCAGCGACAGGATGCGGTGCATAAACTGGCTGCCGCCCGCAATCAGCGCCACGCGGCTTGCAGGCAGTTTGTTCTGGGCGAAAACGCCTTCAGCGCGTCGGCCAGGTCAGCCTCGTTGGTGATAACGCCGTTGATCAGGCAGCCCTCGGGCAGCTGCATCTGCGCGGCGGCGGTAATGCGCGCGCCGCCCGCCGTAGGACTGCCCACCGCCGCATACACCGTGCGGCTGCAAAGATACAAAGAGGTAAGTGTTGCCATGTAGACCTCCGAAAAAATTAGTTTAAATCGCCCCGGACGAGCCGCCGATGGTGCCGTAGGACTGGTAGATAGGCACGATAACGGCCGCCACAACGCCGCCGACCACAATGCCCATGATCACGATCATCACAGGCTCCAGCAGCGTGACCAGGCGCTTGGTTGCCATTTCGGCCTCATAGTCCAGCGTCTCACTGATGGTCGCCAGCAGGCTGTCCAGCTGCCGGTCTCGCCGACGGCGATGGACGACGAGAGCTTTGTCTCAAAGCCGTCAATGCCTGCAATCGCCTGGGACAAGCTGTGGCCCGCACGGATGCTGTCCAGCGCGTCGCCGAACTGGCTCTCAATCCAGCGGTTGCCGATGGCGTCCCGCGCCGCGCCCAACGTTGTAATGATGGGGACGCCGCTGCCGTAAAGATTCGACAAAGTGCTGGCAAAACGGGCCGTGCAGATCTTGCGGTTCAGCACACCCACGACCGGCGCGTGCAGGATAAAGCGGTCCCACTGGCGGCGGACCTTCGGCTGGGCCAGCAAAATGCGGCCGCCCAAAATCAGCAGCAGCACGACCACGATAAGCACCGGCCAGTTCGCACCCACAAAGTCGCTGATGTCAAACAGCAGCTGGGTCAAAAACGGCAGCGTTCCATCTGGTCAAACATCGGCTTGAACTGCGGCAGCACAAATGTCATCAAAATCGCAATAACTGCCACGATAAGCACGCCCAAAATGATGGGGTACATCAGGCTGTTGCCTACCTGCTGGTTCATCTTGTGCTCGCGCTCGTAGTAGGTCGCCATACGCATACAGGCGTGGTCGATGCTGCCGGTGCCCTCGGCGCTGCGGATCATCGCCAGCAGCAGGTTCGGGAACGCCGGGGCGCAGGACTCCATCGCGTCGGACAGCGGGACGCCCTTGCGCAGCTCGCCCAAAATCGCCTCATACAGGGCTTTTGGCAGGCGTCGATGTTGCGCTCATCCGCCATGATGCGGATAGCGCGTACCAGCGGCACACCGGCGGCCAGCAGCGTGCCCAGGTTGCGGCAGAAATCCGCCAGCATGGCAGTTTTCAGCGGGCGGAAGGCGGAGTGGCTTTTCTGGGTCTCCTGCGCGTCGGTCATGTACAGGCCGTCGTCGCGCAGTTTGGTGTACAGCGCCTCCTCGCTGGGGCGTCGGTCACGCCGCGGACGGTCTTGCCCTGGGCATTGGCGGCAGTATAGCGGAAACGTGGCATAGGGGAGAAACCTCCGAAGGATAGAGTGGCAGGGGCGGCGTCCTCGACGCCCTGCCCTGCGCTGCATTACAAAAATTGACAATACCACCCCAGCACCGGCTCACCAAACAGCATGGCAAGCACGATGCCGGCTGCAGAGAAACGGGCCGAAGGCGAAATGGTCTTTTATCGGCTTTTTTGGCGGCCAGCAGGTACATACCGTACACGCCGCCGCCCAGGATGCCGAAAAACATCGCCAGCAGGGTATTTTGCCAGCCCAAAACAGCCCGGCGGCTGCCATCAGTTTGATATCGCCGCCGCCGAACGCACCGTCAATGGCAAGGCAGAGCAAAACATCGGCACGCTGACGCAGACTGCACCGATGATATGCCCCCCCACCCGGCGGGGGCGCCGATGCCTGCCACGCCGCAGATCGCCAGCGCGAAATTCAGCCGATCGGGGATGGTCTGCGTCTCGGCATCGATGAGCGCAATGCTTAAAAGAATGCCGCAGACCGCCAGCGCCAGCAGCGCCGCCCAGCTCATGCCGAACAGTCCGTCGGGCAGACCAAAGGGCCGCGCCGTACTGCCGGGTACACCCCAGCGCCAGCACGCCGCCCAAAACTTCCACCAGCAGATACCGCGCTGGAATATGTGCGCCGCAGTGGCGGCACCGCCCGCGCAGGAACAGCCAGCTGAACACCGGGACCAGATCCGGCGCGTCCAGCGTGCGGCCGCACCGGGGGCAGATGCTGCGGCCTTTCAGCGGGTCCATGTTCCGGGGCAGCCGCCAGGCCACAACATTCATAAAGCTGAACAGCGCCGCGCCCAGCAGAAACCGGATCAGACCCAGCAGGCACTCAAGAAGCAGCATGGCCGACCTCCGCGCTGTATTGCAGCCGATCCTCCGCGCGGAACACGCGGTAGCCCTCGGCGGCGTCGTAGATGGCGTACATACCGTTTTCGCAGTAGAGCAGTTTTCCACCGCGTAGCCGTTGCCGCCGATCTGCAAAAGCGTCACGGTACCGGGCAGTGCGCCCAGTGTCTCAATGGCATCGGCCACACCGTCGGCAAAGCCGTCAGGGCTGGTCTGGTCGGCATAGGGGCGGCCTGTGGCGTAATACTGGGCCGATACGGCCCCTGCCGCCAGCCGAGCCGTGACCTGGGCCAGCGCCTCCCGGGCACGGGCCTGGTAGCGCAGCTCTGCCGCGCCGGTGACGACCGTATAGATAACCGCCGCCAATGCCAGCGCAACAGCCAGTTTTTCCGAGAGGCGGCCTTGGCCCACCGTTCCCCGGTTTTGCGCAGCCATGCGCCCAGTCGTGCTGCCAGCATCGTTTCCCTGTACTTTATATATAATAACGCACTATTCAGTATACCGTGGAAGGACACTGTTTGCAAGAAAATCCGCAAAATTTCCTCATTTTTGTTGCAAAGTAACGCTAGATGGGCCGAATCCATGCGGATATTGCCGCAAACCACAATATTTAGTGTGATTTTTGAAATATCGCACTTCCTTGTTGCGAAAACGTCACCTTAGTATAATAACATCATATATAGTCTGTTATTGTGTCTATCTGGGATTTTTAGATATGCAGGGAGCATCTATGCTGCATCAACGCAAAAAAAAAGCGCACCGGCGGTTTCACGATGGTAGAGCTTATGGTCGTGCTGGCCATTATGGGCATATTGGCTGCGCTGGTGGGCGGCGGCCTTATCGCCTACACTCGCCTGGCCCGGTTTGAGAAAAACGAGGCCAACGCCCGCACGCTGTTCCAGGCGGCGCAAATCTCGCTGACCCGCATGGATACTGCGGGCGAGCTGGATGCGTTCTGCGCCGATGTCGAGGATCAGGGCAAGGCGGGCACGCACTTTACCGATGATGTTGTCATCACCGATGCCGCCGGGAATGAGGTGCGCCGCCGCACGGCCAGTGAGCTGAACAACGGCATCTACGCGCTGTATTACGATAAGACCGACGGCACGGGCCAGAACGAGCTGGTCCAGCGGCTGCTGGACGATTATATCTACGATGATTCGATGTTTAGCGCCGCCATCTGCGTGGAGATCGACCGGGCCAGCGGGCAGGTGTACTCGGTGTTCTATGACACGAACTCCGACAAGCTGCGCTTTGCCGCGGACGGCGTGGCCGACGCAACCGATATCACCGACCGCAGCTACGACCACCGCCGCAATGACAGCCTGGTGGGTTACTACTCGGCCGAGGACCGCGTCAACGTGGTGGAATTGCAGCAGACGAAGCTGAAAGTCAAGAACCCGCGCCTGTCCAACGGCGAGACGCTGACCCTGAACTGGGCGGCAACTCCAACCTGGCCGACATGGACACTGTCTACACGGCAGTGGCCTACCGGGCCGAGAAAACGGCCTGACCGGCTACAAAATTGCCGATGAATCGAAGCCGCTGTTCTCCATCGAGATCAAGCGCCCCAACACCGAACAGCAGGTGCTGGCAGAATTGGAAACCACCGTCTGCACCTACGGCGCCGACGGCACAAGGACCGAGACCAAGCGCACCCTGCGCTATCCGCTGAGCTACAACAAGGGCAACTTTGTCCTGACGCTGGACGCCATGGCCGATGCCTCGCTGCTGCGCACTTGTGAGAAAGATACAAACACCGCCGACAACGACCTGTATAGCATCACTCGCTTGCTGGCCGAGCCGGAGAATATCATCATCCGTTTGCAGGCTGCCCGCGGGACGAGTATGCCGACAGCTACACCGACAGCAAGAGCGAGGACTCCAACGCCGAAAACGCTGTTTGCCATCGACGGCACCAAAACCGACGCAGAGTTGAAATATTTCCGCCACCTTTACAA
>SCPO01001090.1_pt1 | contig 10332 bp, 18 predicted proteins | sample 6106821 | NCBI WGS metagenome assembly SCPO01 (sample SAMN10720448, study PRJNA508395) | human gut metagenome | isolation source: Participant 2 stool, 0 month | host: Homo sapiens | collected 2017 | reverse complement strand
AGCGCCATTCGTGCAACCGGTAATAATGCTGATATGATTCGTGCATTAGGTGTAAACACTAGCTGGATGAAAATTATTGCGCTGCTTTTCAGCAATGGTTTGGTTGCATTATCGGGTGCTTTGGTTACACAGTACCAACAAAATGCCAGTGTAACCAATGGTACCGGTACGATTGTTGTTGGTTTGGCTTCTGTTATCATTGGTGAAGTTATTTTTGGAAATAGATTTAACTTTATCTACAAATTATCATCTGTTGTAATTGGCAGCTTAATTTACCGTATTGTAGTTGCGCTTGTTCTTGAAGCTGGCTTGGATACAAGATTTAAAACTGTTTACAGCAGTATTTGCTTTGGCTTTGGCTGTTCCTGTATTCAAACAACGTATTCAACGTTTATCAAACAGAACAGGAAAACCAAAGAAACAACAAGGACAGCAATGAGAGTGAACAGAGGTGCGCCGAATGATTCAACTCAATGATATTTACAAAACGTTTCATAAAGGTACAGTAAATGAGGAAGAAAGCATTAAACGGCTTAAATATCCAAATGAAAAAAGGTGATTTTGTAACGGTAATCGGCGGTAACGGAGCAGGTAAATCTACTATGCTAAACGTAATTGCAGGCGTATATTATGTCGAAAGCGGCTCCGTAATATTAGACGATACCGATACAAAAGAAACCCTGACTATAAAAGAGCAAAGTATTTAGGACGTGTGTTCCAAGACCCTATGAAAGGTACTGCAGCAGATTTATCCATTGAAGAAAATTTGGCATTGGCATATCGCCGAGGTAAGACAAGAAGTCTTAAATGGGGAATACACAGAAGTGAACGAAAACTATAAAGAACGTTTAAAACTTCTGGATTTGGGGTTGGAGAATCGTTTAAAATCTAAGGTTGGATTATTGTCAGGTGGCCAACGTCAAGCTTTAACTTTGCTTATGGCTACGCTGCAGAAACCGAAACGCTACTGTTATTAGACGAACATACTGCTGCGTTGGATCAAAGACAGCTGCAAAGTATTACATATTACAGAACAAAATTATTGAACAAGATCAATTAACAGCACTTATGATTACTCACAACATGAAAGATGCCCTTCGTATGGGTAACCGTTTGGTTATGATGCACGATGGAAAAATTATCTTTGATGTTGAAGGAGGAAAAAGAAAAAGCTGACCGTTTCTGACTTGTTGGAAGTTCCAAATTGCAAGTGGTGATGAATTAGCAAGCGTGAAGTGCTGTTAAGGATAAAATAATAAAAGCTGGAGTTATATAACTCGGCTTTTATTATTTTATTCGTTTTAATAATGTTGGTCGCATTCACAGCCGCATCCATTCCCTTTTCGGCAACTTTTGGAGAAAGAATTCATGCGGAAAATCTATTCTGCGGAATATCTCGCATGGGTTATGGAAGTAGTTACGCATTCTTTACCGGGAATGCAGAAGTCATATCACAGGAATTAACATTTGAACATTTCTTGTAATTTGTACAATGGTAAATAAACCAATGGTAACAAATACACTTTTATTACCGTAGCCTGTATCAAATTCACCACCGTAACGTTTGCAAATACATTCCGGAATGCGGCAACATGTGTCGCAGCAGTTGCCTTCACAAATATGTGCGGATAGTGCAATTGGTTCAGCAACTTGAACTGTTGCTTTTGGGAATACTTTTGAACAACCTTGACTATCTAGGTTATCTAAATCAAAGTCAGAGCTGAACATTTTGACATTGCCTTCGCTACCGTATAGGATAACTTTTTGTTGAAAATTGCACCATTTTACAGAATTGGACCGGTTACAGGTGCGCGAATACATCTACACAAACATCAAAGAAAAATGTCATGTCTACAGAATAGAAACCTTTGTTAAATGGTACCGGTTCTAAATCAACATAGACTGTAATTACATTCACATCTTTTAGTCTTACGTTTACTGCATCCTCAATTAAACATTGCTTTCTTTTGTGAAGTATACGCGCAAATCGCTCCAAACAGTCTTTATCACAGCAGCTATCATATACACGCATTGCGTCTATACATACAGCTTCTTTGAAACCTTGCGGAGTTCTGCAATCATTTGTGTTGTATTCATGTTCTGCCATAAAATGCCCTCCTAACAGATTTGTTTCCTTTGTTTTCTATTGTTATTCTATGGCGAGTATTATAATTTTGTTACTCTTGATCCGCTACTTTAAAGGAATTATATTGTATATTTTTGGGTATCAAAATATGTTGATGGCAGTGAAATATGTAATCAAGCATAAAATCAGTAGATTCTAAGAAATTTTTACAGTTGAGACAAAAACGTTTGATTGAGAAATATTAGAAAAACGAGCATAACACTGCTCGTTTTAACTTTGTGTTTAAAAATTGCATAAATCAATTCATTGTAGGTAAAACAAATCATTTGTTTTGTTTCAGGTAGAATTTGTTTTATTTGTGAAATCATGAAATTTAAAATACCTGAGCTGCAAACAGAAATTGCCAGGTTATAAGTTTCTGTATGATAGCCTAATAATTGTAAACGATTCGTTAGGCAGTTTTCTATGATATTTGATAGTTTTGCAATGAAATCAGCACCGTTTTGTTTGCTGATTAAAAATTGAAATTCAGATAGATGTGAGTCAATATATGTTAATAGATGAAAAAAGGTCTGATTTTGAAATTCTTCCAGAGGAATATGCTGTTCTTTTTAAACAGTTTTCAATACGGTACAGTAATTCTTCCAAGTAATCCGTTAAATCGTCTACATCGTAATGTAAATAAAATGTGCTGCGTGATATTTGGCATGCCTGACATAATTTGCTTACAGTTATTTTTCATCGGCATAGTTTGAGAGTGAAAAAAGGTTTCTTGTATTTTTGTTTTGTTACTTCTGTTTTCAAGTTTTCAGGTCTCTTTCTAAAATTTTAATAGAATATCATGTTCCTATAAAGTTTATACTAAAAATATTTATTTTAATTCTTATATAGAATATAAATTGTTTACCTATGATAAAAGTATTTTATTGATAAATTTTAGCCAAATAGGTAAACAAAACATGCTATGGTTATAGGAGTAAAACGTAGTAGTATGGAGATGTAATATTTATGAAAGAAGCACTTTGCATAGGCGCTTTGCAGGCAGAAAGCGGAACAAAACAAACGGATACTATACCGTACCTAAAACATTACACAGAATTCCCGTAACCATTATAAATGGAGCAAAGACGGGAAAATAATTTTGATTACCAGCGGCATACACGGTGGTGAATATCGGAATACAAACAGCAATTGAATTATCTCAAGAGTTGAATCCTGCAGACGTTCAAGGTGCGATTATCATTTTGCACCCTGTCAATACACAGGCTTTTTGCAAAGAGTTGCGGGGGTAATTCCGGAAGACGGAGAAAATTTAAATCGAGTTTTTCGGGAACTATGGGAGGGACCATTACTCATAAAACAGCATTTTCCCTTACAAAAGATTTTCAAAGCATAGCAGATTTTTATATTGATTTGCATGGTGGAGATGTCAATGAGCTGGTAATGCCATATGTATATTATCCCGGCATTGCGGAAAACAGTTTCCAATCAAGCAAGAGAATGTGCCTATGTTACCGGTTGTGAATATGTGGTGCGTTCCATAGCAACAGGAGGCGCTTTTAATTCAGCTGCTGCCAATGGAGTGCCAAGTTTGCTGATTGAACGCGGTGGAAGCAGTCTTTGGAGTAAAGAAGAGGTACAAGCATATAAATTTGATGTACTTAATATCCTAAAAAATTGAAGTGCTTCCTGGTGAACCGATGTTATCGAGTCAACCACCAAAGAAATCATAACTGCATTTTATATCGATTCGAGTAGATGGATGTTGGTATCCTGCGGTAAAGGTAGGACAAACCGTATCCAAAGGAGAATATATCGGTGTGATTAAAGATTTTTTGGTAAAATATTGAAGAGTATTATGCCCCTGAGAACGTAGTGGTATTGTATATGACTGTTACCTTGGGTTGAATCCGGAACATCTTTAATTGCGTTGGGGCAAATTGATTAAATTTTTCATTTAATATACAATCTGTTCTTAATGAAAAGTTACTCAATAGATGTTTACAACTTTAATAAAAGTGTTTACCTGTCATAATATTTGTTATGTTATGCTTAATACGGTGTTAAGTGTTATTTTGATAGTTTTAGTAGATAAATGTTCCAGAACAAACAGCAAAGGGGGATAACGTCATGGAGTCAAATAAGAGAAATTGCCGCATACTGGGGAACACGTGCACAGGGGTATTCCGAAAGATGCAAAATTGATTTAACTGAGGATACAAAATTTGATTGGCTAGATAAAATTTGCAAATATGCTCCTGCAAAGCAACAATTAAATGTGTTAGATATAGGTTGCGGAGCAGGGTTCTTTTCTATCCTTATGGCAAAGGCCGGTCACAATGTAACTTCCATTGACTATACTGAAAACATGGTAAACAGTGCAATACAAAATGCTATGGATGCAGGTGTAGACATTGAAGTATTGCAGATGGATGCACAAAATCTTGATTTTGAAGATGATACATTTGATTTGATTGTAACCCGTAACGTGACATGGGTCATGGAACAGCCAACCAAAGCTTACAGCGAATGGATTCGTGTGTTACAGCCAGGCGGCAGAATGATTAATTTTGATGAAAATCAATATTTATATTTATTTGACGAAGATTACAAAAAAAAAAGAACGTCGCGGCGAACCTGAATACATGAAAAAGTACATAATACACAAATCATGGAAGAGCTTGCATACAAACTTCCTTTAAGCAAGAAGTGCGTCCGGGTTGGGATGTACAAACATTGCTGTCATTAGGTGTAAGTAATGTTACTGCTGATGTTTATAACAAACGTATGATTGAAAAAGACGGAAAAAATAAAGTATTATATAATTTTTTATTGTTTGTGCGGAAAAATAAAGAAAAGACTTTGGAAAGAAAGCACTGCTCAACCAGTTGGGAAATGAGCAATGTGGGGGTGTATCATTATTTGGAAGTACGTAGTGAAACGACTGCTTCAGCTGGTTTTAATTCTGTTTGGAATTACATTGCTATCTTTTGCGTTAATGCAGACAGCATCCGGAGATACCGTTGATGCCATCCAACAGCAAATGGGGACTTCTATGTCAGAAGAAGCGAAAACAGCGTTACGACATGAAATGGGGCTGGATCAGCCATTTATCGTTCAATATTTTCAATGGGTAGGAAAAATCTTTACGGGAAATATGGGGTATTCTTATATTAAGAATCAAAGTCTTTCCCATGTTTATGCAAGCATTGCCCAACACTCTGCTTCTAACGTTATCTTCTATTGTTACAACAATCGTTATTTCCATCCCCTAGGTATTTGGTCGGCTGTAAAACAAAATAAAATTACAGATTACGTCATTCGTATCTTTACGTTTATTGGAAACGCGATGCCTAACTTTTTATAGCGTTGTTGTTAATATATGTATTTGCTTTACAATTACATTGGTTTCCTGTTATGGGCAACAATGGTTTTATCAGCATTATCTTACCGACGTTTACTTTGCGATTGCTATGTCTGCAAAATATACACGTCAGGTTAGAGCAACCGTATTGGATGAACTGAATAAGGATTATGTTGTTGGAGCACGTGCCAGAGGAATTAAAGAAAAACAATTGTCTGGGCACATGTTTTAAAAGTTCTATGCTTACGATTATAACGCTGTTGGCTTTGTCAATTGGTTCACTTTTAGGCGGTACGGCTATTGTAGAATCTATTTTATGTGGCCGGGTGTTGGTAAGCTGGCTGTAGATGCAATTTCAACCAGGGACTATCAGGTAATTCAAGTTTATGTTATTTGGATGGCAATTATCTATGTTGTAATTAATTTGATTACAGACCTTGTTTACCATTATTTAGACCCAAGAATCCGTATTCAAGGTAGGGAGGGTAATGGTATGTCAGGAGAAGATTTAAGATTAAAGAATAAACGGTTAAAGAAAGATTATAGTACCTTAAAACTGGGATTTTTTTTGGCATTGGTTGCAGGCCTTCTGTTTATTGCATATTTTGGACAATACATTGTCCCGTATGACCCTTATGCACAAGATTTAAATAATGCACTTCAAGCACCAAGCGGAAGCCATTTGCTGGGAACGGACCGATATGGCAGAGATTTGTTTTACGCATTATTGTTGGTGCCCAAACTACAATTTTTCAGCTCTGGCATTGGTAGCCGGAATTACAATTATAGGTACAATTGTAGGCATTATTTGTGGTTATGTTGGTGGGTGGATTGATTCCCTTCTTATGAGAATTTCAGATATCTTTTTAGCATTTCCTGAAATGGTATTTGCAATTACAATTGCAGGTGTTTTAAATGGAGGTGTTTGGAGTGCAGCTATTGCGGTTGGGCTAATTGCATGGCCAAGATATGCAAGGGTTGCTCGAAGCCAAGTGCTGTCAATGAAAATCATCAGTACATGAATGCAGCCAAATTAACGGGTACCCCATGGTATAAGATGATTGTGAAGCATATTATGCCTAATATTATGGGCCCAATCATAGTAACCGCAGCTTTGGATATAGGCGCTATGATTATGAATTTGGCAGGATTGTCTTATCTGGGTTTGGGTGTCGTTATCCAACTCCTGAATGGGGATCTATGATGAGTGAAGGACGCAGCATGCTGCAAACATCTCCGTGGATTGTATTGGCACCGGGATTGGCAATTTTATAACGGTCGTCATTTTAATTTGCTTGGAGATACTGTTCGAGATATATTAGATCCAAAACAAAAAGACGCAGTATTACGAACAATATGAAAAAAGTAAAAATATTGTATCAGGTAACAGCAAACGAGAGAAATCACTCGTTTAATTACTAAAAAGATAATACTCTTAAAAATGATAGGAGAAAAGAAATGAGTAAAAATGACAAAAGCTTTTGCATTGGCGGCATGCTTGGCATTGGGAATAAGCGTATTAACCGGATGCAGCGGCGGTTCTAATTCCGATACAAATAATTCAGGTATATCGGTTACCGCTACGGATATTGATAATAAAGTATTTAACTATGGTGTTACTGCATATTCCGGAGCACAGGCAAATGGTGGTATTGACCCGCATTTAAGTTATGCGGGTTGGAGTACAGTACGCTACGGTGTTGGCGAATGCCTGGTAAAAATCAGTGAAGAAGGTACTATTGAGCCTTGGATAGCGGATAGTTGGACACTGATTCATCATCGTACATGTGAAATTAATATCAAAGACAACGTTACATTTTCCAATGGTAAAAGTAGAGGCTGCAGCTGTAAAGCCTGCTTTGAACGTTTGATTGAAAAATGAACGTGCTGCATCCGGTTTGAAAATTTCGGGTATTGAAGCTGATGGCCAGAAGCTAACCATTCATACATCAGAAAAAATCCGATTTTAATTAACTGGTTGACTGACCCTTTTGCATGTGTTATTGATGTTTCGGAAGAAGTAAACGGAAATAATCACGTGATAGGAACAGGTCCATATACATTGGAATCTGCTACAACAGACAAAGTTGTTGTAAAAGCGAATAAATCTTACTGGAATGGTACACCAAAATTCGGTACTATTAATGTACAATGTTTCTTAGATGGAGATACCATGGCGATGGCATTACAAAATGGTGAATTAGATGCTTGTGCTAACTTAGGTTATGCAAATCTTCCAATCTTTAGAAAACAACAGCAATTTTGAAATTAACAGTGCAGCAACTTCTCGTTCTTATATGTTCATTTTAATACACAGAGCGATGAATTTTCAGATGTAAATGTTCGTAAAGCGGTCAGCAATGGCGAATCAATAAAGAAGGTTTTGTAAATATGAATGGATTTGGCGAGGTTGCACAGCTGTGCTATCCTGCCTCTTATGAATTCGGTGATAGTAAAGTAAAGGGGCCGCAATATAATCACGAAGAAGCCAAAAGGCTTTTGGCAGACGCAGGTTGGGATGATACGGACGGAGATGGCTACCTTGACAAAGACGGAAAAATTTTTGAAATTAACTGGGTAACTTATAGAAATCGTATTGAACTTCCTTTGCTTGCTGAATCTGCGCAAGCTTCTTTAAAAAAATTGGAATTAAAGTGAACATTGATGACCGCGAAAGCAATACTGTAATGAAGATGTATCTAAAGATTTTGATATTTACTCTTGGGCAGTTGTAACAGCTCCATATGCAGATGGTATTACTTTCTTCAATGAACTTCTGACCAACTATAATATTCATGGATGGTCCGGAGAAAGAATATGATAAATTTGTAGCGTTGTACAATAAAGCTTCTCAAAGAAACAGATTCTGAAAAACGTGCAGCATACAGTGTTGAACTGCAACAGATGTTAGTTGACAACGGCATTTTATGTGGCTTCTCACAACACTATGAATATCGTTACCAAAACAGGAGTAACCGGTATTGCACCGCATCCTTCTGATTATTATGAAATTACAGCAGATTTGGATATGGCTCAATAACGAGTAAATAATTTTAAATGAGTGATGACATAGCATGGCAACCATCTTAGATGTTGAAAAACTAAATGTAACCTACAATGGCATTCCTATTCTGCAAAATATTAATATGAAAGAACGAAATCCTTGGTATCGTAGGGGAATCCGGCGGTGGAAAAGTACCTTGCTGAAAGCGATTATAGGGTTACTGGGCGATAACGGTCGTGTAGAATCAGGGCGTATTAGCTTAGAACAAGTGGATTTACTGAAATTTCTCCTAAAACTGAGAAGTATTCGCGGAGCACAGTTAGGCATGGTATTCCAGAATCCGGGAATGTCGTTTAATCCCATTCGCAAGATTGGTGCTCAGTTTTGGAAGCGCTAAAAAATCACGGAAAGATTGATGAATCACAGGCAACCAAACAGATTCTGGATATGTTTACCAGACTTGGTCTGCGGGAAGGTAAGCGTATTTTGAACAGTTATCCTTTGAATTAAGCGGAGGTATGAATCAGCGTGTTGCCATTGCTCTGGCAATGATTATGAATCCGCAGCTGCTTTAGCGGATGAACCTACCAGTGCTTTAGACGTTACCGTGCAGGCACAATGCGTCAAAGAGATGATGGATTTACGTGAACATTTGGGCACAACAATTATCATTGTCACTCATAATATGGGGTTGTATCTCATATGGCAGATAAAGTAGCGGTTATGTATGCAGGAAGCATCGTAGAGTATGGTTCCAAAGCAGATGTGTTAAATCATCCCAAACACCCATATACCAAAGCGTTGATTGCTTCTATCCCTCAAATTGGTGGTACGATTCCCAAAGGAATTCAGGAACAGTATCCTGCTTTGGAGAAATATTCACAGGCTGTAGTTTTTCTCAAGATGCAGTTTATGCGATGATATCTGTACGCATGAAAAGCCTATTATGCACAGTTGTGAAAATGGCCATGCTGTATTTTGCCATAAATGTCTAAGTGAGGTTTAAAATGAAAGTGTTAGAATTAAAGACGTCAAAAGACCTTTCAAAAAAAAAAAACCTTTACGGCAGTGGAAGGTGTCAGTTTTCCATCGAGAAAGGCGAGTGCGTAGGACTGGTGGGAGAATCCGGCTGTGGTAAAAGTACCATTGCGCGAATGGTTACACATCTTGAGCAGACCACTTCCGGCGAAATTTTATGAATGAGAGAAATGTTACAAAAGCAAAGGAAAAGAACTGCGTAACCTATATCAAAATTTACAGATGGTATTTCAAAATCCAAGTGATTCTTTTAACCCAAGAATAAAGCTTGGAAGCAGTATTGGAGAAGTGCTTATTAATTTTGGAAACCGCGTAGTGAGATAAAACGTACGGTAGCGCAATTGCTGGAACAAGTAGGTTTAAAATCAGAATTTGCATCGCGCTATCCTCATGAAGTAAGTGGCGGTCAATGTCAGCGTGCCGCCATTGCGAAACCATAGCCATTCAGCCCGATTTACTCATATGTGATGAAGCAACCAGTGCTTTGGACGTTTCGGTTCAAGCGCAAATTGTAGATTTAATTTTAAAGTTACGTCATGAAATGAACATGTCCTATTTGTTTATTTCTCACGATTTGGCTTTGGTGCAAAGTATTTTGTGACCGTATTCTTGTGATGCACCGCGGACGCATTGTAGAGGAAGGAAATACGCGGGATGTGATTGAACATGCTGCACATCCTTATACGAATTATTATCTTCAGTTTTCAATTCATCCGGATACGCAATGGAAAATACCTTCCGTTCCTCAAGTGACGGAAGAAGAGGGAGATGCCTGCAGATTTTGGCAAAGATGTCCTCATTGTAAGGAACAATGTAAAAAGAACGGCCAGAGCTTAAAAA
>SCPO01001116.1_pt1 | contig 10402 bp, 9 predicted proteins | sample 6106821 | NCBI WGS metagenome assembly SCPO01 (sample SAMN10720448, study PRJNA508395) | human gut metagenome | isolation source: Participant 2 stool, 0 month | host: Homo sapiens | collected 2017 | reverse complement strand
AGAAGTTCACGCGGGCGGCATTGCACCTGACAGATTCCCTGGCCAGACGCTTTCCGAACCATCCGGCAAAGGCCATGAGGTCTGTATGGGAACCGGCGGCCCTGTCCATGCAACGCTCAAGGTTCTGGCTCATGCCCTCCTCGAACATGACCTCGCAATGTTTTCCCGGCATTGCAGCCGTTCCGGACTGCCGCATCCCGTATATTTCCTCAAATGTTTTCATCGTTCTGTTTTTGCTCTTCATATTTCATGTCCCGCGCCGGACATCCGGCCTTCTGCAGGAATTCATTAAAATCATTGCACCTGGATAGGCGTTCCGACTCGTTCACCAGTATCACGTTTTCAGGAAGGAAACCTGTATCTTTCCCAGTGCCCGCGCCCTGGGTCGTTGTCGAGAAAGGCGTGCACCTTCTCATACTTTGAAAGGAAATCCTTTGAACGGTCCACAATGGCCGTGGAGTTCAATACGCACACGTCCAGCTTTCCGCGCATCTCCGGATGCTCCCTTGCGTACTGCTTGAAACTGAGAAGGTCAAAAAAGCCCTCGAAAACGGCGCAGGACCTGTTGCCTTCACTGATGCAGGTAATATCCTTGGCGTAGGCGCACCCCTTGAACATGCTGTTCCGCAATTCGAAACCCCGGTGGTCGTTGGCGAATCCGAGCGCGTATTTCTCACGCGGATTCCTCTCGAAACAGTAGTGGACCTCCACAGTATTTACGGACAATCTCCCGTCAATGCCACGTGAGGCGGCGTAGCCACGCAGATGCCTGTTCTGCACGGGAATGACCTTCAGGACGGTCATTGGGCTGCCGGAAGCCTTCCTGACACCGTTTCCGGTTTCCGTATCGAAGGCATGGAAAGCTGCGGGGAGGTCCTCATCCTTCCGAGTTCCTTCATGGCCTGCGGAAAGGAGCAGTTTTCCACACGCATGACCAGATCCACCGCCCTGCCATACGTACCGTCCCCAAAATCATACCAGCGGTTCTCCTCCCTGAAAACCTTGAAGCTCGGGGAAGTATCGGAACGGAAGGGGGAACGGTACATGTCATAGCCGCCATACCGTCTGGACGGCTCGTAACCGTAATGGGAGAGGATGTCTCCCAACGGGATTGAATTGGCTTCCTGTGATGTCATGGTTATGTCGCTTTAATGGTATTTTCCGTTTGATTCCTGCCGGTCCTCACGGATGGGCAGGATGAGTTCTTTTAAATTTATAAATTTATTCCCGCCATCCTCGCGGACAGCTTTTCAGGGTAATTCCATCATATTGTCAACACGGCGTTTCCGGCTCCTATGCGGAAACTGCCTGCCTCATACGGCTCAGGATAAACCTGGTGGGGCTCTTGATCCTCTTGTTCCCCCAGGTTTCCTTCAGGGCGGTGTCCAGCACCATGGGCGCCACGGAGGCGAGCTGCAGGATCTCCTGCTGGTCCCTCACCGCGACCCCCAGAAGCTCGAGCGTCTTGCGGCGGTTGCGCATGGTTTCCTCCTGCCTCCTCTGCCGGTCGGCCTCCGTACTCGGCGTTGTATTTGGCGATATAGTTTTCAACGAGAGGATACAGGTAGTTCCCCTTGGTCAGGTGGAAATCACTCTGCAGGATATCCTCGATTGCCTTTCCGACCGGGAATTCGGGATAACAGGCCGAAAGCCGGTATATCCAGCCGGTATAATACTCGTCCACTCCCAGATACTTGAGCTTTCCCGGAAGAGAATCCCTGTCCTCATCCTTCTCCCCTTCACCGGAGGCTTGTGTCGGAGGGGTTGGGGAGGATATTTTATTTTCTTTTATTTTATACGGTTTATTTTCGCGAGTTTTGTCCGCTTCTTCGCGAAGTTCCTTTTCAGCGGCGAACAATGTGCGTATGCGAGTCACAGCCTGCCGGATTTCCTTCCCATCCTCCGGAAGGGAAGCCGGAGATCCGCATTCATGTGCCGGGGTGTCCTGCTGTTCACAAGTGGCATGCGGTATGGTGGCGGACTCCGGTGACGGTTCCGTTTCCAGCAGAAGGATGCTTTCCGGAATGCCGGGCTTGCGGTGGATGGCCTTGCAGATGCCTACATACAGTTCCTGTATCTCCTCACTGGTCAGAATCTGTTTGTCCTGCCACAGTTCTTTGTTGAAAAGGCCCAGTTCGGCGCAGTAGTCGATGATGTCCGAAACCTTTTTCTCATCCATACGGGAATAGTCCGAGATGTCGAACAGACCGTCGGCATCCATAACCATATAGCATCCCTCGACACGGTAGATCTCGTTTACAATGAAATGGAACACACCCCAGCCTTCCATTCCAAATTTATTTTTTAGTCTCTTTACTTTCGGATCATAGAAATGATCGGTTTCGAACCTGAAATAGGTGAAACCCTTTTAGCTGTTTTTGGCATAAGCTTTATATTTAAAGTGGATAATACATCAGCTGGCCGAAAGCTCGAACTCCTTGGGAATGTCGGGATATCGGGAGAGCAGACCGCAGGATCTGACATGATCCATATAGTTCCGCTGTATGTCAGCGGAAGTCAGGATGCGGTGTTTTTCGTATAGCTCACCGTTGAAAAGTCCGACTTGTATGCAGCCGTTGACAATTCTTGTGACATCTTCCAAAGAGGCATTCCAGTAAGAGGCCACCGCCTGCGCCGTTTCCTCGCACCACAGCAGGAGGTAGCTCCCGTTGTGGAGTGTCTCGTTTACGAGATACCGGTAAATGCTGTAACCGGAAAAACCGTATTGGCGGGTGAGTCTTCTGACTTTCATGTCAGAAAATTGGGAAGTGCTGAGCTCATAGCAAGGATGTGTTCCGCATTCCTGGCGCCGTACAGCCCGTGACAGGCGGCGGCTTGTTCCGTTTGTAAAGCTTTGGGTATTCATATATGATAATGTATAATGTTTACTGTTAAGAATTATGTATATGACGGACCGGGCTCCCACTCCTTGGGAGAATGGGACCGGTGATTATCTGGCCGGAGGAATATGGTGCTTCTTCCGGACGAACTGGACATAATTGTGGACGGTCTTCTCGCAGACGTGCGGAAAGTCCGGATAATGTTCCCGCAAGTAGTCGCCAATGCGGCTGCTGGAAATGGAGGGAAAACTGGTAAGGAGGGATGCGACGGCCTGCTCGTAGGCATGGAGTTTGTAATGCCGTTCTTTGTGCTGGAGGACTTCCTCCAAGCTTAGGGATTGAAGATGTCGTACCGTATTACGGGACACACCAAGACGACGGGCTGTCCGCGCAATGTTGATTCCCCGTGAACGAAGATCAAGGATATTGCTCCATAATATGTATTTTTCTGTTAAATTTGCCGCATCCATAATCTATTAGACAGATTTCGTAACTGGGACATTCCAGATTACGAATCTTTGATGCAGCTAAATTACCGCCCTCAAAATGAGCAAAATGCCTGGAAATTCTTTTAATGATATCTATACCTCTTATTATAAGAAGTCTTTTTCTTTGCCAAATCATACGTTCATAATGATTTGGCGGCAGAAGATATTGCCTCCGAGGCATTAATAAAGTTGTGGGAAAAGTTGAAGGCCGAGCCTGTTGAAGAGAAATATATCTTACCATTGTTACTGACAATTTTGAAGAACAAGGCTTTGGACTATCTAAAGCACGAGGAGGTAAAACGCAGTGCTTTTGAAGTGATTGCCGACTGGCAACAACAGGAATTGTCTATCCGTATGTCTGCCTTGGAAGCGTGCAATCCTGATGAGATTTTTTCGGAAGAAGTGGAAAAAATCATCAGTGCTACTTTAAGTACCTTGTCGGAACAGACGCGACGAGCATTTATTTTGAGCCGTTTTGAAAATAAATCCAATAAAGAGATTGCCGAAGAGATGGAAATCTCTATAAAGGGGGTGGAATATCATATATCAAAAGCATTGAAAGTACTGCGGGTGACTTTAAAAGATTATCTTCCTTTATTTTATTTCTTCTTTTATTATTAAGCCTGACCGGATGGGGGATACGGATGTTTTTGAGGACAGAAAATGATTTTTTTATATTTTTCTTCATTTTCTTTTAGGGTAGTTTCTTCTTGAGTCGTTTCTAATAAAACAGCATAGAATATGAATCCTGAATTATTGCAAAAATATATAGCCGGAAATGCTACTGAAGCCGAGCAGCGTGTGACCGAATGGATACAGGAAAATCCTGAGAACATGCGTGAATATATGGCACAACGGAAGTTGCATGACATGGCATTGTGGCGTACGGAACCTGTGGCGGAGGAGAATAGCCGGGAAAGGAAACATTTCTCGTTACGCGGAGTATGTATGGAAGCTGCCAAGATAGCAGCGGTATTGGCGATCGTCTTGTTGGGTACACATTATTGGACAGGAAAACATCAGGTACCGGAAGACAAAACATGGCAGTCTATTTATGTGCCGGCGGGCCAACGGGCGGAATTGATGTTGGCGGATGGTACGAAGGTTTGGTTGAACTCACGCAGTACCTTGACTTTCCCGGGAAGTTTCAAAGGGAATATCCGAAATGTGAAATTGGATGGTGAGGGTTACTTTGCGGTGACAAAGAATGTGGAACAGCCTTTTATTGTAGAGACGAACAAATGTAATGTGAAGGTGCTGGGTACAGAGTTCAATGTAATGGCTTATGCAGCGGATAGCGTATGGGAAACTTCTTTGTTGGAAGGTGCTGTAGAAATTTTAGTGCCCGGTTCGAATAACAGTGGAATGAGGCTGGAACCGAACATGATGGCCAGCTTGAAAGGCAACAGACTGGTGAAAGGACGCATCAAGGAGGTCGATTATTTTTTGTGGCGTGAGGGCTTGCTTTGTTTCAATGATATATCCGTACGTGATATGATAGAGAAACTGAAACTGTATTATGGGGTGGATATTGTAGTAAATAATACCCGGATTCTAAAGAACCGTTATACAGGTAAATTCCGCACGAAAGATGGGGTGGAACACGTACTGAAAGTTTTGAAACTCAATAATAAGTTTACTTATACAAAGGATGATGAGACGAATGTGATAACAATTAATTAACCCTTAAAAAAGAATATGCCTATGAAATAACACACCTGGTCTAAAAAAGAAATGGGATAGTGCTGCAACACCATCCCATGGAATGTCAATGACGCATTGACAATTTTTTCTCAAATAATCTTAAGTTGAACCTAAAATTAGTAATGCAAATATATGAAAAATATTTTGTATCAGGAATCTATTGTAGAAATTAAACATTTATTCCGTATGATGAGAAACACACTCTTAGCCCTGTTTGTCTTTGCCGGAACAGCTTTTGCCACTGAGTCTTATTCTCAGACAATGAAGGTGACTGTTGTGGCGGATAACGTGTCAACAGGCAAGGTAATCAGTGAAATAGAAAAACAGACAGATTATCTGTTTGTGTATAATGTGAACGAGGTGAATCTGAAGCGCAATGTGAAGGTGAATGCGCAGAACAAATCTGTAGCCGAAGTGCTGAATAAGGTTTTTGAAGGTACTGATATTTATTATGCCATGGAGGGTAAGAATATCATGCTGATGAGCAAGGCGAAAGACGGGGAAGCTGTCCAACAGGCAAATAAAGTGACAGGTATTGTGAAAGATGCGAATGGCGAGCCGGTAATCGGTGCCAATGTAATGGTTAAAGGTCAGTCAATAGGTACGATAACAGATATAGATGGGCGGTTTGTGTTGGATGCCCCGAAAGATGCCGTTTTACAGATTACGTATATCGGGTATGTTTCTCAAGAAGTGAAAGTTTCTGGGAAGAGAGAAATTAATGTAGTATTGAAGGAAGATTCGGAGATGTTGGATGAAGTGGTGGTGGTAGGTTATGGTACAATGAAGAAAAAGGATTTGACAGGTGCAGTTTCTCAGATTCGTCCGGCTGAACTTTCTAATGAAGCTCCGAAAACTGTACAAGATGTTTTGCGTGGTACTGCTGGCTTGCGGATTGGATTTGATGGGTCTGCTAAAGGTGGTGGCTCCATGCAAGTTCGTGGTCAACGTTCTGTTTATTCAGATGGAGGACATAACGATCCACTTATTATATTGGACGGTATGATTTTTTATGGAGAATTGTCTGAAATCAATCCGAATGATATCAGTCAGATTGATGTGCTAAAAGATGCTTCTTCTGCTGCGGTTTATGGTGCTAAAGCTGCTAATGGAGTAATTATTGTAACGACAAAAAAAGGACGTTCGGAAAAACCTGTTATCAATTTTAGTGCAAATATAGGCTTCGTTACTATTGGTGATAGCCGGAAAGTATATGACTCTCATGGATATCTAAAATATCGTGAAGATTTTTATACGACAGACACTTATGGTATAAATGCTCAAACAGGAAATTATGAAGCTTATCAGACAGGAAATACTCCTGTTGGTTATTATAGTCGTCCTACAGAAACTAATTTGAATAAGTATGGCATTACTTTGGAAGCTTGGAAAGCTCAAAGTAATCAAGATGGTTCGATGAGTACAGAGGAGATTTGGGGAAGAAGATTGGGATTACAAGCTAGTGATATAACATTAAATAATTTTTTATTAGGCAAAACGTTTGATTGGTATGATCATTCTTTCCATACAGGATTGAATCAAGATTATAACGTCAGCATTTCAGGTAATAATGAAAAAGTGAATTATTATCTTTCATTAGGTTATCTTTCTAACGAAGGGGTAGCAAGAGGTAATGAGTATAGTGCAATACGCTCAAATATGAAACTTAATGCCCAAATAACTTCTTGGCTTAATGTAGGGGCAAACATTAATTTTCAGAATCGTACAGATGGGGATATTGCAACTAATTGGGAAAGCCAAATATTGGATAATAGTCCATTTACTTCTCCTTATAATGAAAATGGGGAACTAGTGCCTCATCCTATGGGTGAAAATGCTTATTGGAAAGGATATAACTTTGATTACGATCGCCAATATCTTGACTTGGATAAAGGTTTTACAGTTTTAAATTCTATTTTAACAGCCAAAGTAACTTTACCCTTAGGAATTACTTATTCGTTTAACGTATCACCGCGTTTACAGTATTTTCATGATCGCTACTACCGATCATCAGAACATCCTGATTGGCAAGCGGAAACAGATGATCGTGTAAACCGTGAGCAAAGTAAACGTTTTGATTGGTCCTTAAATAATACTATTACTTGGGAGCACATTTTTGCAGAAAAGCATCATACTATTTTGACTTTGGTACAGGAAGCTGAAGAACGTCAATCTTGGGCAGATCGTATTGAGGCGCGTAATATTCTACCTTCTGAAGCTTTAGGATTTCATGGCACTGCTAATGGTGATAAAAATCTGAGCTCATTTAGATCTACTGATACGCGTGAAACAGCATGTGGTTATTTGGCTCGTTTATTTTATTCATACAATGATACTTATATGGCTACATTTTCTTTTCGTCGTGATGGTTATTCTGCATTTGGAACAACTAATCCTTATGCTAATTTCTTTTCAGGAGCATTGGCATGGACTTTTACTAATGAGAATTTTTGGAATTGGAAGCCGTTAAGTTCTGGTAAGCTGCGTGTGTCATTCGGACAGAATGGTAACCGTAGTTTGGCTGATTCATACATTGCTTTAGCAAACTTGTCACTTGGAAAATATACACAAGGATATATAAATTCTGCTTCGGGGGCGTTGATGGATCTAAAGTATCTTTTTGTAAGTCGTTTGGCTAATCCGAATCTACAGTGGGAAAAGACTACTTCTTGGAATGTAGGTCTTGATGTGGGATTTTTTAACAATAGGATCAATGCAAGTATGGAATATTATGTAATGCCTACTACGGACATGATTATGAACCAATCATTGCCTGACTTTACAGGATTTAATTCTATTACAACTAATTTGGGTAGAATAGAGAATCGGGGATTTGAATTGTCTATTAATTCACGTAATATTGAAAAGGCAAATTTTCAATGGGAAACCGGATTTACTTTTTCAGTTAATAAAAATACTATTAAGAAATTATATGGAGAATATGAAACCATAGTTGATGCATTGGGCAATACAATAGTAAAAGAACGAGATGATGTGACTAATGGCTGGTTTATTGGGCACCCTGTTAGTGCTATTTGGGATTATAAAGTTACAGGTATTTGGCAAAAAGATGAGGTGAAAGAAGCTGCCAAATATAGTCAACGCCCAGGTGATCCTAAAGTACAGAACATTTATACAGACGATGATAAAGTAAATGCTGATGGAAGCGTAACCCCTGTTTATAATAATAAAGATAAACAGTTTATGGGGGAAACAACACCTCCTATACATTGGTCCTTGAGGAATAGTTTTACTATTTTTAAAGATTGGGTTTTTTCATTTAATATGTATTCTTATATGGGACACAAGAGCTTGGATACTAATTATTTGAATAATGATAATAATTATTCGCAGATAACTAACTGTAGAAATGTCTACACTAAAGAATATTGGACTGTAGATAACCCTTCCAATACTTATGCGCGTCTTAGTGCACAAGGTCCAACTGGCATATCTGCACCGGCCCGTGTGATAGATCGCTCATTTATCCGATTAGAGAATATTTCGTTGGCTTACAATATTCCAATGAAATTTTTAGAGAAATATAAGATTCAGAATGCCAAGATATTTACTACTGTCCGTAATGTAGCAACTTGGAGTAAAGAATGGGAATATGGTGATCCTGAAACAGGTGGTTTGGCTCCTCGCACTTATTCTTTGGGAATTAACTTAACATTTTAATAATATGACATATGAAATTCCCATGAGATAAAAAATCACGCCCAAGAGAATGTAAATAGTCAAGCTGAAGTTACCTTTGTATAGTGTAACCCTAAAATGTATCAGTTATGGCAGAAGTGACATTCCCTCAGTTGATACAGCGCGCTTGCGGTATCGACGTCCACCTGAAGGTTGTAGTGGCGACAATTGACGGAGCAGGCATCCAACGCGAGACCCGCTCATTCAAAACCTTCACGAGTTCTTTGAATGAATTGAAAGAATGGCTATTGTCCAATGGTGTAACGCATGTGGGAATGGAGAGTACCGGTGTTTACTGGAAGCCGGTTTATAAGGTTCTTGAAGATTCCATTCCCAATGTTTGGATAGTCAATGCCCGTCACATTAAGAATGTTCCGGGTCACAAGACAGACAAGATGGACAGCGAATGGATCTGCAAGCTTCTTCTGGCAGGTCTTCTCAAACCGAGCTATATTCCTCCCAAGGAGCAGCGTCAGCTTCGTGACCTGACGCGTTACCGGAACAAGCTTATTCAGCAGATAGCTTCAGAGAAGAACCGTATGATGCGTATTCTTGAAGACTGCAACATCAAGCTTTCAAGTGTAGTAAGTAATACAAGCGGTACGACAGCTACTTCTCTTATTGATATGCTTTGTGAAGGTAAAGTCCTTACTCTTGATGATATAAATTCAGTTTATCACGGTAAACTGTCAGCCAGTCCTGAAGAATTGCTTGAGGCGTGTACCGGTTTTGTTGAAGAGCATCACATTTATCTTCTTCAGATGATCCGAAAGGATATAGACCAGACTCAGACTTTGGTTGATGATTTGTCCGAACGTATAAAGAGACTGTTGTCCAAGTACGAGAATGTCCTTGAACTTCTCAGGAGATTCCCGGTTTTAGCACCAAGGTTGTAGAGGATCTGGTTTCTGAGATAGGTCTTGACATGTCCACTTCCCTTCTGAAAAGCATCTTTCGTCCTGGGCCGGTCTTTCTCCGGGCAACAACGAGAGTGCGGGTAAAAAAAAAGCGCACGAATCACTCACGGAAACAAACAGGTAAAGGCGGTAATCACAGAAGCCGCATGGGCTGCGACCCGTACAAAGAATACGTTTTTTAGTGAAAGATACCATCGTATAGCTGCCCGCAGAGGAAAGAAACGTGCCTTGATTGCAGTGGGACATTCTCAGTTGATATCCGTTTATCTGATACTGAGTACAGGGTCCGTTACCATGAACTTGGAGCACAATATATGCAATCAAGATAGAGCAGAAACGCAAGGTATATTTGTCTTCTGAACTTAAAAAGCTTGGATACAATGTCTCGCTTACTAAAGTTCCACAAGCAGTAACACCCAATTAACAATACAGACCAAAGGCCGACTTTTACTGGAATTACCATAGTCCGAAAATGAAATTGGTCTCAACAGCTAAGCGCCAAAGATTGTGACTTACGTGTATGAAACTTTTAAATTCTTAGCTGTTGCTATTTGTCATCGTATAATAGCCGCATTTGTGTTTTCATGAATGCTAATCTTTCTTTTGTCAAACCACTCGGTTTTATATCAATTTTAGTATAAACCTGTCCTACTTTATGTGTAGGACTTAATATTACGTATGAAAAACTATAAAAATATATTTAGAATATTGATAGGAACTGTTTGTTTTCAATTATCTATGACAGGTTGTTCTG
>SCPO01000495.1_pt1 | contig 10402 bp, 14 predicted proteins | sample 6106821 | NCBI WGS metagenome assembly SCPO01 (sample SAMN10720448, study PRJNA508395) | human gut metagenome | isolation source: Participant 2 stool, 0 month | host: Homo sapiens | collected 2017 | reverse complement strand
ACATCAGCAAGTCTCCGGCTGTATTTGATATCACCAAGTTAAAATGGATGAACGGCGAGTACTTAAAGCAATGGATGCGACCGTTTCTATGAGCTGTAGAGCCTACTTAAAGGTGCTATCACCAAAGACCTGGATCTGAAGAAATCAGGTATGGTAAAGACCCGTATCGAGATCTTCCCGGATATCGCAGCCCAGGTAGACTTCTTCCAGGAGCTGCCGGAGTATGATGTGGCAATGTACACCCATAAGAAGATGAAGACCAACTCCGAGAACTCCTGGAGGTATTAAACGATGTCCTTCCGATCCTGGAAGCACAGGAAGACTTCACCAACGACGCTCTTTACGCTGCATTATCCGCATACGTATCCGAGAAGGCTACAAGACCGGTTTTGTAATGTGGCCGATCCGAACAGCGGTATCTGGCAAGCAGATGACTCCGGCTGGCGCAACCGAGATCATGGAAGTGCTGGGCAAGGAAGAGTCTCTGGCGGATCCGCAAGGGTATTGAGATGCTGAGCGCAGTGAACGCGTAAAGTTGTACACGGTATCCGCGTCGGATGCTTTCGTGAGGAAGACATCTCATGCGGATTGAAGGAAGAAAGGAACCGCATACATGGCGTTTCATGAATCACAGCTGCAGGCAATCCATCATCAGGAAGGTCCGATGATGGTGCTTGCAGGACCGGATCCGGCAAAACCACCGTCATTACCCACCGGGTGAAATATCTGGTAGAGCAGTGCGGTGTGGAGCCGGGCAGTATCCTGGTGATTACATTTACAAAAGCCGCTGCGCAGGAAATGCGGCAGCGATTTGAAAAGCTGACGGAGGGGCGCAGGCTCCCCGTCAGCTTTGGTACGTTTCACGCGGTGTTTTCGCGATCTTAAAGCGGGCCTACCGCTATGACGCGTCGAATATTGCCCAGGATGAGCAGCGTACCCGGATTATCCGGGAACTGGTGGACAAGCTTCAGATGGATGTGGAGGATGAGGCGGAATTTACATCCCAGATCCTTTCCGAGATCAGCCTGGTAAAAGGCGAGATGATGAACCTGGATTACTACTATTCCAAGAACTGCTCGGAAGAACTGTTCAAAAAGCTGTACCAGGGCTACGAGAAGGCCATGGTGGACAAAGGACTTCTGGATTTCGATGACATGCTGGTACTCTGTTACGAGCTGTTCACCCAGCGCAAGGACATCCTGGCGGCGTGGCAGAATAAGTACCAGTACATCCTGATCGATGAATTTCAGGACATCAACCGGGTACAATATGAGATAGTCCGGATGCTGGCAGCGCCCCGGAACAATCTGTTTATTGTGGGCGATGATGACCAGTCCATCTACCGGTTTCGCGGCGCGAAGCCGGAGATCATGCTGGGCTTTGAGAAAGACTATCCCCGGGCAAAACAGACGCTTTTGGGGATAAACTACCGCTCCACCTCGAATATTGTGGATGACGCAGGAAAACTGATCCGCCACAACAAGACCCGGTTTGACAAAGAAATCCGGGCGGCAAGAGCGCAGGAAAGCCGGTGACCACCTCTGGTTTTGCCGATGCCCAGACCGAGACCCGCATGATCGTCAAGGAAATTCAGGATTATGTGCGGATGGGCTATTCCTATTCGGACATTGCGGTGCTTTATCGCACCAATATGGAGCCGCGCCTTCTTATGGAACGGCTCATGGGTACAACATCCCATTCCAGATGCGGGATGCACTGCCAAACATCTACGAACACTGGATCACCCAGGATCTTCTGACCTACATCCGCATGGCGGCGGATCCGCTGGCGGAAAAACACCAGGCAAAGCGGGCCGATGCCCTGCGCATCATCAACCGGCCAAAACGCTACATCAGCCGGGAGGCACTGGACGGGCAGATCATCTCCTGGGACAGCGTGAAATCCTGGTATAAGGCGAAAAACTGGATGGTGGAGCGGATCGAGGATCTGGAATATGATCTGAAAATTCTAAAGAAGCTGGCACCGGTGGCGGCGGTGAACTATATTCGCAAGGCCATCGGCTATGACGAATATCTGAAGGATTACGCGCAGTACCGGCGCATGAAGCCGGAGGAACTGTTTGAACTGGCGGACCAGATCCAGGAGAGCGCGTCAGGCTACAAGACGATGGATGCCTGGCTTCTTCATATGGAAGAATACGGGGAGGAGTTAAAGCAGCAGGCCCAGAACCGGGGCGAGCGGGACCTGGACTGTGTTGCTCTTATGACCATGCACAGCTCAAGGGCCTGGAATTTCCAATCGTCTACCTCATGGATGCCAACGAGCGTGTGACTCCTCATCATAAGGCTGTGCTGGAAGCAGATCTGGAGGAAGAGCGGCGGATGTTTTATGTGGCCATGACCCGGGCCAAAGACCGGCTCCACGTGTATTATACGAAAGAACGGTACGGAAAGCCTCAGGAACGGTCACGGTTTATTGATGAATACCTGTATCCCGATGGGCCCCCACCCGGAGAATTCCGGCCGAAGGCACAGCAGAATGGAGCAGCAGGAAACTATAATCGAAGGGCGGTGCGGTGATGATGGAAAAAAAGCCAGATGGAAACAGTCAGTCCAATAATGGTGGACAGGACAGCCGGATGCAGAATCGGAAAGGCCTGGTACACATCTATTGTGGTGATGGCAAGGGCAAAACCTCCGCAGCCGTAGGACTGGCGGTCCGCGCCGCCGGCCGGGGCATGAAAGTCCTGATGGTGCGTTTTTTAAAAACCGAAGATTCCGGAGAAGTGGAAGTTCTGCGAAGTATCCCTTGCATCACCGTAACACCCTGCGACTGCACCTTTGGCTTTGTGTTCCGCATGACGGAAGAACAGAAACGGGAGGCCGCCCTCTATTATCAGAGCCGGTTTGAGACCGCAGTGCAGGAATCCGTGAAGGGGCAGTATGACCTTCTGATCCTGGATGAGATTCTGGCTTCCTGCAATTACGGTATGGTGCAGGAGCAGTCTGTAGTGGAATTTTTAAAGAACAGACCATCAGGGCTTGAGGTTGTGCTGACCGGGCGGGAACCATCGGAGAATCTGGTGGAACTGGCGAATTATGTGTCGGAAATCCGCATGCGAAAGCATCCATACCAGAAAGGTATTCCGGCCCGCAAAGGAATCGAATTCTGACGAGCTGCCGGGGCGTTGCCTGGCTGCGCAATTTCTAAGAATAGCAGTTGCTTTTGCGGCGGCTATCTGATAAAGTGAAGAGGTAATATTTTTTTACCAGACGAAACCACTGAAAATCAATTTTAAAAGTGAGGTACATTTTATGGCAAAGAACCAGAACGAAGAGATGGATTTAGAGCAGGAGGAGATGACTGTCACCCTGACCCTGGATGACGGCAGCGAGGTAGAGTGCGTTGTGCTCACCATCTTCGAGGCAGGCGACCGTGACTATATCGCACTGCTCCCGACCGAGGGCGCAGAGGCAGACGAGGAGAGGTATACTTATACCGTTACGAAGAAGACGCAGACGGCAACCCGAGCCTGGACAACATCGAGGACGATGACGAGTACGAAGTAGTAGCAGACGCATTCGATGAGCTGCTTGACGACCAGGAGTTCGATGAAATCGTAGGAGAAGACGAGCTCGACTAAAAATTTAAATCATGTTCATGAAAGGTCCGAAGCAGGCCGGGGTGCTATCCCGCTGCGCAAAATAGAAGTGCCGTGTTCGGACGATGTGGCTGACAGCCGTTTGCGGACAGTCGGACTGACCGTCCGCCTCCCGAAAACGTCAGTCGCCACATAGCCGGACACGTTGCACTTATATTTATGCTGCGCAGGATACCACCCCGTCCTGCTTCTGCTTTCCTGGGTATTCTACTACAATAAAAGACACAATCGGAACAGTACTGATAAAGCTGAAATTTCTGGCTTTTATCAATATCGTTCTGGCTGTGTCTATCTTTTCTTAGTGAGGCCAATACAGTAGAAGCTGGTTATCCCGGGATTCCGCGGAGCATAAATATGGGTATACGTGTCCGGCTATGCAGCGACTGGTGTTTGCGGATAGGCGGACATCTTGGCCGACTATCCGCAAACATCAATCATCATCCAGGCTACAATATCCATATTTTGCGCAGCGGTATGCCGGAATAACCGGCTTCGGACCTATATTGGTATTACTTTCAAATTGTTATTCCCCTGTAAAAAGTTTCATAAAATGTAAAAAATGTCAGAAGACGGCAGGATGAGTCAGAATGCTGTCTGCATATTTACTTCCGGCTGACGGTTTGTTATGCTCTATTTATCATTAAAATGATTTTGCGCGCAAATATAATGAAATGGAGGGTAAAATGAAAACATTTATACAAAAGCTGGGAAAATCTTTGATGGGGCCATTATCCATTATTGTAGCAGCCGGTTTATTATTAGGACTTGCATCAACACTGCAGAATCGAATGTATTTGGTAATGTACTTCAGGATGTAGCGTTTGTAAACAATTTTGTCAGTCTTGTAAATGCGCTGGCAGGCGCCTTGTTTGGTCTTCTTCGATTCTGTTCTGTATGTCTGTGGCACAGGGTATGTCAAGGAAGACCGTGAAGTGGCAACATTTGCATCCATCATTGGCTTTGCACTGTTTCATACCACAATCCGCTTCTTCTTAAGCCTGAAAGGAATTACAGCAGATACAGTCAGCATTGACTATCTGATGGGACAGGGGTATTCCTTGCTGGAGGCAACACAGCAGAACGCGCCTATGACACGGTTATGGGTATCTTTACCTACCGTATGAGCATCTTTGGCGGTATCATTGTTGGTCTCTGGACCGCAATGATCCACAACCGTTTCCATGAGACACAGCTTCCGGTAGCATTCAGCTTCTTCAGCGGCAAGCGTTTCGTTCCGATCATGATGGTTGTGACGATTCCGTTCTTAGGCCTGCTTATGTTCTTTGTATGGCCGGTATTTAACGTAATCATCAATGGTTTCGGTCATCTTCTTGCATCTGCGGGAGCATTTGGCACATTTATTTACGGATTCCTGGAGCGTCTGCTGATCCCGACCGGACTGCATCACATTTTGAACCAGCTGATCCGTTTCACTCCGATCGGAGGAACCGCAGAGATCGACGGCCAGCAGGTATCCGGCGCACTGAATATCTTCAATACTCTGCTGATGCAGCAGAATCCGGATATGGATGTTATGCGTCAGGCAACCCGTTTCCTACAGGGAACTCATCCGTTCATGGTATTTGGTCTTCCGGCAGCATGCTACGCAATGTATAAAACTGCATATCCGCAGAATCGTGAAAAGCAAAGGTATTTTACTGGCAGCTGGCCTGACCAGTTTCTTTACCGGCATCACCGAGCCGATTGAGTTTTCCTTTATCTTTATTTCACCGCTTTTATGGGTCTTCCATGCATTTATGGCAGGTACGTCCTTCCTGATCAATACCTTCATGGGTGTCTGCATCGGTAACGCAGGCGGCGGCCTGGTTGATCTTATGCTGTTTGGTGTGCTTCGCGGACCGCAGACCAAATGGATCCTGAATGTGGCAGTAGGACTGGTTTACGCAGTGATCTACTACAATGTATTTAAGTGGGCGATTGTGAAGTTTAATATTAAGACTCCGGGCCGCGAGGACGAGTCGGATGCAGTGGACTATAATGAAGAGATTACCGAACTTGGCGCTGCAATCATGGAAGCACTTGGCGGAAAAGAAAATATTGTTGAGATCGACAACTGTATTTCCCGTCTCAGACTGATTCTGAAGGATTCCGCGAAAGTCAATGAGAAGGCATTAAAGGCAACCGGTTCACTTGGACTGATCCGCATCAATGAGGAGAATGTCCAGGTTGTATACGGCGCAAAGGTTGAGAAGGCAGCAGCAGAACTGAAGCGTGCTGTGAAAAAAGCAGGGGGCAGTGCGGCAGAAAAGCACGCAGGCTTTGAGGCTCCGGTAGCAGGAACCCTGATTCCGATCACGGAAGTGAAAGACACCGCATTTTCCCAGAAGATGGTAGGGGATGGATTTGCCATCATTCCGGAAAGTGATACCGTATACGCACCGTGGAGCGGAACGGTTGCAGCCTGCTTTGAAACAAATCATGCAGTCGGCATCGTAACAGAAAACGGAGATGAAGTGCTGATCCATATTGGCATTGACACCGTGAAGCTGAAAGGGGAAGGCTTTAAGGCCTTTGTAAAACAGGGACAGAAAGTAAAACAGGAGAAAGCTGATTACATTTGACCGGGAACTGATCCAGTCAAAAGGATTTGATCCAGTGGTAATCCTGATCTTCCCGAATAAAGCTGTGAATGTAAATGCAGCACATCAGAATCTTAAGGAACATCAGGGAATTGATGTAAAAATCAACTAAAAGTCATACAGGAGAAAATATGAAAACAAATAAGGCTAGAATACAGCATGACCTGGAGGTACTGGCAACCTATACTTCCACACCGGGACATGGTGTGACACGGTCTTCTTATTCCAAAGAAGATAAGATGGCCAAGGAATATCTCAAGGAAGAAATGAAAAAACTGGGGATTCAGATTTATGAGGACGGATTTGGAACGCTGTTCGGAAGAAAAGAGGGAAAGCTAAAAGATGCGCCGGTTGTCATGTTTGGATCCCACTATGATTCCGTGGTAAACGGAGGCGCTTTTGACGGTGCGGCAGGCAGTGTTGCAGCATTGGAAACGATGAGGGTGCTCCATGAATGCGGCTATGAAAATGATTATCCGCTGGAGCTGATCCTGATGAATGCAGAGGAGGGGGCCACCTTTGGCCCCTGCACCGGAGTTTCCAATTCACGCGCGATGGTGGGCACCATGACAATGTGAGAGCTGGAGACGGTGAAGAACCGCTTTGGACAGACAAAGCTGGAGGCCATGAAGGAGTACGGACTGGTTCCGGATCTGGAATCTGCAAAGCGTGCGCCTGGATCCATCAAAAATTTTGTGGAAATGCATGTGGAACAGGGACCGGTTCTGGACCGCGAAAATATGGAGATCGGCCTGATCAAATACTTGGCCGGAATCGGACGCTATACGATCCGTTTCCACGGGCAGACTGCGGATTCTACCGCTCCGATGGACAACCGGAAGGATGCACTGGTTGCAGCAGCCCGTTTTATCACCATGTTTGATGAGCAGATCAAGGCTCTTGGACCGGATGTGACCGGCATGGTGGGCAAGCTGGATATCACGCCGAACTCCAATCAGTTTGTACCGGAGCTGGTGGAAGGAAAGATTGAGATTCGCACATTCTCCAAAGAATGCATTGAGAAGACGGATTTCAAACATATGATTCAGGAGCTTCTGGACCAGGTTGCAAAGCAGTATGGCATTACCTGTGATCTGGAAGAAATCCGGCGGATCAATTATCCGAACCCGACAGGGCCGAGTGTTATGTGCTGGGAAAATGTAAAGAAATGGAAGCCATCTGTGATGAGCTGGGTTACAGCCACTGCATCATCAACAATGGAACCGGACATGATTCCATGATCATGACAGACTTCGCGGATACGAATATGATCTACGTTCCAAGCCGGAATGGCGGCGTTTCACACTGCCCGGAGGAATGGAGCGAATACGAAGATGTGAAGAAAGGCGCTGATGTTCTGCTGAATCTGATCATGGAACTGGGCAAAGAGGAAGAAAAATGAGAGAAGCTGGACAGATTTGCTATGGAACTGTGACACCTCCTGAGCCGGATTGTACCGGAGTCCCGGTTCTGATCAGCGATGAGGTCATGGAGAAGCGCTGCGCAGCAGTGATGGCACGCATGGAAGAAGAAAAACTGGATTCTCTGGTGGTTTACGGGGATCTGGAACATGGGCAGAATTTTGCCTATCTTACGGGATTCCTTCCAAGATTTGAGGAGGCGCTGCTGGTTTTGAACAGAGACGGGCATCATGCCATGCTGATGGGCAATGAAAACCTGAATAAAGTATCCTGTGCCCGGATCAAAGCCCAGGCTGTTCATGTTCCGTTTTTTTCCCTGCCCAATCAGCCGATGACCGGCGAATGCAGTCTCACGGACTGTTTTCAGAAGGCCGGACTGAAAAGCGGAAGCCGGATCGGAATTGCCGGATGGAAGCATTTTACCAGCCGGATTCTGGATAACCGGCAGCTGTTTGATGTGCCGTTCTATATTGTGGAGGCAGTCCGGGAAATCGCGGGAACGGATGGAACCGTGGTGAATGCGGCAGATATTTTTATTGGAAATAAGGGTGTTCGATGCATCAATACAGCCAATGAACTGGCCCATTATGAGTTTGGCGCGGCGCTGGCTTCAGACTGCATATTAAAAGCAATGGATCATCTGGACATTGGAGTAAAGGAAACAGAACTCGGGGCAGACCTGCAGGCGCTGGGGCAGAAAAATAGTGTAGTGACTATTGCAGCAGCAGGAAAACGATTTGAGAAAGCAAACCTTTATCCTATGGACAAAGAAGTGAAGCCGGGGGATCCCATCAGCCTGACAGTCGGATATCGCGGAGGACTTTCCTCCCGCTGCGGTTATGCGGTTCGCAGTGCACAGGAATTGCCGGAAGAGTCGAGGGATTATCTGGAACAGGTAGTAAGGCCATATTATCATGCGATGGTAGTCTGGTTGAAGGAAATACGCTGCGGAATGAGCGGCGGGAACTGTATAACCTGATTGAGCAGGTGCTGCCGAAAGAGAAATACCGCTGGTCACTTTGTCCGGGACATCTGACGGCGGATGAAGAGTGGATGTCCTCTCCGGTTTATGAGGCGAGTGAGGAAATCCTGGAAAGCGGAATGATGTTGCAGACGGATATCATTCCATCGGTTCCCGGCTATGCGGGAACCAGCGCGGAAATACAATCGCGCTGGCAGATGAATCCCTGCGCATGGAAATCCGGAAAGAAGATCCGGAACTCTGGGCACGGATTGAGAAACGCAGAAACTATCTGGAACAGGTACTGGGAATCCAGCTGCATCCGGACGTACTGCCGATGTGTTCCACAGTCGCGTATCTGCGCCCGTTCCTGTTAGAAAAGGGCAAGGCTATGCATGTGAAGAATCTTCCGGCTGGTTTAGATAATTGATATACTGATCGTACAGCAGGTGAAGAACCAGGTGCAGGGTCAGATAGGAAGAACGGTTGATGTTCATCTCCTTGTTGACAGCTGTACTCTGGTAATAGAGATTGTAGGCGGAAATCTCAGCCAGCTCATTGTTGGACATGGTTGTGACAGAAACTAACGGAATCTTCATGAGACTGAGATTCAGCAGGGTCTCGCGGTATTTTTCGATATTGCCGGACCAGGATGCAACAAATAAAAGATCATCCGGCCGCATGTACTTTTTAACGATTTTCAACTCGGTGTGAGTCGGAATAATCACGATATTTTTATTTACATTCAAGAAACAACGGGCCAGTTCCTGGAGCATCAGGCGCTGGCCCTGTCCTGTTCCATAGGCATAAATCCGGCTGGACTGTTCGATCAGCCGGCAGATATCCAGAACCTGACTGTTCTGGAGGAAGAGTTTCGTTGTCTGCGCGATATCCTGATTCAGAATCTCAATCAGGTTCAGAACTTCTGCATTCTCTGCGGAATCAGAACGCAGAAAATATTTGAATTCGCTGTAGCCGCTGAAGTTCAGCTTTTGCGCTGTGCGAAGGATGGTTGCGGTGGAAACACTGCAATGTCTGGCCAGATCCGCAATATTCATTTTTTTGCACGATTCCAGATTGGCCTGAACAAACTGCAGAATATGCTGGTCCACTGTATTCAGTTTTTCATAGTTTTCGTTGATGACGCGATCAAGCTGAATTCCCATAATATTCCCCCGTCTTCGTAATATGAAAGATTATAACACAGAATACCAGGAATTGAAAGAAAATCGTCAGATAATCGCCTGGCAAATGCGTTGACAAATGCCCAGGGAAAAAGGTATCATAAGCTATAGCAGTAAGAGTGTTCTGACTGAAAAAGGAGAATGATCGTTATGAGAAAAAATATGTTTAAGGTTATGGCGCTGGAGCCTGGCTATGGCTACGTTATCTACCACCGCAGCTTTGCGGCAGGCTGGGGCAAGGTTGGCAGCGAGTGGTATTACTATCAGGAGGACGGCAGCGTTGCAAGAAACACCTGGGTCAACACTCTGGTCAGCAACGATGAATCCGGCGAACTACCTATCAGGTAAGGCAATAAGGATTTGCGACCGAAGGGCAAGACCATCGCTGCGTCCTACTGGGTACTGGAAATGGCACTATGGCTGCCAGCTGCTGGGTAGAGACGGGATGCCTGTATGTATCATGTGTAGATGCAAAGGGTCTGATCCTGAAAGACCAGGTTTATAATGAGAACAAGGATATGTACTATCTCGGCAAAGGGATGGCAGGAATGGCGACCAATTCCTGGTATCAGGAATAGGAAGGCAAGTGGTATTACTTTGGCGAGAATGGCAAG
>SCPO01000635.1_pt1 | contig 10445 bp, 18 predicted proteins | sample 6106821 | NCBI WGS metagenome assembly SCPO01 (sample SAMN10720448, study PRJNA508395) | human gut metagenome | isolation source: Participant 2 stool, 0 month | host: Homo sapiens | collected 2017 | reverse complement strand
CGTTACCGCCGAGGTAAAGCAGGGTGTCAGCAGTTTCCGATTATGCCTTCCCAATCGTCTTTGAACAGGCTGCTTTTAGCTGGGCAATGTTCTGCAAAATAATGTCGCAGCTGATATTTCGCTGCGGCACACTGCCAAGATATTTTGAAGTTCTTGGGCAAGGCAACATTTGCAAACTCGTCCATCATCAACCGCACATGAACAGGCAGCGCCGTTGTATTCCGGTGTAGAATCGGCCAAACGAAAAGTTGGTCGAAAAGCTGCGTAAAGCATCGTTGATGAAATTAAAAGTTGTGTCATTGTCGGGCAGCACAATGAACAGCGCCCGCTGCTCCAGCCCCATACGCGGCAGGAAACATTTCATCGCGAAGTCATTTCTGCAAACTTGCGGGAGTTGAACATGTACAAGTTTGCCGCTGCCGAAATCAAAATGGATTGCGCGTCTTTTTCGCCCAACATAAAAGACTTGAATTGCAGGACAGCGGGTGCTGCGGGTCGCGGCGCTCCAGCTTCAAACAGCATCATCAAGGGTTCTCGACCATTTCATTTTCGCTGACTTGGCAATTCAGAATCATATACCATCAATGTGGAAAAATTCTGCTCACTGGCAGGGGCTTCGTACATGAGATAGAGAATCAATGCAGAGATCAGCAGCACAGAAGAATCATCCCAAAACTTATCACCGCCGCTGGGGCATCCTTGGGTTTGGTGTTTGTTGACAATGGCGAACGCCAGCTTGATGGCGTCCTCATCGGTTCGAGATAGGCCATCGGATTGTAATGCCCTGAAAATGCACAAAGCTCAAGCACTGTCACGCTGATACCTTTCGTTTCCATGATTCTGCCGAGGGTGCGTGTCAATTCCCCTTTGGGGTCCAGAAATAGATATGAGCCAATCAGTTGCAGCGCGTTGGGCTTCACATAAAAGCGTGTCTTGCCGCTGCAGATCCGCCGATTACGATAATGTTGAGATTATGTTTATGCGCGTGGCTGTCGGTGCTGAAGCGTACATTCTCGGTCAAGATGTAATTTTCTTTGGAGTCTTTGGTGTTGCGGTACTTGATGTTTAGTCTGTGGGCGCTGCCCCACTTGGCCGTACCATGTTCCGCGCCGGGGTGGCGGTCTGCTTGGTCGAGCATATAGCAGTAGACGGCCAACGGATAAAGCACCAGCACCGCCAGCAGAAATTTTGGAGTGCTGGCGCACCATTTCAATGCCATAGGATTGTTGAGAATAGAGCTTAGTACAACGGTGATTTCTGCCAACCCTGTGCTGTTCAGTTGCCTGTGCCAGCGCTGCGGCAGTAAACCAGCGGTATCAGCAACAGCCCGTACAAATTATTTCTGTGCGGCGGTCTTTATTCGGACGCATGGATTAACGATCCCGCTGCGGTGCGCTCTGGCCGCGCTGCAGGCCAAGTCCTTTCTACAGTGTCTCCAATAGTCACAGACAGTTCCCGAATTTCTTCCAGTGTTTTGCGTTCCTCGCCGGGTGGAATGTGGGTATCCATCCCGTCCAAAACAGCGGCAGCGGTATCGGGCATCGGCAGGAAAACCGCCCGCAAACTCCACCGAAACGGCCATTGCTGTTTTTCGCAGATAAGGCGCTTGGGAGATACCCGGCGTGTGCTGCTCTGCGGTTGCAATGACGATTTCGGCGGGCAGTCGTGCCAGCACTTCACGCTGCGGCATGGCCGTTGGGAACACAATCGCATGTCGCTCGGCATCGTACCCGACAACGCCCTCATTTTGAAATATGATGTTGACCGGGGAAAGGCGCTCCAGTTCCTTGATGGCCTTGTCCATCTGCTCTGGCTTAATTTCAGGAATCGGATACGGCTTATTGCCGTAGGTCATGGACATATCGAAAATTGAGCCGACATTATAATAACCATTGACGCGCACAAGCTGCGGGATGCCTTTTGCCCTTTGTTTACGCGCCGCCCGAATTTATCCCAGTCTCTGGAGGTCAATACGGCCCGCGCTTGCGGCAGGGTTCGCAGCACAAGTGCTGCATTGCCGGATGTGATATGGCTGCTGCCGCCCCCGTACAGATAGTCGGCAAGGCGCTGGCCATCCTGCACAACTTCCTGCAATACTTTTGCGCGGCAATAGTGTCATTGCGTTCCTTTTGCTTTTGGAATTTCCACTCCTCGATGGGCAATCGCTGTTCGTACATTTATCGCTCCTCCTTCGCAGTAATATCCTGCACTTTTTCCTGTGCCTGTGCTGCTGTGCGGGCAGCTTTTTTCAGTGCCATAATGGTTGCCCGCACAGATGGCCGGGGTCAATATCCAAAGGATTCTTCCGCGCGTCAGCAAGCTGTCGCCGGCTTGACGGCAGGTTAGGTCTTTTTCTGTCTGCCGTAGTGACCTTGGAATGGCATATCCCAACTGCTCATAGATGCGGTTCAGTTTGGCGACATCTTCGGCTTTGAACATGACGTCAACTTTTCGTTCTGTGCCTTATCCTTGATGACCGCGAATAAAACGCCGTACTGCTTGGCCAATTCCTTAAACTGTCCCACGTCTTTGCTTTGCAGGGCAATAATTTTAATTCTTTGCCCTCCCGCAGCAGACGGTCAAGGCTGGTTTTGCCTTTCACTTTAGGATTTTCCTTGGCGTAGGCCAGCGATAAGCCCAGTGCGTTTTTAATGCCCAGCGCAGACAGCTTAATGGCTACTTCGGTAACCTGTAAGGCTTCCCGCACCATCTGATCGGCTGCTTCGCCTCCGTTGTTCATCCTGTTTCACCTCATTTCGTTCTTCTTGTGCGGCAAGTTCTGCTTTGCCGTAGTTTTTCCTGCACTCGGCAGCATCTGTTTCGATGTCGGAACAGATGTAAACCTCATGGCGCAGGGCTTTCATTTGCTGGGTCAGTGATTTGATTTTTTCTTACCGCGCGGCACGTTCCGGCTCACGTTTTTGGCGATACAGAACTTTGCGCTGGCGGGCAAGCTGTTGGATTTGGACTTCTGCATTTTCCTTGTAGGCCAGCAATTCATCCATAGTTTCAATATGGTTTTCCCATAGGAATTTTGTCTGCTGCTGGTATCGGCTGAACAGCAGAAAATCCTCACGCAACAAAAAGTAGCAGCGCTTTGTGCTCTTGCCGTGGTAGGCTTTCCGCAGCAGGGCGCAGTAGTGATAGTAGCAAGCCATAAAGCCGGACACCTTGGATACCGGCGCGGCAGCTTGCCGAGATACCGCGCTCGCCGCACAGTGGGCTGTAATTCTGTGGGCTGCCATTTCGGTTTTGCCGGGGCGTATTCCTGCCGGTATTCCTGCTGCATTTCGGTGGGCATACGGTGCAGTTGGCGGTAATACTCCCGCAGCGCTGTCTCCGGAAAAGCGCGGGTCGAGCCGGTCAATGCGGATATTTCGTTGAGCGTCTTTATGGCGCACCGCCATGTGTTCCACACGCGGGCCGTATTTGACCGTGTAGCCCATGTTCTGCAATTCCGTGATAAAGCCATCAAAGCTGTCGGCGGCAGCAATAGCCTGTTCCACATCTTTACGAACCATACCTCGGATGGTAGGCTTGCCGGCCTGACCGCTTAGCCATTCGTCATAAGATTTTCCCTTGCCGTCCGTTTCGATTACGGACAGCCGATTCTCTCGGCAAAGTTCATCCGATACCTGTCGGATTCCGTGGTAGTAGGTGTCAAAGTTGTTGCGGAACATTTTCCATCCGCATAGGATACCGAATTGACGACTATATGATTGTGCAGGTGGCCTTTGTCCAAATGGGTGCTGACCGTACACTCAAACCGATCCGCAAGAAACCGCTGTGCAAATTCACAGCCAATCTCGTGTACTTGGTCGGGCGTGGCTTCACCGGGGCTGAAACTTTGTATGATGGGGTAGGCCAAAACTCCTTATCCGTGGGTTGCTCCCACAATCGTTTGGTTAATTCCATGCTCATACAGGCTGTCTCCTGGTCACAATGAAAGCCTGTCACATACAGTTGATGCTCTGTCTTATCTTGGTTCTGCGTATAGGATAAGAGCCGCCTTAAATCATCATCAGCAAATTTTTCAGTTTTGTTTGGATTGCTGGTATAATCCAGACATCGTTGCAGATGATGCTTTACTGCTTTGATTTTTGTATAAGCTATTGGACCCCACCTCCCTTAATGTACCTCCATATTTGCTCCATGATTTGTTTTGCAGTCAGCAAGTCGGTATTACTTACTTTTCCGCTGGCGTTGGCAATGTGGGCAAGCTGGTTTAGATTGTTGCCAAGGGCTGCAATTTGGCGTGACATTTTTATGTAGTCGGCTGTCGGACGCTCCAGAAGTGGAGCGTCCATCAATACTTTGCGCAGCACTTGCTCTTGATTTAGCCCTGTGCTTTTACTTAAATACCGCAGTCGTTCCTGCTCGTCTTGATTGAGCCGTAGGAGTTTTATAGGTTCCTGCTTTCATAATTCACCATCCGATGCAGGGGTTTTAGGGGTATTCCTAACAAGTGGGCGATGTGATATCACATTGCCGTGCTTGCTCGTACTGTGCCATAGGCACAGTACGCCGTGCTGAAAATCACCACGGCAGCTGCAACCTTTCGGGTAGCATAGCTTCGACCCGTCTGGCTAACCGAAACATATTTACCCGGTCACGCAAACTGTACTCGGTGGCTGTGACCTGTATGCCGCGCTGCATGAGCCGCTTGAAAAAGGAGTACAAGTGGCGCTCCTTGCCGCTGATCTGCCGCATACGGCAGATGTAAACGCGGTCAACTTTTCCACCCTTAAATCTGCTGCATCATATCGCGGTAGCCGGGGCGCAGCAGCCAGCCGCCGCGCTTGTCAATGCTTCCACCGACAATATCACAGCCGTCATGCAGAGCCTGCATTGAGCAAACTTTATAGCTGTTCATTGTGCCATCGTAGTCGCCGGAGATTCGGCGTACACACGCGCGGGGTCTTTTCTGTTCGTCCATTGTTCACCGTTCCTCATAAAAACTTAGTTGTTCGCCCTCCTGCAGAAAGCGTTCGTCTATCTCACGAAAAGTGCGCCGCCAACTAAAACGTTCGGTGGGTTTATTCGGCACGTCCTGTAATTCAAGCAAAAGCTGCCAGAGTTCGGGGTGGTATCTGTAGAGATGCCGCAGTTCGCTGATTGATGCGTTCGGGCAAAACCAACAACCCCCGCGTTTAGTGAAGTCATACAGCGGGGACAGCAGCTCCTCAGCTGCGCACATAGACCTCGCTTCGGGTTCGGCCACATGGTACTTTGTCCAGCAAAGAAATCTGACAGGGCTTTAATCGTGCCAGTCGCTTGGTTCATCTGCGGCGATGCCGATGTACTGCACCGTGTCCGGGGCAATGCCTTCTGATATGCCTTGATCGGCGGCAGCTTGCAATCCCGCTGAATTGTACAGCGCCCACTCAGAGGGAATCCCGAAAGCATCCCCTTTGGTTTTTCCTCGTGTGACAACATGGTAAAGCAGGATAGATAGGTCTTTTCGGAGCGCAAACCCGTGTCGGGATGCCGCGCTGTTCAAAAATACGGGATTGCTGTTTCGTGGATAAATCGGTTGTGTTCGGGCAGCTCTCCGGATTTTCTCGCTGAACATGACCTCGCAATACACAAGTTCGTCCAGCGGTTCACCATGCTGCAAGGCCAGCAGCGCGGTGGCGATACTGTCTTTCCGAAACTGCAACTTAAAATGTGTTTTGCCATCTTCTCTCCTATAAAAATAGGGAGGGCCGCGCGGTCCTCCCGTAAAAGTATATTTCATTTTCCGATTATTCCTTAGTCCTCGGTGTCCTCGTCATCATCGTCACGGGCGCAATATCTTTGCGGCGGGCGCTCTTGTGGATCAGAACGGCCAGCCCTGCAAGAGAGATTCCCGCAATCGCCAGCAGCAGCCCCAACGGAGAATTATCGCCGGTCTTAGGAATTGTCAGCAGCGGCGTGGGGGTTGCAGTGGGTGCAGCGGGCGCTGGGGTCGTGTTCGGCGTGGGCTGCGGAGTATGGTCCGGGGTCGGCGTGTTGTCGGGGGTAGGTGTCGGTGTGTCCTAGCGGACATCTTTCATTACCACGGTCTGCCTCTCGCCGGTGGGCAGAACGGTAAAGTCGATACTTCTGCAACCTTGTAGCCGTTGGGTGCGGTGATTTCCGTCAGTGTATAATCTCCTGCTGGCATCTTTTCCACATAATGTGGTTCGTTTGTGGAAATCCAACGGTCAATCTCGGTGCCGTCCTTGTCCTTGATAACCAGTTCTGCGCTGGGAAGCTCTTCGTTGGTGGTGATGTCTACCTTGGAATTTTACCTTGATGGTATCATCAAACATTTCAAAGGTCTGCACCTCACCGTTGGGCAGCACCTCAAACTCCATGCGCCCGCAATGGCATAACCGTCCGGGGCAGTCACCTCGGTCAAGGTATACTTGCCAGCGGGCAGCTTCTCCATGTAGTGCGGTGCATCGGTAGAAATCCAGCGGTCAATTTCGCTGCCTTTTCATCGGTAATGATAAGTTCCGCGCCGGGAAGTTCTTCATTGGTGGTAAGGTCTTTCTTGGAAATCTGCACCTTGGTAATATCATCCTGCATAATAACGGTCGCATCGTCCAGCAGTTTCCAGTCATCCCACTTCCAGAACAAAATGTTCTTGGTGGTCAGATAGTAAACTTCGCACGCCTCCAGATGATTGCCGTCCTCATCGGATTTCTGAATCAGGCGGAAAGTAATATCATTGGCCAGTGCGTACCCATCAGCGGCGCGGATCTCCGTCAGTGTGTAAGATTCACCGAAATGCAGCCCGGTCACGCGATGCGGCTCATCGGTGGACACCCATGTGGTTACGGTATTGCCGTCCATGTCCTTGATAGCAAGGGTGGCGCCGGGCAGTTCCTCATCGTTGGTAAGGTCACGTTTGCTTACCCACATTTCCGTAGGCTTGTTGGCACAGGTGTTATCCAGCACCATAATAGCTTGTCCATCATAGGTGAAAGTGACTTCCATCGGCTCCTCGTTGACGTAATAGCCGAGAGGGCGCGGAGTTCCTTGACGATGTAATTACCGCTGTTGGTGGTGGCGTCCTTGCGGATGCTGCTGCCGTAATACTCGCCGCGAATAGGAATATCGCAGCCAAAATAGGTGTAGCCGTCTGCGCCAGTTTCGGGGCTGGTGGCGACCAGTTCGCCCGCTGCAAACAGCAGTTTGCCATCTGCGCTGTAAATATCATCAGCCGTGTACAGGTTGAACACTGCACTGGCAAGGTAATTGCCGGTTTCGGAGTCAACCTTGTATACGCCGACTTTGGCCTTTTCACGGTCATTGTGAAATTTTAAGGTCTGCTGCTCGGTGAAATCTGCGTTGGCATCCTTGCTGCGCACGACCTCAAAACTTTGGGAAGATGCAGCGCCGTCAGCCTTGGCAATGCTCGTGGCCATAACCACATCGTTCAGTTCGTTATCCCATGCAAAGGTGACATAATAGCTTTCAGTGGTGCCGATATAGCCGTAAGGCGGCTTGGTTTCCTCAATGTGGTAGCTGCCCAGCGGCAGGGTCACACTGACTTCGCCAATCGTGCCGTCATGGATTACGGACAGGAAATCGTAGGTGGCCTTGGTGCGGGCAGGGGCAAAGGCGGCAATGTCTGCGCTGCCGTCGCCGGTGGTGACTACGGCGACTACATCGCCCTTGGCATACCAGAGCGTGCGGTTGCCATAATTGTCGGTCTGCCGATCCTGCGTATAAATATCCTCGGCGGCGGTGATGGTGTATTCCGCACCGGCCAGCGGGCGGGTTTCATACACGAAATTGCCGTCCTCGGCCTCGCCGGTCATCCACGGGTCAAGTGCGCCAACTTCTGTTTTCCAGCCAGCTAAGACCTCGCCTGTTTTGCGGATCGTCAATTTGCCCAGCGTCTCATGGTTAGAGTAGTTTTCACCAATCACAAGGGTATCCATGCCGTTCTCGTTTTTGTCGCCGGTGGCTGCATAAATGCGGTCTGTGGTGATTTCAAAATCCACATAGTAGCTGCCATCGGCATCATCGGCAAGGACCCCGTTTTCGTACCCGGCAGAATCCAGCCATTCGTTGTAGAATCCGTTCGGGCCGGTGACTTCTACAATGCGATACTTGCCCAATGGCAGCTTTTCGGGCAAGGTCAGAATGCCCTCGCCGTTGGTATGAAAAGTGTTTACATCTTTGTCAGATGGCCGTTGACAGTATCGGTCATTGTGACGAGCTTCGGGTTGCCGTTGCTGTCATAACGGTAATGCCCCTGCTCGTCCAGCCAGTAGATTTGGAAAGCGGTGTCGGGCAGCAGTACCGGTTTGCCGGTTTCCTCGTCAATTTTGTGATGCGAAGATAAACTTCGATTTCCTCGTCCAGTACCGTAAATTTCTGATAACTGTCAGAGCCTGTCATTACGCTGTCCTTGGGGTGGCCATAGCGCCCCATGGGTTGTTATCCTGTTCGGGGTCAACGGTGACAATAAAGGCTCAGCTTGGAACAGGTCGTGCGGTACGGTGGTTTCCACGACCAGATAAGTGCCATAGGGTAAACCCTGCACACGAATATTCCCGGTGTCATTGCTGAAGATTTCGGCAAGCTGGTATTCGTTGGCGCTGCCGGTGGGCTGCCAGCCATCGCCCTTACCGTTTTGTTTTCTCCTGCGGCAGTCAGCGTTTTGTTGTACGCGTCAATTTCGTCAGCGTTGACCTCATAGGTCTTTGCGATGGCCTGCGTTTCCGCAGAAAAATCCCACTTCGGATGCTCGTTATCGTAGGTCTTATCAATGTAGGCATCCAAAATGCTTTGCAGGGTGTAGCTGCCGCTGCGGGTCTGCTCAAACTGCTTCAGTTTGGACAGGTCGGACACAAGGAAGAATGTAAAGCCTGCGCCCTCCAGTTCCAGTCCGTTGCTTTGGCCGCTGGAGGATACGATTTTGCTGATTTCTACATTGCCTTTTGCCGCTTGGTCTTGGCTCTCGGCCAAAGCGTTATCCGCATGGATGTGGTAATTGGCGCTGTAGCTGGTCTTGTCGATCTGTTCACCGGCTGCCTGTCGATTGTCGGCAAGGTGGTCTTTTCTACATACCAACCCTCATCAGAATAGGCAGGCGTGATGTAGTAGTTATGTTCATCGCAAAGGTAGCCACCTGCAAAGGACAGGTAGTAGGCATCGTAAGTCCAAGAGCCATCCAACGCTTTACCTTTAGAGACTGTAGAAAACTGGTTCTTGTACACCCAATCCGTGTACTGCCCGCTGTCGTTCTTGGCAAGCGCGGCGGTCTGCCCGGTGACTGCCTTGGTGCGGCTGTCCACGGTGGGATAGGTGCCGGAACAGCAAGAGCGCCGTCACGCAGCGGATAACCACGCCGGTGGAGCGCTCTACGACATAATATTTGCCGAGGTACAAATTGCTTGAAGCACAGCCAGCCATTCTCGATTTTAGCGCTGGCTACAAGGTGGTCTTTTCAGAACGGGTAAATAATCAGACACCCACTGCCCACTGTTGTCGCGGATTGTGGTGTGCCAGATGGGATTGCCGTCTGCATCCACGATTTTGAGTAGTCCACCACGCCGGTCACGCCATCGGGGTGCGTAATATCTTCGGCGTCGTAGAGGTCATACACCGCGCCGTCCAGCGTGGCATCGCCGTGGGCTTGCCCGCTGGCAAGGGCTGTGCCGTGGGTGGTGCTGCCGCCCACATACCGCACGGCATCAAGGTCAACCTTGGAGATGCTGATTTCGCCCAAGGTGCGGTCATTTTCATAACGCCGTCTGTTGGCGTGATTGTGTAGCTGTCCCTATTGACCGCCTTGCCGCTATTGTCGGTGTTATAAGTACGACGGGGGTCCTTGGCAGTGTCGTAAATGGTAACGGTAGTTTCTACACCTGTACGGGTGACAAGTTTGGTGCCGCCTTTGTCGGTAGTGGCAATGTCGGCATTGTGAGTCAGCGTTGTCCAGCCAGATTACAGAATTGTCGCTGTCCTCGGTGATTTCGATATAGTAACCGCGCTTGCCCAGCGGGTGTTGGCTATGCCGGGATGATTGATGTCTGTCCAATCGCCAAAATAGCCTGTGGGCGCTTTGCTTTCCACAATGATAAACTTGCCCGTATTACGCTGGGTGTAGTAAAGGGTATGCCGCATGGAATCCGTGGTCGCATAGGCTGCACTGTTGATGACCGCATAAGTGCCATCGCCTTGGCGCTGCACACTGTAAGTGTTGTAACCGCCGGTGGGCTGGTATTTGCCTGTTACAGTATCCCACTGGAAAATCTCATATTGCGCGTCGGCAGCAATCTGATTGCCGGTTTCGCTGTCGGTTTTCTTGATGTTGACCTGCAAGGACCATTCAGCGTTTTCATCAGATAGGCATTGTTTGAATTGGCCGGTACAGAAATGGTCTGGTTGCTGCCGTTGCTGCCCCAATACATTTAAACCGTATGGAACACCCACTTCCTCATAGCGGAATTTGACGTTCGCCA
>SCPO01000708.1_pt1 | contig 10473 bp, 9 predicted proteins | sample 6106821 | NCBI WGS metagenome assembly SCPO01 (sample SAMN10720448, study PRJNA508395) | human gut metagenome | isolation source: Participant 2 stool, 0 month | host: Homo sapiens | collected 2017 | reverse complement strand
TCCGCTGACGCATATCAACGAATATCTATATACAGAAGTAGAGAATGATTTACGGAAATCCGGAGAGAAGATGTTCGACTATGTAGATCCCAAGAACCGCTCCGTACAGATCGAGATGGAAGCCGCCTGTACAGATCACTTAAAGATGATAGGCGGCTACTTGCCCCCTCATTTCAAGCCAGTCCGTTTTGACGAGCAGACATTTCAAACGGAAGCCTCCGTTATTATCCCTGTACGTAACCGTGTACGGACGATCGAGGACGCTATCCGTTCCGTACTGCGACAAGAGGCGTCCTTCCCTTTCAACCTAATCATTATCGATAATCATTCCACGGATGGCACCTCCGAGCGAATCCAAACAATCGCCGCCACGGACCCTCGTATTATCCATATCCAGCCGGAGCGTGACGACCTCGGCATCGGGGGTTGCTGGAATATAGGAATACACCATTCGGCTTGCGGCAAGTTCGCCATCCAATTGGATAGCGATGATGTATACAGTGACGAGCATACCCTGCGTAAGATCGTGGAAGCCTTCTACGAGCAGCGATGCGCCATGGTGGTCGGAACCTACCGAATGACCGATTTCGATATGCGAACCATCCCGCCCGGAATTATCGACCATAAAGAATGGACTCCCGAGAACGGCCGCAATAACGCCCTCCGCATCAACGGGCTTGGAGCGCCCCGAGCCTTTTATACACCCTTGCTACGGAAACTAAACCTCCCGAACACCAGTTACGGAGAAGATTACGCCCTCGGCCTGCGCATCAGCCGCGAGTACCCGATCGGGCGGATCTACGACGTGCTGTACCTTTGCCGCCGTTGGGAAGATAATTCCGACGCCTCATTGGATGTCGTGAAAATGAACAACCATAATATATATAAGGATAAAATCAGGACTTGGGAACTCGAGGCCCGCTTAAACATGGAAAGACAATGAAACCAAACAACTGGGTCAGCTCATCGCAAGCGACCGAATTATTAGCCAAGCAACTCGTGACATGGCCATTGGCCGAGAAGAACTATAAGGCGCTGGAGGCCGTGCAAGTAAAATCCTTCGATATGGGAGGGTTCTCGATACGTGCGCAATTCAATCCCGCCCGTATTGTTTCCACCGGGGCCAAGGTAGATGCCGATCCTAAAAGAACGCAAGTGCTTCCTATGCCCCGAGAACCTGCCGGTGGAACAGGAGCGACTGCCTTTCGGCTTTCGCCATCTGGTATTGTGCAACCCCTACCCGATCTTCCCCCAACATTTTACGATCCCTACCCGGAAACATACTCCGCAACTGATATTGCCGCAATGGAATGACTTCTTGGAACTGACAAGGAGACTCGCTCCCTTCACCGTCTTCTACAATGGACCCCGTAGCGGAGCCTCGGCACCGGATCATGCCCACTTCCAAGCGGTGACACGGGGCATCATGCCGCTGGATGAAGAGGTAAGCCAATTTATACGACAATCGTATGCGAGTGTATACGACAACCGTATATACCCACTCACCGGCAACCTCCGCCCCGGCCTCGTCATCCAAGCCGCCACCGAAGAAGCCGCCACCCGGCTCTTCAAAAAGATCTACGCCGCTTTGCCGATACTTCCCGGTGAGCCCGAGCCGATGATGAATATCTTCGGCTCCTATTACGATAATAATTGGGTAATCACGGTAATCCCTCGTAAACGCCACCGCCCATGGCAATACGAGGCTGAGGGGAACGACCATCTCCTGTCCAGCCCGGGAGCTGCCGATATCGGAGGTCTTTTCATCACCCCTTTAGAAAAAGATTTCAAGAAGATCAACCCGGAGCTTCTGCGAGATGTTTACCAACAAGTATGCCTCAACGACCGGGACGTAGAGGAAATTTTCGTACATTTGTCATCTAATTAGTTTTCAATAGATATGAAACAATTCTTTAAAATGATGTTTGCCTCAACGCTAGGCGTTATGTTGGCAATGGGAATAATCCTGACGGTATTGATATCCATGACTATAGGATATATCGCCACCGTAGGTAGCACACCTGATTACACCCCCAAGAGCAATACGGTATTCAAGATCAAGCTAGACGGGACGCTGGCGGATAACCCGACGGAGAATCCATTCTCCGCCTTGATGGGCGACAAGGAAAACATGCTGTCACTGAAGGACCTGCTCGAGACGATCCGGATAGCGAAACAGAATGACAAGATCGCAGGGATTTATATCGAATCGGGGCTTCTCTCCTCGGGTAGCGCCAGCTTGGAGGCAATCCGCCGATCGCTGATAGACTTCAAGGAAAGCGGCAAGTTCGTGGTAGCTTACGCCGATAATTTCACGCAAGGGAATTACTTCCTTTGTTCCGTAGCCGATAAGGTATTCTTGAATCCGCAAGGCATCCTTGAGTTGACGGGACTCGCCTCGCAAACCCTATTCTACAAAGGACTGATGGATAAGGTCGGTATTGAGATGCAGATTTTTAAGGTAGGTACCTACAAAGGTGCCGTGGAGCCCTTTATGCTGGATAAGCTGAGCGAGGCGAACCGGGAGCAAATCCAATCGTATATCTCCACCATCTGGGATAATATAACCGAAGGCATCGCCGAATCACGCGGCATCAGCGTGAACGATATCAACCATTACGCCAATGAGGGGCTTTTCTTCGCGGACCCGGTGAAAACGGTAGAATGTGGCTTTATAGACGAATTGAAGTATAAGCCGGAGGTAGAAGCATATGTCAAAGAGTTAGCCGGACAAAATGGAGAGAAACTGAGATCGGCCAACTTAGCTCAAATGAAAACCCTCAAGGCATCACCCACCAAAAACGCCCCGGAGATAGCTGTACTTTACGCCGAAGGCGAGATTAAGGCGCAAACACCCGGCAACTTTTACGATATCGAACAAAGTATCACGGAGAAAATGGCCGATGAGCTTATCAAGCTAAAAAACAATGACGACGTGAAAGCCGTGGTATTCCGTGTGAATTCCCCGGGAGGTAGCGCTTATATATCCGAGCAGATATGGCGTCAAGTTGTCGAGTTGAAAAAGGTGAAACCTGTGGTCGTTTCCATGGGCAACGTAGCTGCCTCGGGAGGCTACTATATCTCATGCGCCGCTAATAAGATCATCGCCGAACCGAATACGTTGACCGGTTCCATCGGTATCTTCGGCATGTTCCCGAACGCCTCCGGATTATTCGGGAAACTAGCGTTGACCACGGACATCGTAAAGACGAACACATTCTCGGACTTAGGAGACCTCTCCCGTCCCATGACCGAGAGTGAGAAAGCACTGATACAAGGATACGTGGAAAGAGGCTACCAAACGTTCCTTTCCCGCTGCGCCGAAGGTAGAGGTATGACTACCGAAGCGGTCAACGCTATCGGACAAGGACGGGTCTGGACGGGTGAGCAAGCGAAAGAAAGAGGTTTGGTCGATGAGCTGGGCGGTATTGAATTAGCTATAAGCACAGCGGCGGGGTTGGCTGATCTGGATCAGTATAGCGTAACTACCGTCAGCGGTTCCAAAAATTTCTTGGACGAGTTCTTGGAAAGCCAGCTCGGAGAGGTGAAACTCTCTATCGTCAAAAATGTATTGGGTAATGAGTTCGAGTACTTCAAGACGTTGAATAATATCAAGACGAATTGCGGAATCCAAGCTCGTATGCCTTACGATATGAAACCGTTATAATAACTGGACCATGCTGACAGATCATACGATTAAGTTCAATAAACTCCTCACTCCATTCTCTTTCCTTTATGGAATCGGGGTGAGATTCAGGAATCAGCTGTTCGACTGGAAAATCCTTCGGACAGAGCGGTATGATCTGCCTATTATTTGCGTGGGGAACCTGACTGTCGGGGGGACCGGAAAAACCCCTCATACGGAATACATCATCCGTTTGATAAAAGACCGATACCGGGTAGCTGTACTCAGCCGTGGCTATAAACGGAAAACCTACGGTTTCTTGTTGGCCGATCAGCGAAGTACCAGCAAGGATATCGGTGACGAGCCGTACCAAATGAAACGTAAGTTTCCGGATATTCTCGTTGCCGTAGACGCTGATCGCCGCAGGGGTATCCGCAATCTATTGGCTCTGCCAGAGAATAAGCGCCCGGAAGTGATCGTGCTGGACGATGCCTTTCAACATCGATACGTCGCCCCCACACTGAACATCCTTTTAACCGATTGCCACCGTCTTTATACGCAAGATAAGCTCTTGCCCGCAGGCCGTTTAAGGGAACCTGTGGATGGCGCTCGACGTGCGGACGTGATCATTGTCACGAAATGTGAGTCATGTATACAACCTATAGACTTCCGGATCATAGAGGAGGATATACATCTCTCAGCTTATCAAGAGCTCTATTTCAGCCGTATTCTTTACGGGGAGCTGGAACCCGTCTTTTCCGGTAAAGCCCCCAGACGCACATTAAAAGGGCTGGCCTCTACTACAGAGGTTTTATTGGTATCCGGTATCGCATCCCCGGCACCTCTCGAAAAAGAGATCCATAAATATACGGAGCATGTCACCTCATTGATCTTTCCGGATCATCACGCCTTCGATCGGCATGACATCCAGAAAATACAAACGGCCTTCAAGCGGTTGACTTCTACAAGTAAATTGATAATCATCACGGAGAAAGATGCCGCCCGACTCCGTGACCTTCCTTCGCTTCCCATGGAATGGTTTTCTCATTTATATTGTTTGCCTATTACGGTGGGTTTCTGTATGGACCGGGAAAAACAATTTCAAGAATTAATAGTTAAACATATTGATACAAGAATAAAGAATCATCCTATATTACGTTAACAATCTTATGAGCAATAGAACAGAAATATCGACTTTGGGAGAGTTCGGGTTAATCCGTCATCTCACCGATAAAATAGAACTTAAAAATCCGAGTACGTTGAAAGGTGTTGGTGACGACGCAGCCGTACTAGATTACACAGACAAGCAAGTATTGGTTACGACAGACCTTTTGCTGGAAGGTATTCATTTCGATTTGATGTATGTGCCGTTGAAACATCTCGGCTATAAATCCGCAGTCGTAAACTTCTCCGATATTTACGCCATGAACGGCCGCCCGAAACAGATTACGGTATCATTGGGTATTTCCAAACGTTTCTGTGTAGAAGATCTCGAAGAATTCTACGAGGGCATTAAACTCGCTTGTGATATCTATGACGTAGATCTCGTTGGTGGCGACACTTCCGCCTCACGCACAGGGTTAGCGATCAGCATCACTTGCCTAGGCGAGGGAGAGAAAGGTAAAGTTGTCTATCGAAACGGAGCCAAGGAGACCGATCTTATTTGCGTGTCCGGCGATTTAGGGGCCGCCTACATGGGTCTCCAATTACTGGAACGGGAGAAAAGCATATTTAATGGGGAGAAAGATTTCACGCCCGATTTCTCTGGTAAAGAATATTTGTTGGAACGCCAATTAAAACCGGAAGCCCGCAAAGACATTGTCGAGGTTCTTGACCAAGCTGGAATCGTTCCGACCTCCATGATGGATATCTCCGACGGCCTCTCTTCGGAGTTGCTTCATATATCTAAAGAAAGTAATGTAGGTTGCCGAGTTTACGAAGATCGTATTCCTATCGATTACCAAACCGCAGCCATGGCAGAGCAGTTTAACATGAATCTGATAACCGCGGCATTGAATGGAGGTGAGGATTATGAACTCTTATTCACTGTTCCTTTAGCAGATCATGATAAGGTGTCGGAAATGAAAGGTATTAAGGTGATCGGTCATATAACAAAGCCGGAGTTAGGCAATTATCTTGTCGGTCGTGACGGAGGTGAAGTCGAGCTTAAGGCGCAAGGTTGGAACTCACTAAACTAAAAAGAAATATCCGCTCTGAATTCACGAATGCAAAGCGGTCCGTCTCATTTTTATTGGGGGACGGACCGTTTTCCTATTATTTCACTTCAATGGATCCTAAATAATTATAGAAGAGTTCAAAATCACTTATCTTCAAGAAAGGTAAGTGATAAACATCCATCTTTATAATTTGCGCCTCTATAGCCATTTTCCCATACAAATCAGCCAAAGACATACTCTTTATATCACCGTTATGATAGACCTTATTCTTTTTCTCGGGAAGCTGTACCTTCTTATCCAAGAAACGGATATAAGTATAAGAAGTAGCCAGCGGCTTATTATAAGTAGGCACTTTTCCGACTTTCCTCATATCATAAAACCCTTTCGCACGAGCCGTCTCACAAGGGACATTCATGAACTCTGGTATATTCACAAATCGAAAGGCACAATCATCCCATTTACAAAAGCCAATCTTAGCCAACGCATCCGGCTGGTCTGTCTTAATTTGTGGGCACCACAACCCTTTTAATGGAAAGATCTGCTTATCCATATCATATTGTAACATCTCCGACTGACTCTCAATACGAAACACCTTACTAAAATCAACGTCCCCTAACGCCTTTTCCAATTTAGCGGCATATTCTTTCTTAAGATCCGCCATAGTAAATGGATCCGCTTGATTTTTCTCTACCAGATTCTTGTCACAATGAGCCATATACCTTACTATCACATCGTCATCAACTGTCACATTATTTAATTTAAGCGCATAAACAAATAAGAGATCAGACGTTAAATCGACCACACCCTCAATTTCGCTTTTAAAATATTCCGAAACAATATTCCCTTGACTAAGCGCATCATTAATATTTATACAAAGACGCCGTCCATCCAGCTCTACCACGACAAGAGGATGCGTTTCTACCTCAGAATAAACGCCCATACTCTCAAAGAGTTTCTTATCGTAATCCGGAATATCAACGATCACCGCCTCTTGACTAGCCAGATTCTCTTTCGGCATCGTAGAAATCTTCCCATCCTTTGTAAACGTCCTAACAAACAAATATCCGGAAACCTTAGGGACACCAAACATAATCTTATCCCCTTTTTTATACACTTTCCCATCACAGGCAGACACCGCATCACGAGTTCCTATCCCAGCAGCAGCAAATGCCAAACATACCCAACTTAAAACAATACTCCAAATTACTTTCTTCATATCTATAGCTTATTAATCATTCTCTACCCGCTTCCAAAAATAAGTAAAAATCCATATTTATCTACACGCTCCCCCTATTTACCCTGCTTATAGCAGCTAATTTCACCTCTACCCTCAAATATTTTCAAAAAATCCACCGCCACCTATTGCATATATCAAAAAAGTCCGTATCTTTGCACCCGTAATCGAAACAACGATATACAAAACGACATGATGGTGCCATAGCTCAGTTGGTAGAGCAAAGGACTGAAAATCCTTGTGTCCCCGGTTCGATTCCTGGTGGCACCACTTTTACAAAACGAAAAATCATGAAAACCGCTGAAATACAGTTATTTCAGCGGTTTTTTCTTTATGTACTGCCCGCAAAAATATGCAATTTGGTGCAATAAAAAATTGCTGATTCGGTGGCTTTTTTTGAGTCCAATGAAAAAACCACCGATATGTACCATACTTCACTTATTCTCAACGATTTGCGTGAATCATTTTCAGGGATGAAATTCTACATTTGCATACCTTACTGAATGACGGATGAAATACAGCGTCTGCTACAGGCATTCATATCAGACGATAATGATTGTACCTACAGGCGGATAATAGTAAGAGAAACAAAAATCGGTGTTTTTTTAGAGCCGGCAATAATAAAAGCCACCGAATTTAACATTTCTCTCCAGCCATCCGCTCCATTCAGGATTGACGAAATAACCGAATGTACAACCTCAAAAAGAAAATGATCATGAAACAAGGAACAATGAACATTCTATTTTTCGTTCTGAAAACAAAACTGCTGAAAAATGGCGAGGCTCCAATCCTAATGAGGATTACCATCAACGGGCAATATGAAGAAATAAGGATACAGAGAAGCGTTCCATTAAAGAACTGGAATCCGGCCAAGGGATGCAGCAAAGGAAAAGACAGGGCTTCCATCGAATTGAACAACTATATTTCCGCCCTCACTACACGCGCATACGAAAAGCACAAGGAACTGACCTTTGAGTCGGCACTGATAACTCCAAAGACGATATTAAAGCGTGTGTTCGGAAAGGATGAGACTGTCCGGACGTTGCTTGGAACAGTCAAAGAAGAAATTTCCTCTATGGAAAAGGTTGTTGATATAGACTATTCTCCCGTGACAATCAACCGTTATAAGAATGTGCTCAGAAAACTTGAAACGTTTGTGCCACGTTTTTATGAGAAAGAGGATATTACGTTCCATGAACTTTCCCCTGATTTCATCAAGGCTTTTGATGTTTTCCTGAAGACAGAAGCCGGACTGTGTCGTAACACAATAGTCCGCTACATGAAATGCCTGAAGAAAATCACCAATATGGCAATAGCCAAAGAATGGATGCGCAAGGACCCGTTCTACGGATACAAGATGGCGCAGGACGAAACCGATCCCGTATTCCTGACAAATAACGAACTTCAGTCCATAATGAACAGGGAATTTGATATTCCGAGGCTGGAGCTTGTCAAGGACATCTTTTTGTTTGCGTGTTTCACCGGTCTGGCGTTCGCTGATGTTTCCACATTAAGACCGGAACATCTGGAGCAAGACAACAACGGTGACTGGTGGATCAGAAAAGGACGTGTAAAACTGGAGAGAAGAAGAAAGTCAAGTTCCATAGCCAATGTTCCGCTTCTTCCTGTTCCATTGGCAATACTGAAGAAATACGAATCACACCCGATATGCCTTAAACAAGGGACATGCCTTCCTGTTGTCTGCAATCAGAAGGCAAACAGCTACCTGAAGGAGATTGCGGACTTCTGCGGCATCAAAAAGAATCTGACCACACATGCAGCCAGACATACGTTTGCTACGACCGTCACACTGGCAAACAACGTTCCATTACAGGAAGTATCTGCCATGCTCGGACACGCCTCCACAAGAATGACACAACATTATGCAAGAGTCATGGACAGGAACCTGAAGGACAACATGAATATAGTAAGGAGCAAGATGGGGTTATAGAGATAAACCTATCTTATACCTCGCATAACCGTCTGTAATAATATACAGAGACCAGGCGCTTTCAAGATGAAGCCATCCTCATTTCTTGCAGCAAAGATAGTTGTTTTTCCGAATGATTGCGCAAGGCGGCCCCTGAAGGGGCTTGGTTGCCTGTGAAAAAATCTTCCTCTTGCTGGCGCAAGAGCGTATTTTTTCACGGCAAGCCTTGCGGCAATCATCGGAAAACAAACTAGGGAACGCACAAGAAATAAGAATGCCTACCCACGGGCAGGCTATGTATAACTCAATAATGGAAGATTATGGAAGCGAACAATGTGGAAAAAAGGTTCAATGACTGGTTTACGGTGTCTTATGACAGGTTAAGAAATCTCGTTGGCAGATACGGGACACTGGATGAGGACAATTTTCATGACACTTATCTGTTTGTAAGAAAGCAGGTGCTGAATCCGGAAAGGGAAATAACGGATTATGAAGCATACTTTATCGGATGTTACAGGAAAGCGTTCATGGCCAAGTTCAGGCTGGAAAGCAAATATGCCCATCCGGATGAATATTTCTTTCTTCGATGTGGAGAAGATGCGGATTTCCTTTCTCCGGATGACCTGAACAGCTGTGAAAAACTGGTGAAGGACATTCTTAACTTTATCAGAAGAAAGTTCTCCTATCAGGAATACAGGATGTTTACGTTGCGTTTTTATGAATCAGACTTTTCATTCAAGGCGTTGGGTGAATGTATGGGTATATCGGCAAATGCCATTTCAAGAAAAGTAAACACGATCATGGATACAGTACGGTCAAACCGGGGATTCTCATGGAGAAGCCAGGTGCTGGCAGTAGAAGGATTCATATCCTAATCCGTTAATTTATTGTATCACCTTCAAAATAGGAACTTATGGCACTGATAGTATATAACAAAGAGAACTCACGTCCGCAGCAGGTGGTTTATCAGGGGAAGCGGACAATCAACATGGACAGCAAGGGAACGGTTTACCTGTCAAAGACAATGTCCATCGAACTGGGGATTCTCGGTGGAGGACGGGTTAATTTCGCACACGATGAGGATACGGGAGAATGGTATATCTGCCATACAACGGACAAGGACGGGTTCACGGTATGGAAAGATAAAAGGTGTGCCAGATTCTCTGCCGGATTCATCGTCAGAAGAATCATGCTTCAGGCAAAAGTGGAAAGGAAGACCGTACAGTTTATGATTGCCAAAGCTCCCATAGAGGTGGGAGGTACAGTATATTACAAGATTCTGCTTTCCAATCCGATTTTCAAATAGCAAGAAGAAGATGGCTCAGAAAGATCCATTATCAGATAATGGTGATGGATTTTTCCGGGCTATGTTGTTTGGATTTTTACACCATACTATTTGGAGCATTAGGATATTGTTTTGTCAGGGCATTATATTGGCATAATACTATGTCCTGACAATATTTATAATATGGGGATACTATGTTATTGCAATATTATGTTGTCAGGG
>SCPO01001139.1_pt1 | contig 10478 bp, 23 predicted proteins | sample 6106821 | NCBI WGS metagenome assembly SCPO01 (sample SAMN10720448, study PRJNA508395) | human gut metagenome | isolation source: Participant 2 stool, 0 month | host: Homo sapiens | collected 2017 | reverse complement strand
CCGAAGACGAGGACTCGCAAGGATCCACATCAATCCCACCGACAGAAATAGGTAGCTTCTGCTTAATGTTCCATTGAGTATAAGAACTAGATCCCTGCCAAGCAGTTGCATTAGCTAGCATTGTATACACGGAAGATTTATTTTTCTCAACGCTAGAGCAAACAAGGCCAGATCCATAAACTCCCATCCTATATCCTTCTGGATTTCCTTCTTTATCAATAATAGCCTGATAAACAGCATCGAAATAAGGAGAATATTACGTCTCACAACACTTTCCAATGGATCAAAGTCTACACAAAGTAGATTGCAGTATTTTTAGGCTGTCTCAAATATCGCGCAAGTTCCAATGCCTCAATTACATCGCTTTTCCCTTGTGAGGCAGAATAGTGGGTACTCGAATTCATCCCTTTTGGCTGATAAAGTGAGACGATTTCAAGTCCAGCATTACAAATAAGCCCTACTTCCTTTTCCCACAAGAGCATCAACCCTTGAATCTGTTAAATAAGCCGCAGTGTCACAGCCTTTTGCCATATAAATCCTTCTTTCTCTATACGATTTATGGTATGCTTTTTCCTGATTTTCTATTGTATTAAAAGTAGAGGGTATCGCTTGACCAATTCCATTCTTTGAAGTCGGTGCTACTCTATATATAACTGGTAATGATTTTCTTCTTCTCCAATGAGACAAATTGGAAAACAAACGCTTTTAGAGGTAATAATGGGTGACATTGCTGTAACTGTAATTGAGTTCCATATTCTTCTGGTACACTAACCTCTAACCGTTTCCATGACACACCTCCGTCCTTTGTTTCATAGATTTCAGGGCCCTGGCAGATAGTTTGACGAAAACAAATAAATCCGTGTTCGAAGAAATAAACCCCACGCCAGTTATAGCAAAGAAGGTAATCCTTTTTCGCACACATTTGAGCTGATTACAACCGGAGTCCATGTGCGTCCTTTATCAGATGATAAAACACATTATATGGCGTCCAGTTAGCAGAAGATCTGCCGCAAATAATAACCCATTGTACGCCTTTGCTTGACCATCCATAAAATGCTGATACTTCATCCGTCACCTTGAGCTCATTCTCTACAGCGGGAAATCCTTGTAAAGCCATGTCAATTGGAAGTTTGACTGAAAGTTCTCCTGAAGTATATTGTAATATGAGATCTTCTCTGTTTGAATAAGTCTGAAGTTGTACTGTGGTGGAAAGGGGACATTACCCATATTCAAACTACTACAAGATAGACAACACAACGAAATCAATACTGTATAAAAAATAACTATTACTTTTTCAATGTTTCCACCTTATTAGTAATTTACATACCCAGAAACAGAAATGACCGAAGACGAATTGTTTCTCACCGCCAGATAGTAATGACCTCTTTGTGTGACCTCGATAGACCGGTCAAAACTCCCTGTTGTCGTATTCAGGCCGTAGAACAGGCCGTCTGGCGCGATCAGCCCAAAGTCTACACTTGCGGAAAACGGAGTACGTTGCCTTGATCGTTACGACCTCACCAACCTCCAGGGGAAGCTGCTGAGCCTTTACGGTACGATTGGCTCGCACTTCCATATCAAACTTGCCCGTTGCGCGCACCACAGAAATGGTCTCCTCCGCGCCCAGACATTCTTCTGCGGCAGATACATTTTACTCCAAAACAGGACAGCATCATGACCAGTGCCGGTATGACAGTCAAGCATTGGTTCTTCTTCATCTTTTCACCCCTTCCGTTTGCGGCTACCATTCCAGGTCAAATGCTTCTTCGACTTCTACCTCACTCCCTCTATGTTATTCATTGAAACAGGATTCTCGTTCCTGTCCTGAAAAACGTGGAACAGAGGATTACTGCCATGATCCCGATCCCGACCAGCATCAGTGCGAACCATTTTGGCTTTTGATGCCCCACTTCTGTATTTTCCCCGGTTCTCCGTTCCACATGGGCGGGTCCTGGATCGTCCTCATTCAGCAAATATTCAGAGGAACATCATATAGGGCCGCTAAAGTTTTCAAATTTTCCGTGGACGGTTTGAGGCGCCCGCTTCCCACTTTGAGATTGCCTGCCGGGAGACTCCCATTTTTCCGCCAGCTTTAATTGGGACAGCCCATTTGCTTTGCGCAGGAAATCAGCTTTTCTTCCAATTTCATCTTCTACACCCTAACATACAAAAGATTTGACAAAAAGTAAACCAACTTGGGTTTACATTTTAGGCAACTGCTGGTTGCATTTCGTGTTTTTCATATTTTTCTGAAACCTGCGGCCCTGTTCGGGTGGTCTGGCCGCCCGCTGTCTCTGTTGTAATTTTCTGTATTGTATAATACGGCCAGTTGTTTAGCAAGTACTTCCGCTTGTTTTGTGATAGTGGTACAAAGAGCGGGAAAACAGCCCGCCGGAAAAGCCGGATTGGGATCGGGCTTTTCCGGCGGGCTTCCGGAGGTTTGGGCTCAGCCGGTCAGCGGTCGGCCTCTCGCAGGGCGGCCAGCAGCTGGGGATGGACCGGGCGGTGGCGGCGGCGATCTCGCTGCCTTGGGAGGAGGGCTCGCCGCCCTCAGGGTGGTGACCACGCCGCCCGCCTCCCGGACCAGGAGCATCCCGGCGGCGTAGTCCCAGGGCTTGAGCCCGTGCTCCACAAAGCAGTCAGGCGGCCCGCGGCCAGGTAGCTCAGCTCCAGAGAGGCCGCGCCGATCCGGCGGATGTCGTGGCAGCGGTCATAGAGCAGGCGCATCCGCCGGAAGGTCCGGTCGGCCAGCTCCCGGCAGCTGGGGTTGGTGCCCGTGGAGCAGAGGCACTCCCCAGGGCGGCGGCGGAGCTGACATGGATGGAGCCGCCCGCAGCAGAAGGCGCCCTGCCCCTGCGGGCAGTGAACAGCTCGCCGGGTAGGGGTCGTAGACAACGCCCAGAAGGACGCGTCCCTTCTCCGCCAGAGCCAGGGAGACGGCGCTGTGGCGCAGGTCGTGGAGCAGATTGGTGGTGCCGTCCACCGGGTCCAGGATCCAAACTGGGCCGGAGAAGTCCACGCCGGAGTTGTCCTGCTCCTCCCCATGAACTGGACCTCCGGGGCCAGGGCGGCCAGATGGCGCTTCAGCTGGTCCTGCACCGCGGTGTCCACGGCGGTGACGAAGTCAGTGGGCCTTGCGGCGGGCCTGGGACGCCAGCTCCCGGCGGAGAAGAGCGCTTACCTCACGGACGGCGGCACAGAGCTGATCGAACAGCAGATCGGACAGTTGGAACATAGAAAAGCCCCCATTGATGTGATGCCGCTCCGGCGGGCGGAGCGGTCTGACTGGAGGATACCTCCGACGGGGAAATATCAACCGGACGTGGTGGAAAAGCGTGAGTTGCCTGCCGCCTCTTGCTTTGCCGCCCCCCCACTATAATAACCAGTATAATCAGAGCAGTGCGCCCAAGAGCGCATTTGCGTCCCTTCGGCGGTCCGGCCAGAGGGAAGAACGGGCTTCCGGCCCGATCTGAATGGATAGGGAGGGATCTCTGACGTGCGCCGAGCCGTTCCCCTGCTTCTTTTTTTTGGCTTTGTTTTGGGACTGCTGTGCCTGTTTCCCATCCACACCGTGTCGCCCAAGCTGGACGCGGCTCCGCTGACCGCCAGCCGAGCGGGGAGGAGCCCCAGCCCGCTTCGGAGGCGTCCACCAGCGGCTGCTGCGGGCCGCCGCCCGCGCGGCGGAGGCGCTGAAGGCGGAGGATTATGAGACGCTGGGGAGCTGGTCCACCCGGAGCGGGGCGTGACCTTTACCGCCAGCTCCACGGTGGACCCGGAGACTGACCAGAATTTCACCGCCGATGAGATCCGCGGCCTGCCGGAGGATCCTGGGCAGTATCTGTGGGGCTATGAGGACGGCCGGGGCACGCCCATTCTTTGACGATGGAAGAATTTGTGCGGCAGTATATTTTTCCGTGGACTATACTCAGGCCCCGAGGTGGGGGTGGACCAGGTGGTGCTCAGTGGAAACGCCCTGGAGAACGTGGCCCAGGCCTATCCGCTGCCGGTTTGTGGACCTGTGCTATCCGGGCGGGACCCGGACCTGGGAGGGCTGGACTGGTGCTCCCTCAAGCTGGTGTTTGCACCGCTGGAGGGGCAATGGTGGCTGGTGGGACTGATCCACAGCCAGTGGACCATCTGACCGGCTGGCCGGCAGAGGATAAGAGAAATGAAGAGAGGTCGCTTGCCTTGAAAATCGTGATCGTAGGAAACGGCAAGGTCGGTTTCCCTGGCGGAACAGCTGGTCCGGGAAAATATGACGTTGTCATCGTGGATATGCGTGAGGACACCTCCGCCGGGCCGCCGACGCCCTGGATATTATGAGCGTGAAGGGTAACGGGATCTCCGCCGCCACTCTGATCGAGGCGGGGGTCCCGAGGCCGACCTGCTGGTGGCCGCCACCAACTCGGACGAGATCAATATGGTGTGCTGCCTGACCGCCAAGCATTTGGGGCCAGTACGCCATTGCCCGCATCCGCAACCCGGAGTATAACACGGGCCTGAGCGACTTGAAGCGGAACATGGGCATCGATATGGTCATCAACCCGGAGAACGCCACGGCGGTGGAGATCTCCGTCTGTCTCCGCTTTCCCCCGCCGCCAACATCGAGACCTTCTGCCGGGGCCGGTGGAGCTGATCGGCTTCCGCCTTTTGGAGGAGGATGACTTTCTGGTCAACCGGCCCCTCCACGCCCTGTCGGATCAGGTCAAGCAGCTCGCTGCTGTTCTGCGCCGTGGAGCGGCCCAGGGGCGAGGTGGTCATACCCAACGGTGCCTTTGTTGCCCCAGGCGGGGACAAGCTCTACCTCATCGGGCGTCCCTCCAGCCTGGACCAGTTTTTCCGCCTGCTGGGGCGGTACAGCCAAAGTAAAGAGTGTCTTTATCGTCGGCGGCGGAAAAATCTCTGTATCTGTCGGCCGTGCTGAGAAGATGAAGATGCGGGTCAAGATCGTGGAGATCCAGAAGGACCGCTGCCGCTTCATCAGCGAGCGGCTCCCCACCACGGTGATCTGCGGCGACGGCACGGACCAGGAGCTGCTGGAGTCGGAGCGTATGACCGCCTCGGACGCCTTTGTGGCCCTCACGGACCGGGACGAGGACAACCTGATCCTATCCCTGTACGCCATGCAGAAGGGGTCCAGAAGGTCGTCACCAAATCCAACCGGCAGAACTATGCTTAAGATCGCCCAGACCATCGGCCTGGACAGCGTGATCTCTCCCAAGCTGATCACTGCGGCCCAGATCCTCCAGGTGGTCCGCGTGATGCAGAACTCCCAGGGCAGCGTGATGAATACCCTGTACCGGATCGCCGACGGCTCCGCCGAGGCCATGGAGTTCACGGCCAGCGCCAATACCCGCAACCTGGGGTCCCACTGAAAGAACTCCGGCTGCGGAAGGGGATCCTGATCGCCGTGCTGGCCCGGGGAGGGACATCATCATCCCGGAGGGTCCTCCAGTATCCAGGAGGGATTCGGTGATCCTGATCTCCCGAGATCTGCGGATCCTGGACCTGAACGACATCTATGAGGATGAGGGCGCCTTCCCCGTCCAGGAGGAAGCAATGAACATTAAGCTTGTTCTGCGGCTGGTGGGACGGGTGATGGCGGCCGAGTCTTTTACCCTGTTCTTCCCCATGGCGGTCGCCCTGCTGTACGGGAGAGCCCGACGCCCTTCCTGCTGAGCATCCTGATCATCCTGGCCCGTCAGTCTGCCCCTGGCATCCATGCGCGCGGAAAAGCATTTCTTCCTCCGGGAGGCTTTGTCTCCGTGGGCTGATCTGGTTGGTCACCGGGGTGGTGGACTGCCCTTCTACTTCTCCGGGTATTTTGAGTCCTTTGTGGACTGTATTTTTGAGACCTGCTCCGGCTTCACCACCACAGGCGCCACCATCCTGGTGGATATTGAGGCGCTGCCCCGGGGATCCTGTTCTGGCGCTCCTTCACCCACTGGCTGGGCGGCATGGGTGTGCTGGTGCTGGCCACGGCGATCCTCCCCTCTGGGGTGCCATCCCACTACCTGACCCAGGCGGAGAGCCCGGGCCCGGTCTTTCAAGCTGGTCCCCAAGCAGTCTCAGACCTCCAAGATCCTGTATACCATCTACTTCGCCATGACCTCCTTGGAGGTGGTCCTCCTCAAGCTGGCGGGGATGCCCCTGTATGACGCCTTCATCCACGCCTTTTCCACCGCGGGGACCGGCGGCTTCTCCAACCGGAACGCCAGTGTGGGGCATACGGCAGCCCTGTGATCGAGATGATCATCGCGGTGTTTGCCCTGCTGTTCTCCGTCAATTTCAGCGTGTACTTTCTGGTGCTCCACCGCCGCTTAAAGGAGGCGCTGAAGAGCGATGAGCTGCGCTTCTTCCTGGGGGTGGTGGCGGCGGCCACTGTGGTGATCACGCTAGACCTGCTTCCCATGTACCAGAACACCCTGGAGAGCCTGCGCTACGCCTTTTTCCAGGTGGCCTCCATCATCTCCACCACCGGCTTTGCCACGGCGGACTATGTCCTGTGGCCCCAGCTGTCCCAGCTGGTGCTGGTCCTGCTCATGTTCTGCGGCGCCTGCGCCGGCTCCACCGGCGGCGTCAAGTGCTCCCGGTACTGATGCTGCGGGCCATCCGCCGGGAGATCCACCAGATCGCCCATCCCCGGTCGGTGGAGGTGGTCAACTGGACGGCAAGGTGGCGGAGAGTCCACGGTCCACTCCGTCCTGGTCTTTGTGGGGTGTTACAGCCTGATCCTGCTGGGGGCCGCCCTGGTGGTGTCGTTGGACAATACGCCCTTCGATGTGTCCTTCTCCGCCGCGCTCACCTGCCTGAGCAATGTGGGGCCGGGCCTGTCTGCCATCGGTCCCACCGGGAACTTTTCCGGGTTCTCGGACCTGTCAAGCTGGTGCTGTCCCTGTGTATGATCGTGGGACGGCTGGAGATCTTCCCCATCCTGGTCATGTTCAGCGCCCGTACCTGGCGGCGGGACTGAATGATACAAAAGCCTGTCAAAATGTCTGAACCGGCATTTTGACAGGCTTTTGCGCCTCAAATGTCCCGGAGCTGATACAGCTTGGCAGAACAGTAATGGAGCCTATATCAATTTTAGATTGTAATTATACTTTAAAATTGAGTTTAAGCAGAAAATAAAATGAAATTTTCTGTTGCGCTTCCTGCAAAATATGATAAAATAGAAATAAGACCGGAGCTGCATGATTAAAAAGCACTTTATATCAAACTAATTTTGCGGTTCCGGAAAGAAGGGGCGTGGATTGATTTGGAGAACTTATATTGGATCGGTTTCCTGGGCGAGGCTGCGGCGATCCTGTTCGCGTGGCTGCAAAGCAGGCGGGTGCTGGCTTTTCAGAGGGCAGCGACGCCATGAAAAGATCGCCTCCGCCATCCGGTCAGGGGCCAACGCGTACCTGTCCCACCAGTATGCCACCGTGGCGAAGGTCTTTGTGGTGGTGTTCTCCTGCTGCTGGTCATGGCCTTCGGAACGGGAGGGACCATGCTATCAAATTCACCCCCTTCGCGTTCCTGACCGGCGGGATCTGGTCCATGCTGGCTGGTCTGGTGGGAATGAAGATCGCCACCAACTCCAACGCCCGCACCGCTCAGGCCGCCAGTGAGCCTGAACAAGGGCCTGCGGGTGGCTTTTTCCTCCGGCGCGGTCATGGGCTTCACCGTGGTGGGCCTGGGTCTGCTGGACGTGTCCATCTGGTTTGTGATCCTCCGTCTGGGGCCGGGATCGATGACCCGGTGACGCTGGGCAACATCATGGTGATGAATGGGATGGGCGCCTCCTTTATGGCCCTGTTCGCCCGGGTGGGCGGCGGCATACACCAAGGCCGCCGACGTGGGCGCCGAGTGGGCAAGGTAGAGGCGCATTCCCGAGGATGACCCCGTAACCCCGCCACCATCGCCGACAACGTGGGGACAACGTGGGCGACGTGGCCGGCATGGGCGCTGACCTGTATGAGTCCTACGTGGGCTCCATTCTGGCTACCTTTTCCTGGGAGCCTGCGCCGGGTATGGCTGGGAGGGCATGATCCTGCCCATCCCTGTTGGCGGTGTGCGGCATCCCTCTGCTCCATTGTGGGCACTTCTTCGTCAAAACGGAGGAGAACGCCACACAGAAGTCCCCTGCGCTCCCTGCGCACCGGGGACCTATCTGGCGGCGACCTTGTCCGCTGTGGCTGCTGCGCCGCCGACCTGGTTCGTCCTGGGCGACTGGGGCATCTACGCCGCCATTCTCTGCGGGCTGGTGGGGGGCCATCGGCTATTTTACCGAGTACTACACCTCCGACACCTATAAGCCCACCCAGAAACTGGCCGCCGCCGCGGAGACCGGCTCTGCCACGGTCATCATCGGCGGGCTATCCCTGAGCATGATGTCCACCATCGCCTCTATCCTCATCGGCCGCCGCCATCCTCATCAGCTTCTATGCCGCTGGCGGCCGGGCCTCCTTTGACCGGGGCTCTACGGCATCGGCATCGCCGCCGTGGGAATGCTGTCCACCCTGGGCATCACCCTGGCTACCGACGCCTATGGACCGGTGGCGGATAATGCCGGCGTATCGCTGAGATGTCCGGCCTGCCGGAGTCCGTCCGGAGCGCACCGACGCCCTGGACTCTGGGCAACACCACCGCCGCCACCGGCAAGGGCTTCGCCATCGGCTCCGCCGCCCTCACCGCCCTGGCCCTGCTGGTCTCCTATGTGAATATCGTGGCAGAGAAGTCGGAGGCGGCTCTGGACCTGTCTCCCTCACCAACCCCTGATGCTGGTGGGGCTGTTCCTGGGGGCCATGCTTACCTTCGTGTTTTTCTGCCCTGACCATGAACGCTGTTCAGACAGCGGCCCAGTCCATCGTGGTGGAGGTCCGCCGCCAGTTCAAGGAGATCGCGGGCATCATGGGTACAAGGCAGACCCGGACTACGCCTCCTGCGTGTCCCTGTGTACCAGGGCGCTCTGCGGGAGATGGTGGCCCCGCCCTTCTGGCGATTATTGTCCCCATCCTCACCGGCCTGATCCTGGGCGCAGAGGCCGTGGTGGGCCTGCTGGGCGGCGTCACCGTCACCGGCTTCGTGGTGGCCGTGTTCATGTCCAACGCCGGCGGCGCCTGGGACAACGCCAAAAGTACATCGAGGCCGGACACCATGGCGGGAAGGGTCGGACTGCCACAAGGCCGCCGTCGTGTGCGATACGGTGGGCGACCTTCAAGGACACCTCCGGCCCGTCCCTGAATATCCTCATCAAGCTGGTGTCTACCGTCTCCATCGTGTTCTCCGGCCTGATCATCGCGTTTCATATTTTATAAAATTCAGCCCGTGACTTAAAACGAGGTCCGGGCAGACACAGCACGCCCGCGTCTCCCAAACAGGAGACGCGGGGCGGCTGTTGGCGCGCCGTCAATAAATTTGAACAAACAGGACAAAATAGGAACGATATCCGGTCTGGGCGGGCGGCATTCGTCCTTCAATTTGAAAAACTTCAGAATTTCCGATTTTTCCGGTGAGATCCTAGCCTTCCGCAGTTCGGAAGGGTTTCCAAAGTCTCACATGGAAACGGCGGGAGACTTCCCTGGTTTGCCTCCGGCGGAGCGGTCCATACTGGGAAAGGCGGCCGATGCTGGCGCCGGAAACAGGATGGCCGCGGTGGTATGCCAAGCCATCCGGGGAGGGATGAGATTGGAACAGGAGAAAAACAACGATGGCGGCCCGGCTGGGCTGGAGCGGCGGCCCTGGGCCTGCTGCTGGCCTGCCTTCTGCCTGGAGGGCCCGTCTGGGCCGCGCACCAGACCGGACGCGGTGACGGCGGCAGCGGTGGAAGGCGCCAGCGGAGAGGTGATCCCTCTGGGCCGTGCGGTGGGCATCAAGCTGTTTTCTGACGGAGTGCTGGTGGTGGGACTGTCCTCCATTGACACGGCAGAGGGCCCGGCCGCGCCGGGACGGACCAGCGGTCTGAAGGCGGGAGATGTGATCACCCACATCGACCAGACTGAGTGAACACCATTGAGGAGGTCCAAAGCTGGTGGCGCAGAAGCGGGACGCGCCCATGACCCTTCAGGTCCGGAGGGAGGGCGCTGACCTCCAGCTGTCGGCGCAGGCCGTCCGCTCTCAGGCGGGAGCCTATCAGCTGGGCGTGTGGCTGCGGGACTCCATGGCGGGGATCGGGACCATGACCTTCATGATCCCCAGAGCGGCGTGTTCGCCGCCTGGGCCACAGGATCAATGATGTGGACACGGCCAAGCTGATGCCCCTGGAGACAGGGCATCATGGAGGCCTCCGTGTCCCGATGTGAAGCGGGGCCGGGCGGGGGAGCCCGGCGCGAGCTCCATGGGGAGTTCAACCTCACGGAGGGACCTGGGGAGCTGTACGCCAACACGGACCGGGGATCTTCGGCCGGCTGGACGGGGAGCAGCTGACGCGGGGCCTGGAGCCGGTGGCAGTGGCCACACGGGGCAGGTGCGTGAGGAAATGCTGTCATCCGCTC
>SCPO01000277.1_pt1 | contig 10504 bp, 8 predicted proteins | sample 6106821 | NCBI WGS metagenome assembly SCPO01 (sample SAMN10720448, study PRJNA508395) | human gut metagenome | isolation source: Participant 2 stool, 0 month | host: Homo sapiens | collected 2017 | reverse complement strand
CAAGTCTGATGCGTTGACACGTTCTGTTTCTACTACTACTGCCGGAGCGTTGTCCGGTAAAATAGCAGGTGTGTCTACACGTGCTGTGGATGCGCGTCCGGGTAGGGGAATTAATCTCGAAATTCGTAATATGGGTAGTCCGCTGTTTGTAATTGATGGTATTCCTTATGGAGGTATGAATAGTCGTGACTGGTTGCAGGCATCGGATGTTTCCGGTAGTGATGTCTTTAATGCTCTAAACATTGAAGATATTGAAAGTATCACAGTCTTGAAGGATGCTTCTGCTGCTATTTACGGTTTGCGTGCATCAAATGGTGTGGTTTTGGTAACTACCAAGAAAGGTAAAAAGAATGATAAGGTAAGTATCAATGTAAATGGATATTATGGCTGGCAAAACCTGACCCGTTTCCCGAAATTGGCAAATGCGGGACAATATGTAAGAGGGCTGGCTGAAGCAGCGCAGAACAGAGGCGAAGATCCAAGCAAGCTATATAGCCCCGAAGAACTGGCGAAATGGGAAGCTGGTACGGAACCGGGATATAAGAGTTATGACTATTATGATATGGTGATGAGAAAAAATGTGCCGCAGTATCACATCAATGCTAATGTGACGGGTGGCTCTGAAAAGACTAACTACTACCTTTCTGTTGCTCATACCGGACAGGATGCTATGATGCGTGACTTCAAATATGAACGTACTAACCTTCAGTTGAATATTGATACAAAGATTACAGACCGTTTTACGATCGGTGCACAGATCAGCGGTAAATACGAAAAGACCGAAGATGTAGGTTTGCCTGGCGGTGATGGATATTATTCGGCTATTTTGTCTATGTTCAAAATGCAACCGATTGAAAGTCCTTATGCTAATGATAATCCGGAGTATATCAATAATGTACATGAGAATGGTTACAATCCGGCAGCTTTTAGCCGTGATATTGCCGGCTATAAAGATAATCTGACTCGTAATGCCAATATCAATGCTTATGCGCAGTATGATTTCTCATTTGGTTTGACTGCAAAGGCTACTTTCTCGTACAATTATACTAACAGTCGTTTTGACGGTTATCAATATGCTTATCAGATTTATACCTACGATAAAGAGAAAGATACTTATAATGGAACTCCTGCAGTAGGACGTTGGAGAAGTCAAATTGATCGTAGCGTTCCTGCGCGTTATATGCAGTTACAATTGAATTATGCCAAACAGATTAAGAATCACAATATTTCGGCTGTTTTGGGTTATGAAGCCTCCGATTACGATTGGACTAAGAAGACTTATGGCACAGAACCTTCTACCGACTATTTGCCGCTATTGCAGTTCGATGAACTTAACAGTTTCGGTGATGAATGGAGCTACGAGGCACGTGCCGGATGGATTGGCCGTATCAATTACGATTTTGCTCATAAATATCTGGTCGAATTACTGGCTCGTTATGATGGTTCTTATCTTTATGCAGCGAATAATCGTTGGGGATTCTTCCCGGGTGTATCTATCGGTTGGAGAATCTCGGAAGAGAAATTCTTTGAAAAGTTGAGACCAGTTGTAGATGATTTAAAGATTCGTGCTTCTATCGGTCAGACAGGTACAGAAAAAGATGTAAAGTTGTTCGATTACTTGAGTGGTTATACCTGGAATAATGGTAACGCTGTATTGGATGGTGAACTGGTTACCGGACTGAATCAAAGAGGATTGCCTATTACAAATTTGTCCTGGACTAAGAATACGACATCGAATATCGGTTTTGATTTGACTATGTTCAATAATCGTTTGAAGATCACAGCCGATGCTTTCCGTAAGGATATTACCGGTGTGCCGGCTGCTCGCTATGATGTATTGCTTCCGAGCGAAGTAGGCTATTCGTTACCTAACGAAAATTTGAACAAACAAGCTTATATCGGTGCGGAGGGTATGGTTACATGGACCGACCATATCGGTGATTTGAACTATACTGTAAGCGGTAACTTTACTTTCTCACGTTACAAAAGTATTGAGACTTACAAACCGCGTTTTAATAACTCCTGGGATGAATATCGCAATTCTGCAGAAGGCCGTTGGGGAGGTATTTATTGGGGGTATCAGGTTATCGGACAATTCCAGTCGGAAGAAGAAATTCGTAATTATCCGGTAAACCTGGATGGAAATAATAACCGCACCCTGCTTCCCGGTGACTTTATCTATAAAGATGTGAATGGTGATGGCATCATCAATGGTATGGATGAGCGCCCCATCGGTTATCCTGAAGGCTGGGCACCTATCATGTCATTTGGTGGTAATATTGGTTTGCAGTGGAAGGGCATTGACTTGAATATCGACCTTTCCGGTGGTGCTATGCAAGGATGGAGACAGAACTATGAGTTGGCCAATGCATATCATGGCAACGGAAACTCTCCGGTTTATTTGTTGGAAGACCGTTGGCATCGTGCCGACTTGTATGATCCGGATAGTGAATGGATACCGGGACGTTATCCGGCCATCCGTAAAGGTGAATTCAGCTATAACAATAAGAATAGTGACTTTTGGTTGCACAACGTACGCTATCTGCGTATCAAGAACCTGGAAGTGGGTTACAGCCTGCCGGCTCAACTGTTGAGACCGATCCGTGCACAGAAGGTACGTGTTTATGCGAATGTTTCTAACTTGTGTTCGTTCGACAATGTGGGTAAGTTTGGAGTCGATCCTGAAATTACCGCCGCAGCTGCAGTGGTATATCCGCAACAACGTACATTCCTACTTGGATTTAATATTACATACTAAAAACGAAAGTGATCATGAAAAGCAAATCTATAAAAATACTTCTGATGGGAGCTGCCATCACTTCCATGTTGTCGAGTTGTGGTGACAGTTGGTTCGAAAGAGAACCCAAAAACATTCTTACTAATGAGTTGGTATGGAATGATCCGAACATGATTAAATCGCAGTTGGCCAATCTTTATAATCGTATTCCGCAGTTGCACGGTGATTTCAATACCGGTGGTATGTGTGAAACAGACGATGCGATGTATTGTGGTACATTAGATCAGAATTATCGTAACGAGCTGCGTTATGGAAACGATTACGGACGCTGGTGGGATTACGGACTGATACGTGACATCAATATGTCTATTGAGAATATCGATAAGTATGGAACCGATATTTCGGCAGATGAGAAACTTCAGTTCAAGGCAGAGTTCCGTTTTATCCGCGCCTACGTTTATTTTGAGCTTGTAAGACGTATGGGTGGTGTACCATTGATTACAACGACTTTGGAGTATGACTTTAGCGGAGATCCTTCTTATTTACGCAATCCACGTGCAAAGGAACACGAAATATATGATTTTGTATATAGTGAATGTGAAGCGATTAAGTCGCAATTGGGTAATAAAGGCAGTCAGACTCGTGCCAACTATTACACAGCGTTAGCGTTAGAAAGTCGCGCTATGTTGTATGCCGGTTCTATCGCTAAGTACAACGCGCTGAAAACTCCTAATATTGTGACTTCCGGTGGAGAAGTGGGTATTCCGTCCGATATGGCAGATGATTACTATCGCAAATCATTGACAGCTTCGCAAGAGATTATCACAAAAGGTGGATATGAACTTTATGAGAAGGAGTCAGATAAAGGGGTGAACTTCTACAAGATGCTTATGGACAAGACCCTGAATAAGGAAGCAATTTGGGTGAAAGATTATAAGAATCCTCTGAAGGTGCATAGCTTCGGTTATGATAATGTAGTTCATCATTTAAGAGAGGATAACGACAACTCTTCTTGCATCGGCCCGTCACTAGGATTGGTAGAGGCTTTCGATTATCTGGATGGAACTCCGGGAACGTTACATTATAAGAATGGTGATGATTATGTAGTATATGACACTCCAAGCGATATTTTTGCCAATAAGGATGCACGTTTGTATGGTACGATTATCTATCCGGGTTCCAAGTTCAGAAATCAAGATGTGGATATTCAGGCAGGAGTAGCAGTTTGGAACGATAAGACCGGTTCTTATGACTTGCTGACAGACCCGAAATTGGGAAGTTTTTATGAAGATAATAAAACTTTTGTCGGCCAGGACGGACCTCAAACCAACAGTCCTAATGTGAGCAACACCGGATTCTATATCCGTAAGTTTATCAGTGAGGCTTCCGGTTACACTCTCCGTAACTACGCTGAAAACTGGTGGCCTTGGTTCCGTTTGGGTGAAATCTATTTGAATGCCGCCGAAGCTGCTTTCGAATTGAATGACGAACCGACTGCTTTACCCTACATCAACCGTTTGCGTCAGCGTGCCGGTTTCCCCCAACAGCGACAAGCCTGACAATAGAAAAGATTCAGAACGAACGTCGTGTGGAACTGGCTTTCGAAGATCACCGTTATTTTGATATGAAACGATGGAGAATAGCTGATATTACCTGGAACGGAAATACTGATAATGATAAAGCTATCGTATATGGTTTATATCCTTATCGTATTGCAGTGGCAAAACCGGGAACACAGGATCAGGACAAGTACATTTTCGTAAAGACCAGATCCGAACGTTTCAAGGTGGCAAGAACCTTCCAGCAGTCCAACTATTATTCATTCATTGCTGATGATGTAATTAATAACAATCCGACGATTGTTAAGAATCCATTCCAATAAAAAATAAGAGATTATGAAAAAGATTATACCTTTCTTTATTATGATATGTTGTTTGTTGGCAGTAAGCAGTTGCAGCTACGACAACTTTGAGGAACCTAAAGCCACATTAACCGGAAAAGCTATTTATGACGGTGAGGCAGTAGGGGTTAGAAGCGGAAGTTCCGAATTTGCTTTGTTTCAGGATGGTTATGCTCTGAAAGGTTCTATTCCGGTGTATATTGCCCAAGATGGAAGTTATTCCGTATCGCTTTTCAATGGTGATTACAAATTGGTGCGTATGGGTAATGCACCTTGGGAAAGACCTTCTAATGATACGATCTATATTAGCGTAAAAGGAAACACTGTGCAGGATATTCCTGTGACGCCGTATTTCTTTGTCAGAAACGTGTCTTTTGCCAAAAACGGTAACAAGATTACAGCACGTTTCACCATTAACAAGGTGGTTGCCAATGCCAATATGGAAAATGTAGGTATCTATCTAGGGACAGGCATCCTGACGGATGAGAAGCAGAAAGAAGCAGAGTTGAAGTTGGGTAATGCTGTTTCACTCGATCAGGAAAACACAGCTGAAATTGAAATCCCGAGTGGTTTGGTAAACGAATCGTATCTTTACGCCCGTGTGGGAGTCAAATCGGACAAATCATCAGAATATTGCTATAGTCAGTCTATTAAGGTAGCATTGAAATAAATAGTATCAAGAATATAATACTTGAGGGGGAAGTATCGCAACCTGATATTTCCCCCTTTATCTAATGAATGAAAATAATGATAGTAACGATTAAACAAACTCTAATTGCGTTCGGCCTGCTGTTAGCGGTGACATTTCCTGCTTTCGCACAATCAGGGAATCCTGTCTTGCCGGGTTTTCATGCCGATCCTGAAATCTTGTATTCTAATAAGACAAAGAAATACTACATTTATTCTACTACAGACGGTCAGCCTGGATGGGGTGGTTGGTATTTTACTGTTTTTTCGTCCGTCGACTTGAAGAATTGGAAGGATGAAGGAGTCATGCTGGATTTAAAGTCAGACCAAGTGCCTTGGGCGGATGGTAATGCGTGGGCACCATGTATAGAGGAAAAGTTAGTAGGAGATCAATATAAATATTTCTTTTATTACAGTGGAAATCCTAAGACAGGAGGAGGAAAGCAGATCGGAGTGGCTACAAGTGATTCGCCTGCCGGACCGTTTGTTGACTTGGGACATCCTATTATAACGGATTCGCCTACAGGACACGGGCAACAGATTGATGTGGATGTATTCACCGATCCAGCTTCGGGGAAGTCATATTTGTATTGGGGAAACGGTTATATGGCAGGTGCAGAGCTTAATGATGATATGATTTCAATTAAGAAAGAGACTATCACAGTGATGACTCCCGAAGGAGGAACGCTACAGGATTATGCGTATCGTGAGGCTGCTTATGTGTTTTATCGTAACGGGCTTTACTATTTCATGTGGTCGGTAGACGATACCGGCTCTCCTAATTATCATGTAGCTTATGGCACTTCGACATCACCTTTGGGGCCGATTAAAGTAGCTAAGAGCCCTGTCGTATTGATTCAAAACCCGGAGAAGGAAATATATAATTGGCCCTGCTCATAATTCCATATTGCAGGTTCCCGGTACTGATAAGTGGTATATTGTTTATCATCGCATTAATAAGAATTATCTGAAGAGTGATCCCGGTGTTCATCGTGAAGTATGCATAGATCGTATGGAATTTAATGAAGATGGGAGCATTAAACAAGTAATACCCACCCGTTAGTTATATCTTTTCGGATTTCAATAGATTGTTTGTATGTTTTTAGAACTGTATTGTGTGATTTGAATAATTAAAGATTTTAGATGAATAGGATGAAAGGTAAAAAGATTTTAGCTGCTTTAGGCTTCTTCTCAATAGCCGGTGTGGCAGGTGGATGTTCCCAACCTGCCCCCGAAATACGTTATCAGATAGAAACAAACCAACCCTGTCAGACGATGGCATACTTCGGTGCTTCCGATGCCTGGAGTATGCAATTCATCGGGCTTTGGCCGCAGGAGAAACAAAACCAAATAGCCGACTGGCTGTTCAGCACGGAGAACGACGCCAACGGACAGCCGAAAGGTATCGGCCTGTCACTCTGGCGTTTCAATGTCGGAGCAGGTAGCACGGAGCAAGGAGAGAACAGTCAGATTGCCTCTCCCTGGATGCGTGCCGAATGTTTCCTGAATCCCGACGGAACATACGACTGGAACAAACAACAAGGGCAACGCAATTTCCTGAAACTGGCAAAAGAACGGGGAGTCAACAAATTTCTGGCTTTCTTGAATTCGCCTCCCGTATATTACACACAGAACGGATTGGCTACCAACACCGGACGTGGAGGTACGGCGAACCTGAAACTGGATTGTTATGAAAAGTACGCTCGTTTTCTGGCAGATGTAGTGCAGGGAGTAGAACAACACGATGGCGTCAAGTTCAACTATATTTGTCCTTTCAATGAACCGGACGGACACTGGAACTGGGTCGGTCCGAAGCAGGAAGGCTGTCCGGCAACGAATAGGAAGTAGCCCGCACGGTTCGTGTGTTGAGCAAAGAGTTTGTAGACCGGGACATGGATACACAGATTCTGGTCAATGAGTCTTCCGATTATCGTTGTATGTTCCGCACTCACGAAACGGATTGGCAACGGGGTATCAGATTCAGGCTTTCTTCTGCCCGGATAGTGTGGATACGTATTTGGGAGATACTCGAATGTTCCTCGTCTGATGCTCGGGCATAGCTATTGGACAAATACACCTTTAAGCGATCTGCGCAATATCCGTCTTCAACTACGGGATACACTAGATAAATACAATGTTGACTTCTGGCAGACGGAAACTTGTATTATGGGCAATGATGAAGAGATCGGTGGCGGAGGTGGTTTCGACCGTACCATGAAAACGGCACTTTATGTAGCACGTATTATTCATCACGATATTGTATATGCGGGAGCAAAAAGTTGGCAATGGTGGCGTGCCATTGGCGGTGATTACAAAGATGGATTGATTCGCGAATATACTACGGACGATAACTTCCTGAATGGCAGAGTGGAAGACTCCAAACTGATGTGGGCTTTAGGTAATTATAGTCGTTTTATTCGTCCGGGGGCAGTCCGGTTGTCCGTTTCGGCTTTCGATCAAACGGGCGCTTTGATTCCTGATGGCGACACCGACCAGCAAGGATTGATGTGTTCTGCTTATAAGAATGTAGACGGAACGTATGTGATGGTAGTTATTAATTATGCCAATGAAGAAAAAGAGTTTTCTATTCATAAAGGAAAAGTAGGAAATACGCAATGGCAGATTTATCGTACTTCGAATAAAGAAGGGGAAAATTTGCTTCCGGTGGGGACAGTGAAAAGTGGAAAAACAGTTCAGATTCCGGCGCGTTCTATTATAACGCTTCAGGGCAAATAAAAAACTGTCTCATATTTTTGAGTAGTATATTTGTACGCCTGCCCATTGCTAATTAAGATAGTAATTAATTTGTGTAATTTTTGCACAAGTTAGACGAAAATAGAGGAAATTCAGTTGTTGCAAAATCTGCGACAACTGAATTTCCATTTTAATCTTCTTTCTTTATATTGTATTCTTGTTTATTATAGCTTGAATAGTGAGGTAAAGAAAAGCGACGAGTATATTATCAATTATCATGAGTGCAGAATTTGCACTTATGGGGCATTCATTTTATTTCTGTATTATGTTTGTTTTTATTCATCTGTCTTTATCTCCGCCTTGCCATAATATCCCGGCATCGGCATGTAAATCGGATTATAATAAGTATTGATATTCTTCAACTTCTTCTCCTCCTCTTTCAGCCGTTTGATTTGCCGTGCGGCAGTGGTAGGGGCAAAGCCACACAATCTTTGAAAGTCGCGACGGGTTAATACAGGGCTGCTCTTGAAGTAGTTTGTCAGCAATTTGTCTATCTCGTCATTTGAAAGGACAGCCGAATGGGGTTTCAGTTTACTTCGCTCCACATGAACAACACTGACTGACCTTTTTAGTTTGGCATCCGCTTTAAAGCTGATATTGGCTTTGAGTTTTATCTGATTCGCTTTTAGTTTGGGCGAAGTGATAGGTTCTTGACTATTCAGCTTTATCTGGAAATAACCGATGCCATCCAGATGGACGCTTTGTCCTTCCCGAAGACGATCTCCCATAAAATGACTTAGGGATTCGAGAACTGACTTTACATCCCCTTCAGTTAGAGAAGTTGCTATCTGGATTTCTTTTGCCAAATAGTCTGTGTCAATGTGTTGGAAGTTGACTACACGTGCGTGATACACTTCTTTGTCTTCCTCATCCTTGGGACGGGGAGTCTTGTACAATTCAAATTGTATTGCCATTATTTATTTGTTTTTTGCCTTATACATTGCTACGCCTTTTTAATTTACCGTTGCAAGCCTATAAGGGCATTGTTTTTTGTTGTTGCGAAGCTAATCGATCATCTTCGGACTTAGGGGGAGGGTGTTATATAGCTGTTGTTTGTTTGCTATCAAGCGGCTTTTATAAGTTATCCTGCCTTTATTCTTGGACTAAGGCATAGGGATAGTTGTCTTCCGGTGCCTTTATCATTAGTTTCCCACGGCCGTGGAGAGATCTCTTCATGGCTGTGGTAGTATCTTTCCACGGCCGTGGTAGGAATTCGCCACGGCCATGAAGAATGAACTATATCGGTAACAAAGATAAACTATATCAGGGAGAAAAGCAAACTATCTTTGCTTGTTTGAGGTATTTATACGCCTTGTTCTATCTGATAGATATAGGGCAGGGGAGAATTAAACTATTCAACAAAAACAAGCTATCTTATGCATATAGGGCCTTTATTCGGCTATTTTGTAGATGATAGATAACCTGTTTTTGCTGGTAAAAGTATGATGAGGTTGTGTCAAAACGTTGGCACACCCTCTTTTATATTTTACAGTTCTGCTATATTTTCTTTTGGCTATGCTGCTTTTTCCTCATGCATTTGGCAACAAGTTGCTATATTCCAATTATATCGGGTTATAAATAGTCCCATAAACATATATTTGGCAACTGTAATGAGCCCCTTTCCTTCTTTTATCAGTTTAGCACACATTTTTTTGATATTAAAGGCTATAGCAAAGAAAGCAAAGTCCATTGTAACCTTGTCTTCTCCCACATGCCGGAATCTTCTGTATGCCATGTTGTATTTCATTTGTCCAAACACAGCCTCTGGTTCTATACACCTCCTGCCTCTATGCTTGATACCTTCTTCTGAGAGCGACCTTCCCGTGCCTGCCGTTTGTATTGATTTAATCGGTGGTTGACTTCTATAATACGGTTCCCCCGAGCTTTAAAACAACTGCCACGCAAAGGGCAACCTTCGCATCTTTTTGCTTTATACCGGGCACTTTCGGTGATGTATCCGCTCGCTGTCTTGTCACGTTTGGTTCCTATACGGTTCATGTGCTGTCCCATAGGACAAACGTAATAATCCTCTTGGGCATTGTAATGGAGACTTTCGGCATGGAATGGGTTGGGAGTATAACGAGGACGCTGTTCTTTATGGAAGTAATTGTACTTGATGAAGGCTTCTATCCCATTCTCCTGCATGAACCGGTAATTTTCTTCCGAACCGTAACCGGAGTCTGCCACACAGATATTCGGTAAACGGTTATAGCGGTACTGGAAAGAGTGGAAAAAAGGTATGAGGGTCAGTGTATCGGTAGGGTTGGGAAACAGACGGAAGTCTGTGATGAATTGGTTTTCAGTACCTATTTGCAGATTATATCCGGGTTTGGTCTGCCCGTTCTTCATGGCATCTTCTTTCATGCGCATGAATGTGGCACCAGGATCGGTCTTGGAATAGGAGTTACGTTCTCCAAGGGTATCAA
>SCPO01000129.1_pt1 | contig 10521 bp, 19 predicted proteins | sample 6106821 | NCBI WGS metagenome assembly SCPO01 (sample SAMN10720448, study PRJNA508395) | human gut metagenome | isolation source: Participant 2 stool, 0 month | host: Homo sapiens | collected 2017 | reverse complement strand
TTTGCAGGTGGGGCAGCAGGAACAGCTTTTCTACAGCCAGCAGCACAAAGTAGTACAGGCCCCAGCAGATAAAGTTCCAGTTCGCGCCGTGCCAGATGCCGGTGAGCAGCTCCACGATGAACAGGTTGAGGATCTGGCGCTTCAGGCCCTTGCGGTTGCCGCCGAGAGGGATATACACATACCCCGGAACCAGCCGGAAAGGGTCATGTGCCAGCGCCGCCAGAACTCGGTGATGGATGCGGAGATATAAGGGTAGTTGAAGTTTGCGGGGAAGTCGAAGCCCAGCATCTTGCCCATGCCAATGCCCATCATGGAGTAGCCGGAAAAGTCAAAGTAGAGCTGCAGGCTGTTGGCGATGATGCCCAGCCACACCAGCGGGGTGGATGCATTGGCAAGGCCCACAAAGGTGGTGGAAGGGCTGTCCGCAACGCCGATGATGTCTGTCCACAAAGCACCGATGGCATCCGCCAGCAGCACCTTTTTGGCAAGGCCAAAGGTGAACAGGGTCATGCCCTCTTCGATCTGCTGCAGGCTGTAGCGGTGCCGGTATACGTGCAGCTGGTTAGAGACATCGCGGTATTTCACGATGGGGCCGGCGATCAGCTGAGGGAACATGACCACATAGGCACCAAAGTCGATGATATTACGCTCTGCCTTTACATCCCGGCGGTAAACATCGATGGAGTAGGAAAGGGTCTGGAAGGTGTAAAAGCTGATGCCCAGCGGCAGAGTGCCAATGCCCTGGATCTCGGCAAAGGCGGTGCCCAGCAGGGCGTTTGCGCTGCGCAACAAAGTTTGCGTATTTGAAGTAGAACAGCATCCCAAGGCTGCCAATGAGGGCCACCAGCAGAAATGTCCTGCGCAGGGCCGGCTTTTGGTCGAAGTGCTCGATGCACAGGCCGCTGATGTAGTTGATGAGGATGAGGGCCACCATGACCGGGAAAAACCGTACCTCGCCCCAGCAGTAGAACACCAGACTGCAGAGGAACAGCACGGTGTTCTTGAGCTTTGCGGGCGCAAGGTAATACAGCGCCAGCGTGATGGGCAGAAACCGGAACAGAAAGATGATGGTGCTGAAAACCAAAGCGTCAGCCTCCTTTTAGCCGAAAAAGCCGATGCCGCAAATGGCACCGGCCTTGGGTGGATCCAGATTCAGTCTGCCAGTGCGCTGTCCACGGCGCTGTCCAGATCGGCAGTGCACTCGTTGGATGCGATCACCATGACAATGGTGTTGCCCTTGAAGGCGATGACAGCGTTCTCCACGTTATCCTGCGCCTGAGCAAACTCGGCGTAGTTGCCGTAGAAGGCCACCTGATCCTGCTGGTAGGAAGCCAGCTGGTTGGCTACGTCCTCGGCCTTGCCGTCGGCAGCTTCGAGCACCAGCACCAGACCGGCATCGCCGTTGTCGTTGCTCTTCACGCCCTTGTAGCTCACCACATCATCTGCCTGCAGGCCGAAATCGTACTCAATGTTCATAGCTGCGATCTCGAACTGGTTGGAGATGGGGTCGGCTTCCAGCAGAGCATTGAAAACACCGTCCAGTGCATCAGAGCCGTTCTCGGCAGCATTGTCCACAACAGCGGATGCGGCGGCGCTGGAAGCGGGAGATTCCGCAGCAGCGGTGGAAACGGAGGAGGGAGCGGCCGAAGAGCTGGCGGAACCGCCGCAGCCGGTAAGAGCGACAGCAGCCAGCGCACCGGTGAGAGCAATTGTAAAGATTTTTGTGCGATTTATCATAAAATATTCCTTCTTTTGTTCAAAACATTTTTGCAGCTGCCCAAAGCGGTCCTGCATCAGGGCAGACTATTGTTATCTTACCATAACTGTGTGCAAAATGCAACGAAAAGCCCCTCGGTTTTACGGATTTTTAACCGGTGATCTTCTCCCCTGCAGCAAGCTTCTGCAGCACGGCAACGGCATCCTCAAAGCACAGGCCGCTCTGCTGGATCAGGGCCGCATTTTCCGGCCCCACATAGCGCCAGTGCCACGGCTGGTAGGTGATCTCGGTATCTGCTTCTGCGTTTTGGGGTACCGCAGGATGAAGCCGTATTCCACGGCATGGGCGCTCAGCCAGCGGAAGGCCTCGGTGTTTTCAAAGCCCTCGGTCAGGTCGGTGTGCTCCGGGCTGTTCAGGTCGGCAGCAAGGCCGCAGTTGTGCTCGAGTAGCCCGGCGGGTTCACGATATTTGCCGCCTGCTTTTTCGCTTCGGCTTCGCTCAGGCCCTTATTGCGGAAATACTGGGTCTTTGGTCGTAGAGGTTCTTCTGGTAGTCCACACTGCGGTAGCCGCTCTGCATCCAGATGGTCACGCCGTCCTTTGCGGCGGCGGCCTGCATGGCGAGGAACGCATCGGCGGCTTCGGTCTGCAGGGTCTTGTTCACAGCGGTGGCCGAGCCGCACGCCTTGGTGGTAAAGGTATGATCGTCCGGCATTTTGTTCGTGTGGTTCACCAGCACCATGCGGGATCATCCAGAATGGCCTGCGCCTGCCGGGCGGTCAGCAGACTGCTTTCTGCCTCTGATGCTGCCGAGGCGCTGGACGTGGAAGTTGCCGAGGCGGCAGGCACAGCGGAACGGCTGTGCAGCACGAACGAGGCCCCGCCCACGGCAATGCAGGCCACGACGGTAACGGTGAGCACGCGCCGCACGGCGGGCCGCAGATGGCGGCGGTGATGAGGATGGACAGACGGATTCATCTGGAATACCTTCTTTCCGGTGGATGTGCATAGAGTTTGCTTCCTATGGGCAAGCTATGCCCGGAGGGGAAACAATATGAAAATGACAGCACAGGAATATGCGCGCCGGGTGCGGCGCATCGGGCCGCACTCGCCCTTGGGGCTGGACTGCCTGTGGGCTTTTGGCGTGGGCGGCGGCATCTGCCTGCTGGGCGAAGTGCTGCGCCAGAGCTATCTTGCCATGGGCGTGGAAGCCGACCTTGCCGGCACCCTGACCAGCTGCAGCCTGATCGTGCTCTCAGCGGTGCTTACCACGCTGGGCTGGTACCAGAAGCTGGCCGCAAAGGCCGGGGCCGGGTCGCTGGTGCCCATCACAGGCTTTGCCAATGCGGTGGTCAGCGCGGCCATCGAGTTCAAGGCCGAGGGCCGGGTGCTGGGTACCGGGGCCAAGATGTTCACCATTGCCGGGCCGGTGATCGTGTACGGCACGCTGGCGGCGGTGGTGTACGGCGCGGTGCTGTGGGTGCTGGGCATGGCGGGTGTGCCTGTGCTGTCATAAACACGGGCAAGTGTGCCGTAAGATTGCAGCATGATGTTATTATACAACATTTTATGGAACGTTTTTCATCTATTTTCCACGAAGGAGAAATTTTGCCTATGACGGTCCGGTGCGGGGATACCCTGCTGTTCCAGACACTGCCGGTGATCGCTGCGGGTGCAGCGGTGGGCTGCAAAAAGAGAGCGGCCCGCTGGCGGCAGAGTTCGACGAGCTGAGCGCAGACAACCGCTTTGGCCAGTCCAGCTGGGAAGCTGCGGAAAAATACCTGCAGCTGCGCGCCGCGCGGCTGTGCCTGCAAAAGGCGGCGCTTCCGCAGGAAAAGGTGCAGCTGGCCCTTGCCGGGGATCTGCAGGCCCAGTGCACGGCATCCAGCTATGCCATGCGGGAGCTGGGCGTGCCCTTTGCCGGGCTGTTCGGGGCCTGCAGCACCATGGCCGAGGGCCTTGCGCTGGGCGCTGCTCTGTGCGAGGGCGGTGCTGCGCGCAATCTGCTGGCCATGGCTTCCAGCCACTTCTGCGCGGCAGAGCGGCAGTTCCGCACGCCGCTGAGCTACGGCGCGGTGCACGCCCACGGCCCAGTGGACTGCCACCGCTGCCGGATGCTGCCTTTTGCAGCCGCAGGGCGAAGGCGTTGGCATTGCCGCTGCCACCTTTGGCCGTGTGCAGGATTATCAGGTAAAGGACATCAACAATATGGGGGCTGCCATGGCCCCGGCAGCGGCTTCCACCCTGCTGCATTATTTTAAGGATACCGGCACCGAACCGCAGGATTTCGACTGCATCTATACCGGCGACCTTGGGCAGGTGGGCAGTCAGCTGCTGCGGGGCTGCTGGCCGCAGAAGGCTTGTTGATCAAAACCATGTAGACTGCGGGTGCATCCTGTTCGATGCAAACGAGCAGAGCGTAAAGAGCGGCGGCTCCGGCCCGGCTGCGCGGCGGTGCTGTGCGGGCACATCCTGCCGCGCCTGCGCCGGGGCAGCCAGAAGCGGGTGCTGTTCACAGCCACCGGGGCCCTGATGAGCCAGACCACCTTTTTGCAGAAGGAGACCATCCCGGCGGTGGCGCATCTGGTGGAGCTGCGTGCGCCGGAAAAGGAGAAGTAAGATGAACTATTTCTGGGCTTTCTGTGTGGGCGGGGCCATCTGCGTGGCGGGACAGTTGCTCATCGACCTGACCGGCCTGACCCCGGCCCGCATCCTGACCGGATATGTGGTGGCGGGCGTGGTGCTTTCGGCCATTGGGTGGTATGCCCCGCTGGCCGAGTTTGCCGGGTGCGGGGCCACGGTTCCCCTGCTGGGCTTCGGCCATCTGCTGGCAAAGGGCGTGCGCACTGCGCTGCAGGAAGAAGGTGCTGTGGGCATCCTCACCGGCGGGCTGACCGCCGCTGCGGCCGGTGTTACCACCAGCCTTGTGTGCGGCGTGGTGTGCAGCTGGGTGGGCAAAAGTCACGACCAGAACTGAAGAAGAAATACACCAGAACATTGTCACTTTGTCCGCCACCCTTCGCCCTGTTTTTACAACGCACTGCGGTAAATTGTGCACAACAGGAGGTGATGCGGATGAAGCACCGCTGGACGACCCTTTGTGGGAGCTTTGGGCTGCACAGGCCTTGTGCGCGGTGGCAGCCCTGCCGCCGGGCAGTGCGTTCCATACATGCCCGGCACTGGCGCTGCCGGGCTGGCCCTTGCGGCGGCGGTGCCCACGGCATGGGCTGCGTGCGCTGCTGGCCGAGCCGCCCGACGGCCTGCCGCCGGAGCAGCTTCTGGTGCAGGTGCCGGGGTTCGATTTTGCCACCCTGTGCGATTTTGAGCGGCCTGCTGCCGTGCCCTGAAAGCGGGCAAAACAAAACCCCTGTGCCGGGAACCCGGTACAGAGGTTTTGTTCGTCAATCAGAAAGCGATCAAGCGTTCTTGTTAGCACGCTTTGCCATACGGCTGATCTTGCGGCTGGCGGTGTTCTTTTGATGACACCCTTAGCGCGAGCCTTGTCGATCGCGGAAACAGCAGCCAGGACGGTTGCGTCCTTGTCAGCGGCATTCGCATCGATGGCAGCGTCTGCCTTCTTGACGACTGTTTTCAGGTTGGTCTTAATGGCCTTGTTGTGAGCCTGCTCTGCAGCAGCCTGCACGACGCGGTCCTTCTGAGATTTGATGTTAGGCATTCGTTCCACCTCCTTGGCTACCTATAACAGCGCACCCTATGATACCATATTTCGCGTACCAGCGCAAGCGTTTTGATTTTTGTTTAGAAAAGTTTTATTTTTCCATACTTTCTGCGCAGAGGGGCATTTGGCCCCAAAACAGGCAGGAGGAGCAGAAAAATGCGTTTTACCGATATGGCAGACGAGATGTTTGGCGCGGCACAGGGGCGCTGCCTGCCGGGTAAGGCTTGCCACAGCAAAGCGCGGCGGGGTCACAATAACGCGGGTGGAGATCGCGCGCGAAGGGCTGGCGAAGCCCCGCGGACGGTATGTCACGCTGGAAATGCCCAGCGTCAGCGTGCTGGACGAGCGGGACGCTGCGGTGATCGAGACCTGTGCGGCAGAACTGCGCGCCCTGCTGCCGCCGGAAGGGCCGGTGTTGGTGCTGGGCATCGGGAACCGGCGGGTCACGGCGGATGCCCTCGGCCCGCGCACGGCGCAGAAGATTTTAGTCACCATGGGGCCGCAGCACACGCTGCCGGTAAAGGCATCCGGCCGGTGGCCGCCATTGCGCCGGTGTCGGCCTCCACCGGGCTGACTCTGCGCCAGCTGGCCGGGGCCATGGTGGAAGCGGTGCGGCCGGCGGCCCTGATCTGCGTGGACAGCCTTTGCAGTGCCGAGGGCGCGCGGCTGGGCCGCAGCGTGCAGTTCTCCGACACCGTGCTGTACCCGGCGCAGGCGGATCATGCAAAGCATCTGACGCGGCAGCGCTGGGCGTGCCGGTGATCGCGGCGGGCATCCCCACCTTGATGGATTCGGACGAAGGAGCAGATCTTGTGGTCACGCCCCGGGCGCTGGACAGCGTGATCGCCCACGGCTCGGCTCTTCTGGCCGGTGCCATCAACCGGGCCTTGCAGCCAAGGCTCAGCGTGGCGCAGCTGTTCTGGCTGGCGGGGTAACACCGGTGGGCCGGAAGGGAGGTTATTTTATGCGCAGCAAAGCACTGCCGCCCGCCCGGGCGCAGGGGCATATCGTGCCGTTTCTGGAAGCGGCTGCTCTGTTTGCCGCACTGTGCATCTTTGCCCGCACGGCGGCACTGATGCTGGCTGCGGCCATTACTGCACCGCTGCCAATGGCCGAAACTCTTTCTGGCTGGGGCGGCAGTCCGCACAGGAGCAGCCCGCATCATCTGTGCAGGTGGAAGCCTCACCGGACAGCACACCGGAAGCGGCGGCATCTCTGCCGCAGGCCGTGCAGGCACTGACCGGGAACATTGAGGACTACCTTGTGCCGCTGCTGGCGAGGAAGCCCGCCCGGCGGATGCGGGTACTGTCATTGAAAAATTATCCGCAGGGCAGCGGCGAAAAGTACTCCTTCGCGGGCGGGCAGCATCAAAACAATACCCGGCAGACGGCGGCAGACATTGCGGCGGAGATCGAGAATCCGCTGCCATTTGCCATTGAGCCGAAGAGCCCCGACCCGCAGGTGCTGGTGATGCACACTCACGCCACCGAGGACTACCGCCTTCGGCCGGGCTGTGGTTTGCCCCCGGCGATGGTGCCCGCAGCACCGACTGCAGCGTGAAATGCGGCAGGCATCAACACCCTGCACGACGAGACCCTGAACGACTACCCCAGCTACACCGGCAGCTATGCCAACAGCCGGGCCGTGGTGCAGCAGTATCTGGCCCGGTATCCCAGCATCAAGGTGGTGCTGGATGTCCACCGGGACGCCATCGAGACGGAAAGCGGCAGCCGCTATGCCCCGGTGTGCACGGTGGACGGGCGGCAGGCCGCACAGGTCATGATCATCTGCGGGTGCGACAACGGCACCACCGTTCAGCTGCCGGGCTGGCGGCAGAATCTGCTTTGCCGCTGCGTGGGAGCGCAGCATGGAAGGAATGTACCCCGGTTTTACCCGGCCGGTGCTGTTCAGCTACCGGTTATACAATCAGGATCTGACCACCGGCAGCCTGCTCATTGAGATCGGCGGGCACGGCAATAACCTGAACGAGGCTCTTTATGCCGGGCAGCTGGCGGCAAAGGGCCTTGCTGCCGCATTGCTGGGCGGTGCTTGACAAAACGCCGCCAAAGTGCTATTTTTTAAAGGTCAAATGCAAAGATCGGGAAAGGGCCGTCCGGCCCAGAGAGTGCGGCACAGCTGAGAGCCGCGCCCGCACGCCGCGTGAACGAACACCCGGAGCAGCAAACTGAACATGGCAGCTGCCATTGTAGGTGCGCCGCAGGCCCTGCGTTACAGGGCAGCGCTTTTATTGAGCGCGTGAGCGACCGGACACTTCCGGTAATTCAGGTGGCACCGCGGACATTACAAGACAGCTTGTTCGCCCTGAACTTTCAGGGAGAACAAAGCTGTCTTTTCATTTTATATCGAAAGGGAGAACAAACACTATGGAACGCACTGAGATCGTTTCGCTGTTAAAAACACCCCGCCGACGGCACCGAGATCACCGTCTGCGGCTGGGCAAAGAACATCCGCGACTCCAAGAACATCGGCTTCATCGCCCTGTCGGACGGCGGCTGCTTCAAAACCCTGCAGGTCGTGCTGGAAGCAGGCAAGCTGGCAAACTACGATGAGGTGATCCACACCGGTTTGTACAGCAGCCTGCGCGTCAAGGGCAAGCTGGTGCTCACCCCGCAGGCAAAGCAGCCCTTTGAGCTGAATGCCGACAGTGTGGAGATCCTGGGCGACTGCCCGGCGGACGAGTATCCGCTGCAGAAAAGAAGATGAGCATGGAATATCTGCGCACCATGCCCACCCTGCGCCCCGCACCAACACCTTCAACGCCGCTTTCCGCGCGCAGCGCCGCTGCCTACGCCATCCACAAGTTCTTCCAGGAGAACGGCTTCGTTTACTCTCACTCTCCGCTGCTCACCTCTTCCGACTGTGAGGGCGCCGGTGAAATGTTCCGCGTGACCACCCTCGACCTTGAGAATGTGCCCAAGAACGAGGACGGCACCGTGGATTACACCCAGGACTTCTTCGAGAAGCCAGTCAACCTGACCGTTTCCGGCCAGCTGGAAGCCGAGGCCATGGCTATGGCATTCGGCAAGGTGTATACCTTCGGCCCCACCTTCCGTGCCGAGAAGAGCTTCACCACCCGTCACGCCGCCGAGTTCTGGATGATCGAGCCGGAGATGGCATTCTGCGATCTGTCCGGCTACCTGGACACCGCCGAGGCCATGACCAAGTACGTCATCCGCTACGTGCTGGACAACTGCCCGGATGAAATGGCCTTCTTCAACCAGTTCATCGACAAGGGCCTGATCGAGCGCCTGGAGCTGGTGGCAAACAGCGAGTTCGGCCGCATCACCTACACTGAGGCCATCGAGATCCTGAAGGAGAACAACAAGAAGTTCCAGTTCCCTGTGGAGTGGGGCGTGGACATCCAGACCGAGCACGAGCGCTACCTGACCGAGGTGGTGTTCAAAAGCCTGTGTTCGTCACCGACTACCCGAAGGAGATCAAGAGCTTCTACATGAAGCAGAACCCGGACGGCAAGACCGTGGCAGCCGCAGATATGCTGGTGCCCGGCATCGGCGAGCTGATCGGCGGCAGCCAGCGTGAAGAGAACTACGACAAGCTGGTGGCCCGCATGGACGAGCTGGGCATGGACAAGACCAACTACGACTGGTACCTGAACCTGCGCAAGTTCGGCGGCGTGGAGCACGCCGGCTACGGCTTGGGCTTCGAGCGCATGATCATGTACCTCACGGGCATCCAGAACATCCGTGACGTGCTCTTCCCCGCACCGCTTACGGTTTCTGATTCTGAGAACGATTGGAAATTGCCTCCGCGTTGCTCTGGCAATGACAGCGGAAGAATTATTTTAATAGCGCAATCCCGGAAAGTCTGCGGACTTTCCGGGATTGCATTTTCACGGAAAGGTCGGTGCGGCTAGCAGGTTTTGCTATAGCGCAGTTGCTGCCGGTTGGGACTCCATCTGTGAAAGGTGTTTGAGCGGCCCGCAGGCCGCGACAAACACGACTATAAAATATAGTTCCGCTATTTATGCCCAGAGCATCGCGGAGGGCATTATAAATAGTGACCCGCCCTTAACTTTCAACAAGGAGCACAAAACAAGTGGAGAACATTTCCTCTGCCCTGCTGGACTGGTTTTACAAAAACCACCGCATCCTGCCCTTCCGCACCGACCCCAGCCCCTACCATGTGTGGCTCAGCGAGATCATGCTGCAGCAGACCCGGGTCTCGGCGGCACTGCCCTACTACGAACGCTTCCTCGCCGCCCTGCCGGACATTCCGGCCCTTGCCGCCTGCGAAGAGGAAAAGCTGCACAAGCTCTGGGAGGGTCTTGGCTACTACAGCCGGGTGCGCAACCTGCAAAAGGCTGCACGCATCGTCTGCGAGCAGTACGGCGGACAGCTGCCCGCCGACTATGATGCCCTGCGGCCCTGCCCGGCATCGGGGACTACACGGCGGGAGCCGTTGCGTCCATCAGCTTCGGCATCCCGGTGCCCGCCGTGGACGGCAATGTGCTGCGGGTGTTTTCCCGCCTGTACAACGACCCTGCCGTCGTCACCGAACCGGCGGTGAAAAAGGCCTTTACGGCCCGAGTCATGGAGCACCAGCCGCCGTATGCGCCCGGCGACTACAATCAGGCCCTTATGGAGCTGGGAGCGCTGGTCTGCGTGCCGAACGGTGCGCCTCTGTGCGAAAATGCCCGCTCGCCCACCTGTGCGCCGCTCGTGCTGCGGGCACTGCATTGAGCTGCCCGCAAAGCAGCGCCCAAGCCCCGCAGACTGCAGCCTGTGACGCTGGCCCTGCTGGAAAGCCCGGCAGGCTTCCTTTTGCAGCAGCGGCCCCAAAAGGGCCTGCTTGCCGGGCTGTGGCAGCCGGTACTGTGGGAGGGTGAAGCCCTTGCAGCCGGAGAGGTCCTTGCCCGCCTGCAGGCCATGGGACTGGATACCGGCACCGCCGCGCCGGAAGCGCTGCCCGCTGCAAAGCACATCTTCAGCCACATCGAGTGGCATATGAACGGCATCCTGCTGCATGTGCCCGCCCAACATGCCCGGCAGGCTGCGTCTGGGCCAGCCGGGAAGCTTTGCAGGCGGAGTATACGCTGCCCGGTGCGTTTAAGTCATATAAAGCTTATGGTATGAAATCTTTGGCCT
>SCPO01000689.1_pt1 | contig 10541 bp, 17 predicted proteins | sample 6106821 | NCBI WGS metagenome assembly SCPO01 (sample SAMN10720448, study PRJNA508395) | human gut metagenome | isolation source: Participant 2 stool, 0 month | host: Homo sapiens | collected 2017 | reverse complement strand
GATTTTTCATCGGCCACATCCAACAGCTTGTCGGCGGCAGTTGGATTTTTCAACAAGGTCGATATAGTCGTAGGCGTTCGTCATATCACGCTCGGCGGCTGGTTACATGAATGTTGTATTTCATCTGCGCTCCCTGCGGTGGCGCAAATCAGCCATAACATCGGCAAAGGGGCGTGTGTTCCCAGCGTCAAGTCGGCAAGGCCCTCGCAGCTCTGTACAGTTCAATGCGGCCCGCCATTTCCTCATAGGTTTCCATGCTCATAACGGCAAGGTCGCCCTTACCGTTTTTGTAATAAAGACCGGCTCGTTGTAGGGCATGGCGAAGTAAGAGGAAATGTCATTTGTAGTTGTTCCTCAAATCTGCGCTGGAACGAATGTTCGGCATAGATAGCACCTCTCTTTCATACAGAAATTATATCATAATTTGTGTATGAAAACAAGTAGGAGTTTTAGTTGAAGGTAACAGTCCAGTAGGTATACTGCCCCTCGGCGGTGGAGCAAAACCAACAGGCCACACCCATGCTCGTAAAGCTGGCGTTGGTGATGTTGGTATAGTGGGCAGGACTGTTCTGCCAATAGCTGCATACGCTGCTGGCCGAGCCGATAGGACCGGCTGCGCAGATTTCGCTGCGGGTGGTCATGCCGCTGTGGTCGAACGCACCGCCCGCGACAAAACTTTCGCAGCGGGCATCTGCCGCCGCGCTCAATCCGCCGTCCATTGCCAGCGGGGAAAGTCCCGCCGCCGCACGGATGGCGTTGATGTTCTCCTGCACGGCCCAGTATGCGCTGTCGCTGCTGTCGATGCTCCACCATTGCTCCGTACCGGCTGCAAGGTCGAACGGCACCGCACCATAACTCATACTAACCTGTGCCGGGTGACGGCTACGGTTTCCTCCACCGGGGCTTGCGTGGGTTCTGCGGCGGGGACTGCCGTAGGCTCTGCTGTCGGCGCGGGCGTGGGGGCCTGTGTCGGTTCGGGTGTCGGCTCAGGGTTGCTGTCTGCGCAGGTTCGGCAGTTGCAGCAGCTTCCACCGGCTGCGCAGTTTCTTCGGTGGCCGGTGAGATTTCCACCAGTGCAGCCGGTTCAGCCGCAAGAGTTTCATCCGCTGCCGCTGCACACCCGGACAGCGTCAATACTATGCCCAATGCAACAATAGATTTTTTCATAAAAACTACTCCTTTCATCCTTGGGGTGGTCGCGTATACGATTGGTCTTTCTGCCTTTAATCATAAAATTTATCGTTCCTCCTGTCCACGCTGTCGATTGTCGGTCTGACACTGTTGTTCCGGCTCGGTGTCGGTCACAATGTCTTTGTCGTTCATGTTCAGCAGTCCCTCCAGCACCGCAAGACGCTTACTCTTTTCAGTCAGTTCCGTCGCCTGTGGAAATGTCCGCTTGACTTCTTCCTCGGCGCTGGCAAGCTGCTGTTCCAACTGGATTTGCATATTGCGGGTCTTTTCAATGATCGGTTCAATACCATTTGCCAAATTGGAAAGGCGTGTCAGATTGCCTAGCACATCAGCTCCCAGCTGAGTGCTATATGTACCAGAGCCAGCCAATCTTGCATGGTATTCGTTGCCAAAGGCAGATGTTGGATTTGCAGTTCCATACCCTTGAAATACCCGATAGGTACGGGCTTTCGCTATTCAGTGCCAAGCCCAGCAGACCTAACAGGGCTTTCCCCGCGTTCTTTTCGTAGTAAACTTTCTTTCCAACTGGATACAGAAAACATCTTTGCCATCCGCATCCACTACGGAGTGTTCCTTTACGGTGGCGGCGTCTACCGTGGCATTTTCAATCTGTTCTTTGCATTTTCGGATTTCAGCCGGGAAGCCGATGGCAATTTTATTTTCCAGTTCATACCGCTGGCTGTCATGGGCAGCTTTCAGTGTTTTAAGACGGGTCAACTGCGTCCAAGTCCATCTTTTCCTGGATAAGCGGAGTGCCAGCCGCCAATGCCTTTACCTCGGCGTAGGACAGTGCGGCCTCGTCCATATCATCGCAGCTGCGAGCCGGAGATTTTGAGGTCATGATCTGTCCGATGAATTTTGCTTATTTTCGATAAGCTGCCATGAGTAGGCATCAAATGTACCTTCGGTGACATAACGGAAAACATAGACCTCCTTATTTTCATTGCCCTGTCGTAATATTCTGCCCTCACGCTGCTCAATATCAGATGGCCGCCACGGTACATCCAGATGGTGCAGCGCCACAAGACGCTGTTGCACATTGGTGCCCGCTCCATTTTGGTGGTGCTGCCCATCAGCACGCGAACTGCACCGCTGCGAACTTTTCCGAAAAGTTCCGTCTTGCGGGCATCGGTGTTCGCTTCATGGATGAAGGCAATTTCTGTTTCGGGATTCCGCGTTCGATCAGCTTTGCTTTCATGTCATCGTAGACATTGAAAACGCCCGCCTTGGGCGTGGACAGATCGCAGAAAACAAGCTGCGCACTGCGTTGAGGCATGGTCTGCTCCCATATCTCAAAAATTTGCCCACACAGATATTGACCTTGCTGTCAGGATCATCGGGCAAGTCGGTCGATCAAGCGCTGATCCAGCGCCAATTTGGTCCGTCGTTGGTGATTTTCAGCATATTGTCCTCATAGGGCTTTACCATTTTATTGCGGATTTTGTCGGCCCGTTCGCCCAATTCCGCTACCATCTGTTTTGTATTTCAGAGGGTTTGAGCTGGATGTTGTCGGCTTGCCGCCCAAAGGGCAGGGACAGGTAATTTCAGCATATCTGCTGTTTGAATGTCAGCGCATTCTTTGAACATTGCCATAAGTTCCGGCAGATTGAAAAACGAGCAAAGCGTGTTTTGTGCGGTAGCCGGTTCCCTCCGGCGCAAGTTCGATGGCTGTGACGGTTTCGCCAAAGGTGGCCGCCCAACTATCAAAGTTTGCAAGGCCGTTGCGTTCCAAGGTGTACTGCTGCAAATAGCGCTGCATGGTATACAGCTCGGTCATGCTGTTGGAAATGGGGTGCCCGTGGCAAACGTTACGCCCGCGCCCCGGTGATTTCATCAAGGTACTGGCACTTCATAAACAGGTCACTGGCCTTCTGGCTCTCGGTAGTGCTGATACCCGCGATGTTGTGCATCTTTGTAACGGTCATGAGGTTCTTGAAATTGTGTGCTTCATCGACCATGAGGGAGTCTGCCAGTTCCTCACAAGTCACCACATCATCCCGTTTAGGGGCGTCCAGTAAATTTGACAGCTTGGTTTTCAACTGCTTTTTCTTACTTTCCAACTGCTTGACGGTCAGACGGCTGTCGCTGTTGTCCATGCTCTCCAACTGCATCTCCAGTTCGTCAATTTGCTTGCGGATAAACTCGGCTTTTCTGGCATCGGAAAGTGGAATCTTTCAAACTGGCTGTGACCGATTACCACAATGTCATAGTTGCCGGTGGCGATTTTGGCACAAAACCGTTTACGGTTTGACTTTTCAAAATCGCGCTGCGTTGTCACCAAAATGTTTGCATTGGGGTATAGCTTCAGCGCTTCACTGGCAAATTGGCCTGTCAGATGATTTGGCACGGCAACAAGCGTTTTACTGCACAGGCCCAGCCGCTTTTTTCCATTGCGGCGGCAACCATTTCGTAAGTTTTACCCGCGCCAACCACATGGGCCAGCAAGGTGTTGTGGCCGTACAGGATGTGGGCAATGGCATTGCGCTGGTGGGACCGCAGTGCGATTTCCGGTTCATGCCGAAAAACTGGATGTGGCTGGCGTCGTACTCACGGGGCGGATGCAGTTGAACTTTTCATTGTACAGCGCCACCAAGCTTTCCCGGCGCTCACGGTCCTGAAAATCCAGTCTTTAAAAAGCATCTTCTATCATCCGTTGCTTGGCCTGTGCTTCTTCGGTGGCAGGACCATTGAGTTTATGCTGCTCCTTGCCGTTTTCGTCATAGATTGTATCGTAAATTTTGGTGGCCCGCAGATTGAGTGCGTTCTCCAACAAATGATAGCCGTTGATACGTTTTGTGCCGTAGGTGTTCGTGACGCGGATATTATCGTTGCCCTGGCTCTTGTTGGAAATATACCAGTTATTCAGATATTCATTGTAACGGACAGCTATTTTCTGTTCGCGGTAGGTTGACTGAAAAAGTTCATCGGCAAACCGCTTGATGATTTCCGGCCCGATCCATGTGACACCCACCGAACCGTTATTTCGCCCGCCGTCAAGTCCTTGGGCTGCACCTGTTCCAACGCTTCTACATTGATGCGGAATGCCGGGTCTTGGTCGGCGGCAACATGAGCAATACGCAGCTTTTCGCGCACATTGCCGGATAAATACTCGTCCGCCATAAGGTAAACAGGGCTGCCGTCCTCCTGTTTGCGGAAAGGCTCTACAAAAATAACGCCCGCCAGTTCCTTAGCAAGCGTTGCTTCATCTTTCCCGGTAAGGTGCATCATGTAAGGCATATCGACCTTGGCACGTTCCCCGATGCTCAGTGCCAGAGCGTCCGATGCCGTGTCGGCGTGGTCTGGTATCTGTGCAGAGCGGATAGTCCTTTTGGTGAACATATCCGACTTGCTGATAAAGTTTCCTTTTTCATCGACATTTTCAAGTGAACACAGCAAATAGCTGCTGTCATCCCGGAAAGACAACTCCGCGCTGCGGCTGTTGATTAGGCCGTGCTTGCCGCGGAAGGCATCATACTGGCGGTTAAGCTGGGCTTGCAGACGGCGGATTTCCTCGTCCGGCAAGTCCTGCAACTGCGCATCGATCAGAGCGCGGGTGGTATCGCGCAGTTCCACCAGTTTGCGGATACGCTCGGCAGATGCTGCGTTGGGATTACACTCCCGCATGACTGCGCCTTCGCGGTAATAGATTTTATCGTCCTTTACCGTGTAGCTGAAATTACGCAAAAAGGGGTCGGCATCAATGTACTTTGGTGTCCTCGCCGCTTTCTTCCTGCACAGAGATTTCGGCTTTTGTCAGCGTGGCGGTCAAGTGCTGCATGGCAGTGTCGATTTGCGTTTCCAACAACGGCTTTCCGAAACGGTCCACCGCATCGGGATCTATCGGCTGACAGGTGGGAGTCGGGCCATACGGACCGGAGACTATCTCCATCCTGCCGCAAATCATTTCAGGGTGCTCCACAAAGTAGCGGTTCATGGTAATGCCGTTGGCATCTTCTGCAAGGTGCAGCCAAGGCTCGTCCTGCTGGCGCAGCGTATCGCGCTTTTGCAGAAAAATTACATCCGTCATAATTTTAGTGCCGCTGCCCTTGAACGCATTGTTGGGCAAGCGCACCGCACCGATGAGGTCGCAGCGCTCGGCAATGTACTTGCGGGCGCGGTCATCCTTTTTGTCCAATGTGCCGCTGGAGGTGATGAACGCCATGATGCCGCCGGTGCGCAGCTTGTCGATGCTCTTGGCAAAGAAATAGTCGTGAATGGGAAAATGCAGCCGGTTATACTGCGGGTCATTGACTTGGAAATTGCCGAACGGCACATTACCTATTACGCAGTCAAAATAGTTGTCGGGGAGAAGCGCATTTTCATAGCCGGTCACTTGGATATTGGCCTTTGATATAGCTGCTTGGAGATGCGGCCTGTGATGCTGTCCAATTCTACGCCGTAGAATTGGGCGTCACTGCTGCCAAAATGTCCGTGTGCGAGAAATGCGCCTGTGCCCATGCTGGGTTCTAGGATTTTTCCGCCCTTTACCCCGAAGCGCTCCAGTGCACGGTAGATGGGGTGGATAATGGTGGCAGGGGTATAAAACGCCGTCAGGGTGCTGCTGCGGGCAGCTTCATACTCAGATTCAGACAATGCTGCTTTCAGCTGGCTGTACTCGTTCGACCATGCACTTTTGTTCGGGTCGAACGCATCCGAAAGCCCGCCCCAGCCCGTGTACTGCGCTAAAATTTTCTGCTCATCCTCAAAAGGGCTGCCGCCGTTCGCTACGCGCTGCTCAATTTCTTTCAGCTTTTGGATAGCGGCACTATTGGCTGCAAATTTTCGCGCGGTGCTGTCGGCAGGTTATCCAGATAAGGGGCTTCATAGGTAATGGGTTCGCGGTGGTAGGGTTCATCTTCTGCCGAAAGCCGTTCTGCGTCCGCCATAACCTGGCCACAAAGGGGCTGGGTTCTTCGATGACTTCGCCCACGATGGGTTCGGCAGTTTCTTCCGGCTGCTCTTGGCGGCTTGAACTTCCGGGGCGGATAGTGCTGCATTTTTGGGGTTGGCAGCAAGCCGCGCAAACTCCTCGTGGCTGACGGCACGGCCTACCAGCGGGAAACTTTCATCCCGCAGATGAATGTTTTCCCGCCGATTTCCTCCACGGTAAAGGGTCAGGCATCTTCCAGATAAACCGTGCTGCCGATAGTTACAGGCGATTTTCGACTTTTCTTGTAGTCGGATGATGCTTTTCAAACTCTGCTTCGGCGGTATTGATAAAATCCGAGAAAGCGCTGTTTTCAATGCCCTGCACAGCAAGCTCGTGGTTATCTTGGAAGTAGTCGATATGGACAATGTTACCGTCAACCTCATAGCGGATTTCGTTCCGCAGAAGATTGGCATACACTTGGATTTCGTGCTCATCGTCCTCGGTGGTAGAGTAAGCAAACTCCACGCGGGTCAAGTCGGAGAAATTCGGCTCGTTTAGCCCCTCATTCTCGCAGAAATCCGCGATGGCGTGTTTTGCATGGTCAGGGCGGCAATCGTTGCTGCGCGGGCGGCTTGCTGTTCTGCTGCCCATGCCTGATAGGGGGTTTTCGGCATCGGTCAGATACTGGTCGTTGTAAACCAAAAGCCGCAGGCGCTGGGCAACCTCTTTCCACTTCAAAACGCGGCGATACTCACCGTCCTCTGTACGTCGGGTGATTTCAAGATTTTTGCCCATGTGGTCAAGAAAGCCGTGCCCACCATCACGGAAGATCCATGTGCCGCCGCCGATGCCGTATTCTTTTTCAGCCAGCGGGCTTGATCTTCTTCGATAGGAAGTACCTGTGCAGAGAGATATTGCTGAATGCGAAATTTGCTATCTTCAAACCCGCCGCCTTTGCACAGTGCATCGGTAATGTCCTGCTCCGTAATGTACTTGCCGGATGCGTCAATGATGGGCTTGTTCCACTTTTTGGCTTCTGCCGCAAGGTCGATATTTTGCTTGCTGCTCATGGCTCGGCAGCCCTGCCTTTTCAGAATCTTCGGGAGTAAGAGTAAGCTGCTCCATCTGCTGCGGCACGGGTGTAGCCTTGATGGGAACCATCAGACGCCCTTCCTCGATAAGGTCAGCAATCTTTGCGGCAACAGCATCCCATGTCAGATTGACCTGCGCTGTTTTGGTAAGATAGTTGCCCTCCCAAAGTTCAAGGTACATATCATGCCGGATAAAACCAACGGTATGGTCATCCACGAACAAATATGTATAAATTTGCTTGTAACAGTGCTTGTGCGCGCGCTGCGCTCGCAAGGTCGGATGCTCATTGAAATATTCCAGAATAGCCGCATTGTCGGTACGGCTGGAGGATTCTTTCGCCAGCAAGCCTAGAATCAGTTCATCGCTCAGCGGCGGCAAATCAGAAATGGTACAGAAAAGCGGAGGGCGTTGTATCGCTCTCCGCTTGGGGTTCTTGTATTACAGGCTGTAAATCTGCTGCATCGCCAGTTCCTCGGCGTGGCTCTGCAAGGCGTTCATCCACTGCGTCCAGCCCATCGGGTCTGTCTGCCGGTTCGGGCGGTGCTCTGCTGCATCAGCGTCTGCATCGTCTGCTCGATTTGCCGGTGTACTGCGTTGTCCATCTCCGCCAGATGCGGGTACAGCGTTCCTCCAACAGCATCTCGTCGAACACCATCGGCGCGTTCTCCTGCAAGAATTTCCGGCGCAGGCTGCCGTACTTTGCCGATTTCCGGCATCGGCGGCTCGTTCAGCGTCAGCGCCGGGATTTGGTAGCCGTTCACCATCATGTACTCCATTGTTGACCTCCTTTGGTGTTATTGGTTTCTTCCTGTTTGTCACCATAATAGCGGACTTTTTCGGCGCGTGCAACACTGTCGATTTCTCTCGTGATGCTGCCGATCTGCTGCATGAGAGGCCGTGCCGCCTGTTGGCAAGCGCTGCCCAAACACAGAGTGATGCGGTTTGTATCAAACTGGTTCACAGACTCAAGGGCAGACAGGTCCAGCCGCGCAGTATCCACGCCGCACCGCAGCGCGGCCATATACAGACAGCTTTGGGTAATAAGCTGTAAAAATAGCTGCCGCTGTTCGTCCGGCTTGGCCCACTGTAAGCTGCTGCCGTCTATGGCTTTCCCAGTGCGGTTGTGAACATGGCGCTGCGCTGGGCAACGCAGGATGGAGAGCATGAGGAGGGCGCTCTGGATGCTGTCAGCGTGATTATCCGCTACGATTTTATCCCAAACAGGCCGCCAGTTCTGGTCTGTAATGACTCCACGGCAGCGCTTCGGGAATCTCTGCGCGGGGATGGTATCGGAAATGTCAAACAGATACCGCAGCCGGGAAGAATTGGCGCGAGTGTCAAATACCGCGATACCGTGCGCGCCGCGCTTGACCCAGCGGCCCGCATTATTATTCCAGTAAGCTATGTCGGCCACGGCTGTGGCGGTGGGGCTTTGCTCGTGAATCAAAAGCTGGTTCGGGAAACTATAATTATAAGCAATGGCCGCTGTCTGCAAAAATGCTTTCCAGCGGTCGCTGCTCTCCGTGACGGCTTGCAGTTGCTTTTTGGCAAGTGCACGGATACTTTCATATTTTGCCATTTACTACCCTCATCGTTCATAAGGTTCCGGTTCTGATTGTTTCAAATTCTCTAACTCCGGCAATAGATAATCAACCTAACGATAACCATATTCATCTACATAGAAAGCCTGTGTTTCTCTCCTGTTGTGGATCACAATAATATCACTGATGGAAACAGAACGCATCTTTTGAGCATTGGGACGTTTGCCTTGGTTATGCGCTATAAATATCTTCAGGCTCATCCCAGCGTTCCATCCGTCCACTATAAACGAGTTTATAATCCGCAGCCTTCATACGGGTTTTCGCATAAGCATAGTTTCTGAAAACGAAATTACGGTTACTGGTTTGGTATATCTCATAAGGGTAAGTCTGTCTCTTTCTTTACGAAAGCCGCCCGGCCAATAGATGTCCCGCGGCAATTCCAATGGCTTGTCCATCTTATCCGGGAACACAACCGGGGTAATCGGCATACCAACCTCAGCGGCTTTCAAGATTTCCTTTCTAAACTTGTCTACATCTGTAAAGGGAGTAACATATCCGATTATTTTTCCATCATCACTAAGATATTCGATGTAGCCAATTACGTTATCAGAATTTCCCATTTGGTTTACCTAAAAGACCCTGTACAAATTTGTACAGAGCCTTGTGTGAATACTAACGGTTTTAGGCGGGACGATTATTGCTGCGTTCGCTGCGCTTGATGCCCATGAACGGAGGAACCGAGGAACGGGTCAAGCCTTGTTCACGCGCCTTTGCAGTTGGTATTCATGCAGTGCAACGTATCCAAGAGATCCCGCATTTCTGCGTCGCACGATAGTAATTGATGCCGTATCGCTTGCATACAGCACTTAAATTGTTCAGCATTTCGATGCTTTGACATACGCTTACTTCACTTCAATGTCAATATGCTCGTTCATACGTGACCTCCTTTTATAAGATAAGTGTTAAATATAAGTGCAGCATTATCCGCGATCATCAACATAATAGGACCGCCAGACTGCTTTGAGAAAATGCGACCGCACCAAAATCACTTATATAATGTCTGGCCAATTCATCAGTTTTGCTTCAAAGGTTACAACGCCATTTTTTCCACTGTCGATAGAAAGCTGAATGCCAAAAGCAATCATCATCCGCCCAATATCGACATATTTTCGATGCGAAACCAGTGTGGGATTGCTGTCGGGGTGGCTTTCAATATATTCGATATAAACAAACATGCTCTCCGGCGTTTCCAACGATATGCACCCAAAGCAACGATTTCTCCATCCTCTGTTTTGGCTGCGTATTTCTCTAAATCCGGGTCACCGATAAACGCTTGTCCAATCCGTTTGCCAGCAGGATTTTGTACCGGCAAGTCGCGTCTGTGGCACGATCTATTTCAATGGGGATTTTTGCGTTCGGTTGCTGTTTCTGTAACAAAATATTGCAGTATCATTTTCACCCCTGATTGTATTATATCGAATTGTCATCGGAAAAATCAATAAATGATTATTGCCCACTCTTTTCCAAACAGCTAATTATCTCCATCATTTTGTATTCTGACGGAGATTTTAAGATAAATGATGGAGATGATCATCATCGTTCAAGTCTTTCCCAAAAAGACAATTTACCTCCATAGCGCTCGTCCTGTGGTCGCACTTTGGCAGCGGGCAGTTCATCGCTGCCATATCCGCGACTTGGGAGAAAAGTAGTCGGCTGTATCGGTCTGCCTGATCCTGTGATAGCCCTATGACCTTATCGCCATTTAGTCCGCAAACGAGAAAGGCCCCACGAACAGTCACGCCCTCATCATTGACCTGCCTGTTATATTTCAGCTGGCTTTGCGATTT
>SCPO01000651.1_pt1 | contig 10557 bp, 19 predicted proteins | sample 6106821 | NCBI WGS metagenome assembly SCPO01 (sample SAMN10720448, study PRJNA508395) | human gut metagenome | isolation source: Participant 2 stool, 0 month | host: Homo sapiens | collected 2017 | reverse complement strand
GAGCGCGGGGACCATGGTGCCCACGCCTGCCGACCATATCGCCAACCTGTAGGGAGTGCTTGAGATGACTGATGTGACGAAGCGCGACGCCGCGGTCGAGGGTATGTGCCCGTTGACGGGTGCGCGGATGCGGGCACCGGTGCCGGTGTTCAAGCTGCGGCCTCTGCTGACAAGTCCGTGGCGGCGATGGTGACCCGTGCTGGCGATGCCCGTGGTGCAGATTCGAGGACTGCACAAGGCGTACGGCGGCAACGAGGTCCTGCGTGGAATCGACCTGGACGTGCATCGCGGCGAGGTCGTCGTGGTGCTGGGGCCGTCGGGTTCCGGCAAGTCGACGATGCTGAGGTGCGTTAACCTGCTCGAGACGCCCACCGCGGGCTCGATCGTGGTCGAGGGTGTAGACATTACCGGGAAGGGCGTTGACATCAACAAGGTCCGCTCGACCTTGGGCATGGTGTTTCAGCAGTTCAACCTGTTTCCCGCACCTCTCGGCGAAAGAACGTGATGATCGCGCAGCAAAAGGTGCTCAAGCGCAGCCGTGAGGAGGCCGAGCGCATCGCGGTCGAGGAGCTGGGGAAGGTCGGCCTTGCCGACCGCGTGGATTTTATGCCTTCTCAGCTTTCCGGCGGTCAGCAGCAGCGCGTCGCCATAGCGCGCCCTGGCCATGAACCCGCACGTCATGCTTCGACGAGGCGACGAGTGCACTCGACCCCGAGCTCGTGCGCGACGTGTTGGCGTCATGCGCGACTTGGCTCGCGAGGGATGACCATGATCGTCGTCACGCACGAGATGCAGTTCGCCCGTGACGTCGCCGATCGCGTGGTGTTCATGGACGGGGCGTTATCGTGGAGCAAGGGACTCCCGAGCAGGTGTTCGACCATCCGCAATCGGAACGAACCAAGGATTTCCTCGGCCATATCTCGTAGGCGAACATCGATTCCGTGCATGTGCCCCGAGCGCCCGGGTACCTTTGACATAATGGGTCGGGTACTCGAGCGCTCGGAGGCTTTTCATGTTGCAGGTCATCATCTCTCCCGCAAAGCAGATGCAGGTGGCTCGTGATGGGTTTGCCCCACGTGGCATCCCGCCGCTTTCGAGAAGACCGCCCGTCATGGATGCCCTGCGCACAATCGAGCGTGAGCAGGGGCGAGGGGTTGCAAGCACTGTGGGGCGTCAACGACAAGTTGTTGGCCGAGAACTTGGAACGCCTGCATAGCTATCGAGACATTGCCGACGCGAACTTCCTTGGGGATGCGGAACTGTCTCGCCTTGTCTCTCCGCGATCTTCTCTTATGTGGGCATTCAATTCCGCAGCATGGCGCCGGACGTGCTCGACGCCGCCGCGCTCGAGTGGTTGCAGGCATCTGTGGGTGCTTTCCGCGCTCTATGGCTGCGTTCGACCGTTCGATGCTGTTCAGCCGTATCGCTTGGAGATGGGTGCCAAATTGTCCGTGGATGGGGAGAAGAATCTCTATGCGTTTTGGGGCGATTCGATCGCACGGGCCGTGTGTGCCGGGTCGGACGCGTATCCGGGCGATGTGGTCGAAATTGTGAATCTGGCCAGCGTGGAGTATTCCAAGGCGGTGCTTCCGCATCGACCTGACGGAGCACGTGAGCTCACGTGCATCTTCGGTGAGGGTTTGCGCAACGGCAGGCCAATCCAGCGTTCGACCGCGAGCAAGATCGCGCGCGGCAGCATGGTTCGTTGGATGGCGGGCGTGGAGTGCATCGCGCTGAGGAGCTTAAGCGTTTCGACGTTGGCTATACATTCGACCCCGATCTATCCCAGGGAGATGCGAAAGGGCAGACCCTTGTCTTCATGAGGGGATAGGCACGTCAGCTGGTTTGTCATCGGAATGTGTGAGAAGGCGCCTCGCGGCTCCCGGTATGAGGGGCTGCGAGGCGCCTTTCGGATGGGGCGCTGTCGTGCAAGCGGGTCCGGGCTACAAGGCGCTCTCGTAGATTTCCGGGCGTCTTCCAGGGTGAGCTTGCGGAATGTGCCAAAGCTCTTTCCGCGGTTCACGCGCAGACCGCAGATCATCTGGTCGATGTCATCTTCTGCGATACCGAGCTCGCCGGAGCGCCGAGGGCATGCCCATGGACATGAAGAAGTCCTGCAGTTCGTCGATGGTCGCTTCGACGGCGTCATGCACGCGCGCTCGGGCGTGATCTCCTCGTCGATGCCGGACAGGTCGTCCACCTCGGGGTCGATGGGTTCGATGCCGAACACCTCGGCGCCGAAGGTGAGGAAGCGCTCGGGATGGCTCTTCCACACATGGCGCATCCACGCGGGGAAGATGACGGCAAGGCCCGCGCCGTGCGTGATGCGCGGATCGACGGCCGAGACTTCATGTTCCATGCCGTGACAGGACCAGTCGCCGTCGCGCATGCCGGGGATGCCCAGACCGCAGCCTGCCAGGCCGTTATGTGCGAGCGTGCCGATCCACATGAGCTCGGCTCGCGCATCGTAGTTCTCGGGTTCGTCCATCACGATGCGGGCCGCATCGATGGCTGCGCGATGAGGCCGCAGGCGATGTTGTCGGTCGCCCACCGCGGGCTCTCCGGAGAAAAAGCGCTCCATGATGTGGGCGATCATGTCGGTCACCGCCGCCGTCTGATACGGCGGGAGGGTGAAAGGTGAGTTCGGGATCCAGGAAGGCAATCTTGGGGCGGATGAGCTCGCTGTTGCAGCCGCTCTTGAGCCCCTCGGCGTCATTGCTGATGACGCAGGAGTTGGAGGCCTCGGAGCCGGAGGCGGGGATGGTCACCACGGTCGCGATCGGCAGGCAGTGCTCGACGGTTTGCCTTTTGGACCAGAAGTCCCAGGCATCGCCGGTATAGCCCGTGGCGATTGCGATCCCTTGGCGCAGTCCATTGCCGAGCCGCCGCCGACTGGCAAGACTATGTCGACCTGCTCGCGCTCGGCGAGCGCCGCGCCCTCGCGCACGAGGGCGATCTCGGGATGGGGCGCACGCCGCCCAGTTCTACATGGGACACGCCGGCGGCGTCGAGTGCGAGGCCTTTACGCGGTCGAGCGTGCCCGTGCGGACCACGGAGCCCTGGCCGTATACGATCAGGGCGCGGCGATATCCGGCTGCCGCCAGCTCGGCGCCGACCGTATCGGTGACGCCGCGGCCGAATACGAACTTGGTGGGGGAACAGAAGGTGAAATTGTTCATGGATGTCCTTTCCTGTCGGGCTCTCCGACGCGCAGGTTCTTAAAAGCCGAGGTCCTCTCCGACGAGGATGACGTGGATGCGCCCATCGTGGCGCGAGTGGCGGGTGATGACCTCCTGGCAGCACATGCATTTCTCGGCGTGGCAGTTCGAGCAGACGCCGGCGAGTTCGCACGGGGTGCCGGTGTGTAGGCGCGCGGCGTTGAGCGGGCATGTGACGGTGCGGATGCGTTTGAGCCCCGACATCCGCCACGACTTTGTTCATACCGGCGATGACGCAGACATGCTTGGGACCATGGAGCAACAGGGCGAGGCGGTTGGCGTTGCCGTCGATGTTGACGAGTTCGCCGTCGGTGTGATGGCGTTGGTGCCCATGAAGAACCAGTCTGCGTCGACCTGCTCGCGCCACATGGCATCTTGCTCCTCAGGCGTGGTGGCCTGCGAGCGGTCGATCGCGGTGACCGTCGGCCTCCAGGGCCGCTTTGATGCCGCTTTCGGAAAACGAGACGCTTCCGCCCCAGGTGACGCTTTGGCCCGGTTCTACGGGTCGCGTGCGAGCTCGACCGCCTCTGCGGCGGTATGGCGGTAGTGGCCGGATGTTGCGAATCGCGAGTTTCTTGATGATGTGCCCGCGGTGGTGCGGCGTGCGGTCCTCTTCACATCTTCCATGCGCCTCCTCCCTCGGCGGTGGTGTGCGGTGGGGGCAGCTTGGCAGCTCATCTCCCGTAAGCCCGATCTGTTCCATTGTGGCACGACTCCGGTGCCGGTGGTGCTAGCGTTTGATGGTCAAGATGTCATCGAAGCCGATGACGGTTTTACGATCTGTATTCGCCGAAACGCAAAGTCGATGCGGGCGACGATGCCCGACACGGTGCGGTAGGTGTCCCAGTCGTAATAGGTCACGCGCAGCAGATCGCCTTTTCACCTGCATGATCGTGCGGAAAGGGCCAGGGCCTCCTCCTCGGTGAGCTCGTGGCGGGGCTCGGTGATGCGCTCCTGCTGCCGCGCGAGCTCGTAGTAGCCGAGGGCGGCGAAGGGCATGAACTGGGCCGCTCTGCTCGCCCTCGGTTTGCCGTTTGCCGTCAGCGGACCGCGCCCGCGGCCTCTTGTGCATCCATGTGATCACGCATGGTGTCCTCCCACCTGTTCGTTGCGCTCGCGCCCCGTTGCCTCGGGCGCAGGCTCCGCCCCATGACGAGTGCGTTTTTCCATACCGTCCCTTCACGTCGATGATGGCGCGCTGCAGTTCCCGTTCCCGGGCCTCTGCCTCGACGTCGGTGAAGAGGTCGATGGTGGCCAACTCCTCGGGGAGCAGGTCGCCAAAGCCGATGTTCAGCCGCTTGATGGGGCGGCGCGGGTCGACCGACTCGGCGAACAGACGCTCGAAGTATTCTTGAAGCTTGCGGCGCGAGTTCGTTCGCTCCTGCATTGCTTACCCGCGTGCGCGTATGCGCCTCCCGCCGGCCGGTCTCGTTCCATGTTCCCCGGTGAATGCCCCGCGCGCGCGCCCTCGGCGTAGAGGTCGCGTTCGCGATCGCCGTTCCGCGTGGGTTCGACGCGGTTCTCGCCTGGCCGCGGTGTGATGCGGGGATGTCCTCCGCGGTGGTGCTGCGCCGATGGCCGCAGCCGTCCACGTACGACGCGCTGCCGCTTACGTCGAGCTTCGAAGCTCGCGGACCTCGCTGCCATAGCCCACATACAGTGAGATCGAACTGGCTACCACGCCTCGTTCGACGAGCTCGAGCACCGAGGCGTCCACCATCTCGCGGAGCACGGTGAGCGCTTCGTCGTAGCTGTAGTTGCGGGAGAGCACCTGCCCGTTCACCATGGAGGTCGCCTGTGGGCGGTACGCCTGGATTTCGGCGATGGTGCAGGGTTCGATGCCGTGCGCATGGTCTATGAGGTATTCGGCGTTCACCCGAACTACGGTAGAGGATGCGCTCGTCGAGCGCGCGGCGACGCCCAGGTCGTAGACGCGGTACTTCGCAAGGCGCTCGGCGGTACCCGGACCGATCCCATATATCCGTGATGGGGCGATGGCGCCAGATATCTTGCCTGAAGCGCTCCTCGTCCAGTTCGCCGATGCCGTCATCCTCATGCTTGGCCGTGATGTCGAGTGCGACTTTCGCCAGGAAGAGGTTGGGCCCGATGCCCGCGGTCGCTGTGATGCCGGTGCGGGCGAGCACGGCGCCGCGCAGTTCATCGGCGAACTCGCGCGCTGAGGCCGTAGAGTGACAGATAGGATGTCGCGTCGATGAAGCACTCGTCGATCGAGTAGACGTGGACGTCCAGGGGGCTCACATATTCAAGGTAGATGCCGTAGATGCGCGCCGAGATCTCCATGTAGTGGCGCATACGGGGCGGGGCTGCGATGTAGTCGATGTTTTGGGGAATCTCGAAGAGACGGCAGCGGTTGCGTATGCCGAGCTTTTCATGGCGGGGCTGATCGCCAGGCAGATGGTGGTGCGGCCGCGTGAGGTGTCGGCCACGACGAGGTTTTGCGTGAACGGATCGAGCCGCGCGCGGCGCATTCGACGGAGGCGTAGAACGTCTTTAGGTCTATGCAGATGTAGGTGCGTTCACGGCCGAGTGCTCCCGCTGCCGGCTTTCCCATCGGATCCTCCCATCGAACATGTGTTCCGAACTTCTGTTCGATGATATGGTCCCGTGCGGACAGAGTCAAACGCTTCGCGTGCCTGTGGGTTTGGCGAAGGTTCGCTGCTCGTGCGCGGGCGCGGGTACAATCCCGCCATGGAATTGGCACAACATGTTCGATGGACGCGCTGCCCGGCGGAGGTTTTATGACTGAGGAGAAGCAATCGACTGGTTTGGGAGATGGCATCGCATGCATGGGCGATATCGCGCAGCGGCTGTGCGAGAACAGACGGTTCGCCATCGTGTCGGTGTGCCTGCTCGTGTTCCTCGTCCTGCTCAGCCGTGTGCTGGCGGGCGAGATCATGGCGCTCGACCGCTCGGCCATCGCGCTCATGGTTGGGCACGTGCGCGCGGCATGGCTGACCCCCATCATGGAGATGGTCTCGTTTTTGGTCACGCCGGTGCCGCTTTTCGCCTGCATATTCCCGTGACGCTCGCCGGGCGCTCACGTGGCCTGAAGGGCCTGGGCTGGTTTTGCACGGTCAACCTTGCGGGATCAACCATTCTCAACCAACTGCTGAAGTTCACGATCCAACGTCCCCCGATGTCTCCCTGCGTTTGGTCGAGATCGGCGGCTTTAGCTTTCCTTCCGGCCACTCCATGGCGGCCATGGCGTTCTTCGGGCTGTTCATCTGGCTCACCTGGCGCTACGTGCGCGATCGTCGTGCACGCGTCGGATTGACCGCGTTCTTGTGCGTGATGATTGCCGCCGTCGGGTTCTCCCGTGTGTACCTGGGTGTTCATTACGCCTCGGACGTGCTCGGCGGTTTTGCGCGTCCCTTATCTGGTTGGCGGTCTACACCAAGGTGGCCGGGCCGACGCTCGCCGCGGTGGCGAAACGCGGGCTAAAGCCCGTCTGCCAAGGCCCCGTTCGCTCATCGGCCGTTCGATGCCTTGTCCGCTGGGCGGGTACAATAGGCGTCGTGAATGACGAACAGTTCAGGAGGCTCGCATGGACGAGGTCAAGGCCGCTTGCCAGGCAACGAGTGAGATCGCGGTGAGCGACGGGTATCTGCGCATCGCCGCGGCCACGCCCAAGATCCGCGTGGGGATGTGGCTGGCAACGCCGCGGCTATTCTCGAGTGCGTCGACGCGCCGTTCGCGCCGGTGCGCGCGTGTTGCCTTGCCCGAGCTCTGCCTCACCGGTTACACCTGCGGCGATCTCTTTCACGACCGCGCCCTCCTGCGCGCAGCTGAGTCCGCGCTCGCCGGCCTGCTCGAGGACACGGCCGACACGCCGCTTCTGTTCACGGTCGGCCTGCCGGTCGCGCATCGCGAGAACGTCTACAACTGCGTCGCCGCATGCTGCGCGGGGCGTCTGCTGGGCCTCACCGTCAAACGCCACCTGCCCAACTACGGCGAGTTTTACGAGCAGCGCTGGTTCGCGGCCGCACCCATGAACGGGGGGGTTCATCCCGTTCGCCGGCCAGGACTCCGCGCCTCTTATGGGCGACATCGTCTACACCTGTTCCGACCCGGCCTCGAGGACGTGCGCATCGGCGTCGAGGTCGTGAGGACCTGTGGGTTCCCAACCCGCCCTCGGTTAACATGGCGCTTTCCGGCGGCGCGACGGTCATTCTGAACGCGAGCGCGTCGAGTGAGTCTGGGCAAGTCGGCGTACGCCGCAGCCTCGTGTCTGGTCAGAGCGCGCGCCTGTACTGCGCCTACGCCTACGCCAACGCGGGCGAGGGCGAGTCCACCACCGACCTCGTCTTTCGGGCGAGAACCTCATCGCTGAGAACGGCTCGATCGTGGCGAGCACTTCGCTGTTCTCGCGCGAGATGGCCGTGGCCGATGTGGATCTGGAGAAGCTCATGGCCGAGCGTCGGCGCTCCAACACGTGGCGCGCCGGGGGTGGTGCGTGAGCCATTTGCAGACAATCGATTTCAGCTTCACGGAGACCGGTGAGGGTGCCTTGTTGCCTGCGAGTCCGTCGAGGATGTACCGGATCGCCCATCGGTCCTGCCCACCGAGGATACGGAGCTACTGCTCAATTCCGCCCTCGATGTTGCTGCGCCCCGCACCGCGCACGCCGTTCGTGCCCACGGACCCGCGCGTCGCGCCGCGTGCGAGGGAGATCTTGACCTGCAAGCCGCCGGTCTCAAGACGCGCCTCGCCCATACCGGTACCCACTCGGCCGTCATCGGCCTGTCGGGCGGCCTCGATTCCACGCTCGCCCTGCTCGTCACGGTGCGCGCCTTCGATATGCTGGGGTGCCCCGCACGGGCGTCCATGCGGTGTCCATGCCCGGCTTCGGCACGACGGGCCGCACCAAGTCCAACGCCGAGCGCCTGGCCGAGCAGCTGGGCGTCGACTTCGCACCATCGCGATAGGCGAGGCCGTTCGCGCGCATTTCGCCGACATCGGCCATGACCCGAGCGTGACGGACGTCACCTACGAGAACGCCCAGGCCCGGGAACGCACGCAGGTCCTTATGGACCTTCCAACGAGCTCGGCGGCTTCGGATCGGCACGGCGACCTGTCCGAGCTCGCGCTCGGTTGGGCCACCTACAATGCGGATCATATGAGCATGTACGGCGTGAACGCCGGTGTGAAGACGCTCGTGCGCCATCTGGTGTCGCACGCCGCCGATTCGCTGGGCGGAGGCGGCCGCCATCCTGCGCGACATCCCGACACGCGCGTCTCGCCCGAGCTGCTGCCGCCCGGTGGCGACGGCGAGATCGCGCAGTGCACCGGGGAGCTCGTCGGCCCGTATGAACTGCACGATTTCTTCTTGTTCCACATGATGCGCTACGGTTTTGCTCCGGGCAAGATCTACCGCATGGCGTGCCGCACCTTCGCCGAGCTCGACTCGGATGGGCGCCCGCCTACGAGCCTGCGACGATCCTGTATTGGCTGCGCACGTTCTACCGCCGGTTCTTCGCCCAGCAGTTCAAGCGCAGCTGCTGCCGGACGGCCCCAAGGTCGGTTCCGTGAGCGTGAGCCCCGCGGTGATTGGCGTATGCCGAGCGATGCCTCTGCGGCTCTCTGGCTCGAGGAGGTCGACAGCCTGATCGAGGCGCCTACGTCTTTTGCCTCCCATCCGGCCGGCGGGACAGGGTTATTCCATTGTCGGGCTGGATGAGCTCCTCGTAACCGCTGATGCGGTCGCGGGCCCCCGGCATGACGGAAAGCAGGAAGCTGTAGATGACTTCGATGATCAGCGTCGCCGAGATTTTTGGAGAACGTGAAGTCGACAGTCGTGAGAAGAGCTTCGTAATTGACGGTGCGCAGCACGATGTCCGCCAGGCGCGCGAGGGGCGCGTTCTCGTTTCCGCAGATGAGGATGACGGTCGCGCCTCCGTGTTTGGCTGCGCGCAGGATGCGCTCGAGTCGCTGGGGCTTGCCCGAATTCGAGACCAGCGCCAGCAACACATCGTCCTTGCCCATGGTGAGGGCGAGCGAGGTCGAGCTCTCTCCGTGATGGTGTTGTTCGCGACGCAACGGATGCCGAGCTGGCCGAACTTGATGGCCGCGTCGATGGCGACGGCGTTCGTGTTGCCCACGGCGGCGAACATGACGAGTCCCGCACGTCGGAATAGATCGACGACGCGGCGCAGCGTATCGGGTCGAGCGCATCGAGCGTCGCCTCGATCTCGCGCTGCTTGGCGTGCTTGATGTTGGCGAGGATTGCTCGATGTCATCGAGGGTGACTTCGCCCGTCACGCTCATCGCCCTCGCGGGCCGCAAGGTCGCGTGCGAGGAGAATTGGAACGAGCGGTAATTCTTGAATCAAGTTTCTTGCAGAAGCGCGAGACAGACGCTTGAGGGTGCTGCTCGCACGAGCGAGCTGGGCAGATGTCATCTGGGGCGCACGGTCGGTATTGGCCAGGATAAAGTCGACGATGTGCTGCTCGCTGTCGAGGAACTGCCGCGAAGATGTGATGAGCGGCAGGGCGCTGGGCAATTCGGTGATCGTGGACATGGTTCCTCCTCGAGTTCATATACATCTAGGATACCCAATGACTAGTTTCTTTCATCATCAATTAGATGAATGGAAGTTTCATACCGTTCATCGGCGCTGAAGTACCTTTCACGGAAAGATGCAGGCGGAAGAAAGCCATCAAATGCCGCGTGATAGATTGTTCCTGTCAACAAGCACCAAAGGGGTGCACGAGTATAAGGGAGGGAATATGGCGAGAAGTACGACATCGTCGCTGCCACGGGCTGCCCCACGGGCATCGCCCACACCTTCATGGCGAAGGAGGCGCTTGAGAAGGCCGCGGCCGAGCGAGGCCTCACCATCAAGGTCGAGACGCACGGCCAGGTGGGCGTTGAGAATGAGCTCACCGCCGCCGAGATCGCCGGCGCTCGCGCCGTCGTGGTCGCCGCCGATAAGGACGTCCATGCCGAGCGCTTCGCCGGCAAGCCCATGGTTTCCGTGGGCGTGTCCGCGCCATTGCCGTCGAGGCCGCAGGCAGCTGATCGACGACGCCCTGGTCGCAAGGCCGATCCGAGCCTGGCCGTTGCCGTCGAGTCCGCCGAGGCCACCGGTGAGAAGAGTCTTTCGGCCATCAGCTTTACAAGCACCTTATGAACGGCGTCCCACATGCTGGTGTTTCGTCGTCGCCGGCGGCGTGCTCACCGCGCTGTCCTTCCTGTGGGGCATCACGTCTTCGATTCCACCGCGGCCGACTACAACAGCTTCGCCGCGATGCTCAAGATCATCGGCGGTGTGGCCATGGGCCTCATGGTTCCGGTGCTCTCCGCCTATATCGCCGAGTCC